>OBEQ012457995.1_pt1 | contig 18888 bp, 20 predicted proteins | sample 1670901 | NCBI WGS metagenome assembly OBEQ01 (sample SAMEA104232315, study PRJEB22302) | groundwater metagenome | biome: forest; feature: aquifer; material: groundwater | place: USA | collected 2011-08-07 | depth 5.4 m
CATACGTTCCCTTAGGGTCAGGCCGCATCATCCGCATTTTCCGCTGGATTTTTACGTGTGGCATTCTTTTCCTCCTCAATATTCAATCGGAACTGCCAATAGTGTAGCATACCGCCGAAAGAAATCAAGAGAAATGCTATACTGAGCAAGAAACGGAAGTATGAAAACGAAATACAAACTCGCGATTTTGATTCTGCTCTGTTTAGTTGCGGTGTTTTTGTTCGCGCTCTTTCTGCGTGGCAGGGATTTTGCGCTCTTGAATCCGAAGGGGGCGATAGCGCTTCAAGAGCGAAACTTAATCGTCATTGCGATACTCCTAATGCTCATCGTCGTCATTCCGGTTTTTATTCTTACTTTTTTTATTGCCTGGAAATACCGCGCCAGCAACAAGAAGGCAAGCTATACTCCGAATTGGGTGGGGAACGTAAAGCTGGAATTGCTTTGGTGGGCTATTCCGGGCGCGATTATTTTTGCTCTGTCAATTATAAACTGGAAAAGCACTCACGCACTCGATCCCTATAAGCCGATCACCTCGGACGCGAAGCCGATAATGATACAGGTGGTTGCCCTGCAATGGAAGTGGTTATTTATGTATCCGGAGCAAAATATTGCTACCGTGAATTTTATTCAGTTTCCGGTGGGCACCCCGATTAATTTTAAACTAACCGCCGATGCGCCGATGAATTCGTTTTGGATTCCCCAGTTAGGCGGCCAGATGTACGCGATGCCCGGGATGTCTACGCAACTGCATCTCATTGCCGACAAAGCCGGCGAATTCAACGGTTCGGCCGCAGAGATAAACGGAGCGGGTTTCGCGGGGATGAAATTTGTTGCGAAAGCTAGCTCGCAAAGCGATTTTAATAATTGGGTGGCGTCGGTCAAACAATCACCGCGAATACTTGATCTCGTCGAATACAATGCATTAGCCGAGCCGAGCGAAAATAATCCCGTTGCTTACTATGTTTCGGCGGAAAAAGATTTGTATAATAAGATAATAATGAAACTCATGGCGCCGACGCCTTCGTCGACGTCAATGCCGGGTATGCAGAATATGGGTATGTAAGCGGACATATATGGAAAAAGATTTAGTCAAAGAACAAATTCAAGCTCTTGTCACAAAATACGAGAAGCTTACTCCTCAAGGGAAAAGGGGCATGAACGAAGCTCAAAATTGCAAAGATTTTATCTTGCCGCTTTTTGGGATGCTTGGTTGGGATGTTTATTCAGATGAAATTGCTTCCGAGGAAAACGTTGGAGGCAAGCGCGCCGATTATATATTCCGCATGAATGGCGTTGCCAGATTTTTTCTTGAAGCAAAAAAACCGAGCGTCGATCTCCGGCAGGAAAATTTTGCGGAGCAGGCGATATCGTATGCGTGGCACAAAAGTGTTTCGTGGGCAATTCTCACTAATTTCGAGACGTTAAAAATTTTTAATGCAGAATGGGACGAGATGAATCCCGAGCGAAGTTTAGTTTTTGAAATACCATGCGCCGATTATCCGACAAGCGAAAAACTGGCATTGTTGTCACGAGAAGCCGTTGAAAGAGGTGAGCTTGACCGATGGGCCGAGCGAGAATTCAGAAAACCCAAGCGCGAAAATGTTGATACACAACTCGCGAAAGATTTGCTTCGTTGGCGGAATGTCCTTTCCGAAAACTTAAAAGCATGGAATAAAAATAAGAAAATCAACGATAAACAGATAGCAAAAGCCGTACAAACCCTCCTTGATCGTCTTATTTTCATCCGAACTACGGAAGATCGCGGTATTGAAAACGAGCATCTGCGGGAAATTCTACGCAATTATGAAGAAAATAAAGAAGGTAAATCGAATTTAGAAAAAGAACTTAAGGGTTTATTTAGAAATTATGACGATTGGTATGACAGTAGATTATTCGAGAAGCAATTGTGCGATGAGCTCGAATATGAAAACAGTTTCCTAAAAACCGTTATCGGTGAACTGTATAAAAACACAAAAGGGATTCGCTATAAATTCGATGAGATTAACAGCGACGTTTTAGGAAGTATTTATGAGCAATATCTGGGGCAAATCCAGCAAAGCGATGCGAAAAACAGCAAACGAAGACAGCAGGGAATCTACTACACACCGCGCTACATTGTTGATTTCATTACGAGGAATACCATTGGCGAGCTTCTTAAAAAGAAACCAGCGCACGAAATTGTAAAAATAAAAATTTTGGATCCCGCGTGCGGATCGGGATCATTTTTAACGCAGGCCTTCGAAATTATTAACCAGTCGTTGAATAAGCAGAACTGGGATAATCCGGGAACTCGCCTTACGGTTATCCCAAAATGCGTGTACGGAGTTGATTTAGACGATGAAGCCGTCGAGATCGCCCAGCTCAATTTACTTTTGCGGATGGTCTATCAGCGCGAGCGCATGCCGAATCTTACCCATAATATTGAGTGCGGCAACTCTTTGCTTTCCGGCACCGACTCGGAATTACAAAAAAAGTTCGGCGCCGCGTGGAAAGAGAAAAAGCCGTTTAACTGGGAAGAGCGATTTGAAGAAGTGTTTCGATGTGGTGGATTTGATGTGATTATCGGGAACCCACCGTACATTAAAGAGTATGTTGATAAGTCCGCTTTCGATGGTTTACACGATAGCCCGTATTATCAAGGGAAAATGGATATTTGGACGCTCTTTGCCTGCCAGGCAATTGATCACCTAAAAGACGGCGGATATTTCAGCTTCATCGCGCCGAACAGCTGGCTTACAAATGCGGGAGCAAGTATTTTTAGAGACAAGATTTTAAAAGAAGGCGAGATTGTTTCCTTTGTGGACTTCGGCGATTTTAAAGTATTCAGAGACGCGGGGATTCAGACTATGATTTTCGTTTTTAGAAAAGGAACGTCGCGATCGAAATATTTTGTTAAATATGCAAAAGTTGTTAACAGTGAAATTGCGGCGGATACTGTAGCTACTTTTTTAAACTCAAATTATAAAATCGCGTCGGACGGCATCGAGAAAATTGATCTTCAATTTGAGCCAAAGAAATATCTTAAAAAACCGATCGCATTTTTCAATGCCGAGCGTGGTAGCATCATCGATAAAATAGAAAATACTACCAACTTTCAATTAAAAGACGAGGAAATAGCTCAAGGTATTGTACCAAATCCTGATGTTATTAATTCCAGGAATATCAAAGATATCGACAATGCAACAACTCTCGGCATTAAGGTTGGAGATGGTGTTTTTGTGATCCGAAAGGGCAGTTTAAAAGTAAATAAAAACGAGGAAATATTCCTCCGGCCTCTTTATGACACCGATGAAGTTGGACGGTATTTCTTTAAACCAACGAATGAGAAAGAGTTGATTTATATTGCTAAAAATGACTCTCTTCCTAAAGAAAGTAAAATCATTGCTCATCTCGAAAAGTTTAGTCCGATCATGGAAAAACGAAGGGAAAATCAAAACGGCAGAATTAAATTTTATAATTTACACTGGCCGAGAGATGAAAGATTTTTTAAAAAAGGACCAAAAATTATAGCGTTACGAAAATCAGCCACCCCAAACTTTTCTTATACGGAGTATCCGGCGTATGTAATGTTGACCTTCAATATTATTAAGGCAGAAAGAATTGACTTAAAGTATCTTACTGGCCTTTTAAATTCTCGTGTCGCGTATTTTTGGTTTCGAAATCGTGGTAAGATGCAAGGCGATAATTTACAAATAGACAAAGAACCACTTCTCAATTTCCCAATAAAAATAACTAACAACAAAAAACAAGTGGAGAAGATAGCTAAATTAGTTGATGACGCAATGGGGTTAAACACGGAGATTCACAAATTAGATCCGATACTCGAAAAGGAGAAGTGCGCGGAAATTAAAAGCAAAAGAGAGAAGGCCGAGAAAGAAATAGACGAAGAAGTTTATAAAATTTACGACCTTTCACCAGAAGAAATTAAAATCGTTGGAGGAAATTAAAAGGGGAGTTGCTCTAAAGGCACTCCCCGGCGGTGAATGATTCATATTTTAGAATTACACCTTTTGTTTTTTCTTGCGAGACTGCTCAATTTCATCTTCTTCTGAATTCTCACTAGAATATGGAGGTAAGTTGAGAATTGGCTTGACACTTTCTCTTTTAAAAAGAGACAATGCCCGATCAACGCATTTTTTCATTCCATCTCTAAATGGTCCTCGTGCGCCAAGCGTAGCCAAAGTTGCATCTAGAGCATCGAGCGCACTGTTTTTATTTGGATCTTGTATGCGTTCTATAATTCTATGCGCAGCAAAGAGTGCATTTTTTATAGCCTGCTCTTTGGCATAGCCTTTATACCACTGGAATATCAACAGTAACGGGAGAATGATATTCCCCACGGTAGATACGAATTCCCAAATTGTAAATTGAAGTTGCATTTCTTAATATTTTTTTACCTTTCGGCGTTTAATTTTCAGCTTTAGGAGGTTCGCCCTTTAATTTTTGCCTCCGTGGCCATCAAATCTGTTATAATTTTGATATTACAGCCACCATTTTATATGTCAAGTATCCCGACATGCGCGGCTTGACATCCTGACATGCCAGGCATATCATAAACACATGAGCAAGGAACTTCCAAGAATCATAAGGAAAATGCGGATGGCGAAGGGTTTTTCGCAACTCGCGATAGCAAGGAAATTGGGGGTTTCGCGTACGTCTTATATAGCCATGGAGCAAGGGAAGCGAGAGCTCTCGCTCGCCGAAGCGCAAAAGCTTGCGGATCTTTTTGGCGTGAGTATAGGGGAAATGGAGGGTGGCTTGGCGCCAGACAGCGAAAAATATAAACAGATGATTTTGGCGTACTTGCGGGACGCAGCGCCGGCGGACGGGAAAATTCCTAAAACAAAATTGGCAAAATTGCTTTACCTTGCCGACTTCGCATGGTTCTATGATCATCTGCAGAGTATGAGCGGCATGGCGTACCGGAAAATCCAATACGGACCGGTTCCGGATGTTTATTTTCGCGTCATCGATGAGCTGTTTGAAGAGGGGAAAATAAAAATAGAGAACACCGAAGATGGCGCGATGCTTATTTCTGAAACGAGAAACGCCCGTCGCGAGGAGCTCGTGGCGCTGAACGGCGATGAAAGAAATTTAATTAAAAATATTTCGAAAAAATGGAGGGATAAACGGACACAGGAGATCGTGGCGTTCACCCACGGGCAATTGCCGTATTTGGTTTCTCATGACAATGAGATCATTCCTTATGAGGTAATCACCCAAGAAAATCCCGACGATGTCTACTGATTATGCGATTATTATTGAAAAATTCGCCGAGCGCCACTTTATAAAAAGTTTTCGCAAGAAATATAAAACGGCGTGGGACGCTACAGAAAAAGCACTCATACAAGAGTTTCGAGTTTTCGAAGTTCTATTTGAAAAGAACATTGCGGAAACTATTACTGACCGAGATGGCGTGAGGATTTGTAAAACGGAATTTAAAATTTCCGGTAGTCGAGAATCTCGGCATAGCTCGGGAAACCGGTGTATTGTCGCTGTGCACCGCGACACCGCTACGGTTCGCGTTCTTTTGGTCTATCACAAAAATGACTTGGGGGATGGTAATGAAACGGCGAAGTGGAAGCAGAAAATAAAAGATAATTATCCCGAATATCGAGAAATGCTTTAACAGGTCACCTGTCGTTTTTCTGATATACTTTAAGATATGAACCTTTTCGGAAAACTAACCTTGGCCGCCTTGCCGCACGAATGGTTTACGATTGCGGGCACGGCCTCCCTCGCTTTAGGCGGTTTGGGCGTTGCGCTTCTTTTAACCTATTTTAAGCGTTGGAGATGGCTGTGGAAAGAGTGGCTTACCTCAACCGATCCGAAAAAGATCGGCATCATGTACGTCATTGTCGCGTCACTCATGCTTTTTCGCGGCGCCTTGGACGCCGCAATGCTGTGGCTCCAGCAGGCGCTTTCCGTGGGCGCCGCGCACGGGTATTTGACCGCCGCGCACTTCCAGCAGATCTTTACGGCACACGGTTCCATTATGATCTTTTTCGTCACGATGGGATTTCTTTTCGGCCTCATGAATTTTATTCTGCCGCTCCAGCTCGGCGCCCGCGACGTTGCCTTCCCGCTTTTGAATACTTTGAGTTTCTGGCTTTACGTTGCGGGCGCGGTGCTCGTCAACCTGTTTTTTATGGTGGGCGGCGAGTTCGCCGCCGCGGGCTGGCTTTCCATTCCGCCGCTTTCGGAACTGGCTTACAGCCCGGGCGCGGGCGTGGATTATTGGATCTGGAGTTTGCAGATTTCCGGGCTCGGCAGTTTGCTCTCCGGCATTAATTTTATTGTGACCACTTTAAAAATGCGCGCTCCGGGAATGACGCTTATGAAAATGCCGATGTTTGTGTGGACGTCCCTCTGCAGTATGATACTCGTTATTTCCGCTTTTCCGATCCTTACCGTAGCGCTACTGCTTTTGTCTCTGGACCGATTGATGGGCATGCATTTTTTTACTTCCGGTTTCGGCGGCAATCCGATGCTGTACATAAATCTCATCTGGTCGTGGGGGCATCCGGAGGTATACATTCTTATGCTCCCCGCGTTCGGCATCTATTCGGAGATAGTCGCGACATTCAGCCAGAAACGACTGTTTGCTTATACATCCATGGTGGGCGCCGCCATCGGCATTACCTTACTTTCCGTTTTGGTGTGGCTGCATCACTTTTTTACCATGGGCGCCGGCGCGGACGTGAACGCTTTCTTCGGCATTATGACCGGAATCATTGCCATTCCAACGGCCGTGCAGGTTTTCAATTGGCTCGCGACTCTGTTCCGGGGAAAAATTATTTTCAGAACGCCGATGTATTGGTTCCTGGGTTTCGTAGCCACATTTACGTTGGGCGGCGTGGCGGGCGTGCTCCTCGGGATTCCCGGGGCGGATTTTCAGTTGCCCAAACGTTTGTTTTTTGGCGCGCATTTCCACACCATGGTCATCGGCGGCGCCTTGTTCGGCATTTTCGCGGGCATCACGTATTGGTTTCCTAAAGTTACGGGCTTTCGGCTTAACGAACGGCTGGGCACTTACGCGTTTTGGTGCTGGGTCGTCGGCGTCTTCGTGTCTTTTGTGCCGCTTTATATTTTAGGATTTATGGGCGCGACGCGGCGCCTCGACCACTATGATGCCTCGACCGGCTGGCAGGGACTATTTATCATTGCTGGATGCGGTTTGATTATTATTGCGTGCGGCGCGGCGTTCCAAATCGCGCAGATGATCGTGAGTGTTAAGCAGCGGCGGCAGAATCTTGATGTAGCTGGCGATCCGTGGAACGGCAGGACGCTCGAGTGGGCGACCTCATCCCCGCCGCCGGTGTATAACTTTGCGATCATCCCCCAAGTTGAGACGCGCGATGCGTTCTGGGAAATGAAAAACGCAGATCAACGTAGATTAAAGCCCGAGGGGAAGTACGAAGACATCATCATGCCGAAAAATACCGCTATGGGCATATATATTTCCGGGTTCGCGTTCCTTATGGGCTTCGGTTTTGTTTGGCATATCATTTGGCTTATTCTTGCGGGTCTCGTCGGCGCTATCGCCTGCGTCGTCATCCGCTCGTTTGACGAAGAAACGGAATACATAATTCCGGCTGCAAAAGTTGTGGAAATTGAAGCCGGAAAAATTCCCTATTATGGATAAACACGATACGAACAACAAAACCATTTTCGGTTTCTGGGTCTATTTGATGACCGACCTTGTGATGTTCGCGGCTCTGTTTGCGACGTTCGCCGTTCTGCGCGGCAATACGTTTGGCGGACCTTCGGGCAAAGAACTTTTCAGTTTGCCGTTTGTTTTAGCCGAAACGCTCATCCTTCTTACAAGTAGTTTCACCTGCGGGCTTGCCATGCTCGCGGCGCATCGCGGGAGCAAAAACCAAACGCTCGTTTGGTTCGGCGCAACGTTTCTTTTGGGGCTCGCATTCCTTGTCCTTGAACTCACCGAATTTTCCCGCCTCGTTGCCGAGGGTAATAGCTGGACGCGGAGCGCGTTCCTTTCCTCCTTTTTTGCGCTCGTCGGCACGCACGGATTGCACATTGCCGTTGGCTTATTGTGGATGTTTATTTCTATGGCAATGGTTTGGTCCCGTGGTCTTACGCCGTTTATTACCTCGAAACTCACGCGCTTAAGTTTGTTCTGGCATTTTTTGGATCTGGTTTGGATATTTATCTTTACCATCGTCTACCTCTATGCCCACGTTTAAATCATACGTAACCGGATTTACGCTCTCGCTCGCGCTCACGCTCGCGGCATTTTTCGTGGTCATTCGCCCCGGATTTTTCCGTCTGGGGAGCGCGGAAATTGTCGCGGCCATCATTACGCTCGCCCTCTCGCAGTTTTTCGTGCAGATAACCTTTTTTCTGCACTTGTGGCGGAAACCCGGACCGTCCGCCTCCGCTCACGCTATGGCGGACAAGCGTTGGAATGTAGTCGTTTTTGCTTCCACGATTGGTATTGTTCTTATTCTCGTGGTGGGTTCTCTCTGGATTATGAACCACTTGAATTACAATATGACGCCGCAGGATATAAATGATTACATGTTAAAGTCAGAAGGAATTATGCAGTAGTGATTAAAACCTACTATCAACTTACGAAGCCAGGAATAATTTACGGCAATGCGATAACCGCCGCCGCGGGTTTTTTTCTCGCATCGCGCGGACATTTTGATTTTAAATTATTTGTGTTGATGTTGCTTGGTTTGTCTTTGGTTATCGGCTCGGGCTGTGTGTTTAATAATATTTTTGATAAGGATATTGACGCAAAAATGGAGCGGACAAAAAACCGCGCGCTCGTAGCGGGCAAGATTTCCGGACGGTCTGCGATCATCTACGGGATTTGCCTCGGCCTCGCCGGTTTTTCGATCCTTATTCTCTTTACTAATTTTCTGTCGGCATTTTTTGCCTTCGCCGGATTTTTTGTTTATTTAGCTCTTTACACGCTCTTGAAGCGTCGCTCGGTATACGCGACCCACATCGGGAGCGTCGCTGGCGCAATGCCGCCGCTCGTGGGCTACACTGCCGCATCCGGCCGTTTCGACGCCGGCGCGGTCATCTTATTTTTCATTCTGGCCCTGTGGCAAATGCCCCATTTTTATGCGATCGCCATCCGCCGGGTGGATGAATATAAAGCCGCGGGAATCCCCGTCTGGCCGGTGAAATATGGAATCCGAAGCACGAAGCTGCAAATGCTTTTCTTTATCATCGCCTTTGCGGTTGCGGCGCTTATGCCGACCATATTCGGCTACGCTGGATATGCCTATTTTGTGGTCGCGGTTCTCTTAGGCGCGGCGTGGCTTACGTTCTGCATAAAGGGGTTCCTGGGGGTTGTAAACGATACGCGCTGGGCGCGTACCATGTTTCTCTTTTCACTCGCGGTCATTCTCGCGCTCTGTATTATGATGGCATTCGACGCTATGAAATAAATTTTTATATATTACCGCGTATGATATTACTTCTTCACATCATCATCGCGTCCGCGAGCATCGGCTATACCGCCTTTGTGTATCTCTATCCCTCAAAATCCAGATTGCGCACCAGTTACGTTCTTGTCGCAACCACCGTGGCGAGCGGTTTTTATTTGGTGTTTAGGGTGCCCGCTCACATGACACAAACGTGCATCACGGGTTTGGTATATCTTGCGGTTGTTTCCTACGGCATCGTTTCCGCGCGGAATAAATTTGCCCGCGCGGCGAATCGGTAAGAATAGGGGACATAAAACAAACCCGCCTCATCGTTTGCTTTGGCGGGAGGCATCACGATGCCGATCGTTGCGGAATTTTGACCCGGGCGAAATTCTAAATCTCCGGCGCGATATTCATTGCATGCCCATCATGTCGGAAACTCCCCAGTGTTCGGCAATTTTCCCTTCATCGTCAAAACGGCAAATGTCGGCATTCATAACTTTAAAAGTCTTGTCGCTCGGCGGCATACCCATAAATTCTCCGCGCTGGGTTCCTTCCGCGCGGTTGTAGGAAATGACCATATTATTTTCCGCCGTAAGAAATACGAGATGGCAGAGAGGGCGGCTCACAGATATTTCAAGAAATTTTTGACGGCAACATGAAGCCATAGTACCATGAAAGCGCAAAGGTCGGTTCATAGCATGGCAAGCAAAGTCGAAATCAAATAAAAAAGAATTATGCCAATTTGCACCATTAAAGCGCCACCGGGCATCGGGCCCGTCGCGAAAAAGAAAATGATGACCGAGATATGCCAAGCGATTGAAGAGGGCTATCAGCACTTGGGCGACACCTTCGTCATTCTCGAGGAGGAGTCCCTCGATAATGTAATGATGAACGAACGCATGGCTTCAGAAAATCCCAAATACGAGGAATTCAGAAAAAAGAGCGCCTAACGGGGCGATCTCAAATCCTCTCGCGGCAAAAAAATAGGCCTTATTGTAAGGCCTATTTTTGTTTTTAAGCCGTTCTTTCCGTTGGGTTTCATGTTTTATCGGCATAGATATGCCCCAGCCCGTTGCTGGTTTCTTTCCGCTCGACCTTGAATCCCAACGTAGTAAGTAATTGAATAATCGCCTGCGGCTCGAAATGATACTCAATTACCATGTGTTTTATCTTCTGGAGAATCGCAGGCGGGGCATTGAGCAGTATCTCAAACTCCGAACCCTCGCAGTCCATCTTCAAAAAATCGCAGTGGTTTAAATCGTGGACTTTGAAAATATCTTCAAGCGTAGTCGTACGGACTTTTATCGGCGTTTCATTCGTGTATTGTTTCGTTTCGGGGTGCAGGGATGCTTCGTATACCATCGTTTGCCCCCAGAAATCTCGCTCGCCCGCTTCCTTGGCGACAGCGAGGCGAGCAGGATATATTCTCGATACCTTATTTTCCTTTATGTTCTTTTCAAGCAATCCGTAGAGCGACGGATTCGGCTCGTAGGAAAATACCCTTGCTCCCGCCCGCGCCATTTGCACGGACACAATGCCGATATGCGCCCCGATGTCTATCGCGATATCGTTCGGCTGAACGGCGTAATTTTTGAAGTAGTCGTTTTGCAGGCACAACTCTTGGAACATTCCCGCCCCGCTTGTTTCTTTCGCGCGGAAATAGAACTGCTCGCCGTTCCGCAATCTAAACAGGCGGACATTATTGTCCCGTTCCACGATTTGAAATCGCCACAAGAGCCACGGAATCCAGTCCTTGAAAGTGGTTATGCCCCGAAACAATACTCTAATTTTTTTCATGGATAAGTTCCGTTATTTTTTTGCCTATCACTTCATTGCCTTGCTCGGACACATGGACGGAATCGAGATAATACTGCTCTTTTCTGCCTTGAAATAATCTGGAGAAATCGTAGAAATGAGGAAGATTGAATGAAAAAAGAATTTGTCGTGTCCTGCCATAGTTTTGCAAGAGTGGTTTTCTTCTCCAATTTTTGCCGTATCCGCGCTTCGCTCCACACTTCCTCGTTCCCTAAATATCCAAGGTGCACGTCATTCGCTCCATCATAGAGAATACCACCCATTTCGGTTTCTTGCCTTGCTGAAGAGAGCAGACAAGTTGTGGATAAGTTCCTGCTCGAATACCCAACCTCTGTATTTCTTTCAAAATGCCGTATAACCTGTCCGATTCGCGGAGATGAAGAATGCGATAACCGATCGGTAAAAAATTATCAATACATATTGTGGTTAATCCGTGGATAAGAGAATTAAAATTATTCTTGTCTCGTCAGGTGTTATTCAACAAATCCATCGTCTTGGGACTAAAGGATTGTATGCGGATTTCTTGCACATGAACATTTGGCAGGGCCGATTGAATGAACTTGAAATAAGAAAGCGCTTCGGCAAGAACGTTGGCGATAAGGGTATGCCCGCCGAGATTGGGATGATATATATCGGTCTTATTCAGCGCAAAATAAAGCGAGTCCTCGCCGTGAATATAAGACAAGACGTCCACGGTGTCGAGTCCGTTGTCTGCGGAGGCTTTTGCTATGAGCGCATGAATGTCAATAATCCCGTCCGCCCGGTTTTTTTCGATCGTTTGCCAAACCGGCAGGATTGCAACAAGAATCTTCAGATTATTCTTGCGCGATATGTCGGCTATCTTGCCAAACATCTCTTCGGTTTTCTTTTTCCCCGCCGCTTGATACTGCTCCTTATACGGGATGGCATTGAGTTGGTACCATCTGTTCAATATCTTCTGGCGGAAACAGCCGAAAACATACGAATGTCCGTTCAGGAATTTTGTTGCGGAATTCGGAAGGAAAGGAACGCCGAACAGATACGAGGGATGGCCCAGGTCATCAATGAGCCATCCCATAATGACGGCGTCGGGACGATAGTGAAGCACTTTATTCCGCAACGTAATTATTTTCTGATCGCCGTTATATCCGGGAACGCCGAAATTCATAACCTCGATCCGTACCTGATTTCCGACTTCGCGCTGGAGCAGTTTTTCAAGAATCGCGGGATAATAGAATCCTTCTTTCATGCCCCAGCCGAACGTGACGGAATCGCCCACGATGGCGATACGATAGGTGCCCGGCGGTTTCTCGGGCGAATAGTCCATGGATCCGCGCAACCCTTCCGAATTAGTGCGGATGAGTATCTGGGATTTTCCGTCCGCGAATGTCGCGCTTTCGCCCATATTCGGTTTCAATTCGGCTCCAAGATTCGGATCGTCGGAAAACTTGAGGAAGCTGTTCAGCATCGTGGCATTGAAATTGTTAACCCCGCAGACGTCGGATGACCGTGCGCGAGCGTAGATGCGGAGGCCCGTCTCGCTGCATAAAAGAAGCATACCGATAGTCGCGAGCGAAACGCCGACGTTTATCGTCAGATTCTTTATTCGCGAAGCGGTTGGATTGCCTTGTTCGTTGTACTGATTTTCGTGCTGATGTTCGCTCATTATGGATTTAGGGAAATCACCCCCGGCCTTAAGGCCTGTTTTATAAATAATGGAATCTATAAAATATCTCAGCTCCGCGGCCAGGATTCGAACCTGGAACCATCTCCTTACACTTTTCCCAATGTTTCCAATGGGGGTGGACTATATCATGTCCCGCTTATCGGGATCGAGGCGCTTCCCATCCGCCTAAAGCGGACAGTACTCTCTTTCGAGATAGTCTCTACGCCTTCCCCGTTACGCGTTGGGGCTTGGCTCGGGATTGCCATTTCAGGTTTCCCCGAATTCACCTCGTTTTTCGACCCGGATTACTCCGGGAAGCTGCGTAATGCCGCCTTCGAGCTCTCGATGACAGTTCGCGCATACCAAAATACACTTATTGAGTTCTTCTTCCGCCTTTTTCCACGACCGCGTGTATCCTTTATCTCCGATTGCGAAACTTTTGTTTTTGGGGTCTAGGTGATGAAGATCAAGTGCGCCTTGATATTTCCGATAGCCGCACACCTCACATTACCCACCTTTGTAGGCGATTGCCAATGTGTTAATTTTGTGCCGCCGTTTCGCTACTGCCCGTATAAGTTCTTCTCGCCGATCGGCATAGGTTCTCTTATCCACCATGCTTTCATTATATCAGTTTATGCATAGGGAATAAGGGTGTATTCACAGGGAGCCGCTCTACCATTGAGCTACCGCGGAGCTGAAATATTTTAATTATCAAAGACGCTTTCCGATCCGGTTTACTGAGCCGCCCTGCCGCCGGTAGGCAGGTCTACCGCTCGGCTACCGGGGAATACGAAACCTTTGATGAGTTTCGGGAATAAGTATAACGGAGGATGTGCCGGATTTCAAATTTCTTTTTCCGGTTCGGTTTCTTCGAGTACCGTTATTTTATTTCTCCCGTGTTTTTTTGAATAATAGAGTCCCTGATCCGCTTGGCTGATCGCATCCTCGATTTTCTCGCCGATGCGGTATTCGGAAAGCCCGCCGCTCAAGGTGATGTTTATTTCTTTCCCCTCGACATTTACGGATATGCCAATGTGCGCATCCTGATTTTTATGGGGATCAAAGCCGAGCCGTTTCAAGATCGTTTCTTCGTCTACACCCTGAAACGCAATGATAAATTCCTCGCCGCCCCAGCGGCCGACCACGTCATTCGGGCGGACGAGTTTCTGCAAATGTTCGGCAACCGCTTGCAAGACCGCGTCACCCGCGGGATGGCCGTGCGTGTCGTTCACGTTCTTGAAATGATCAACGTCAAGCATGCCGATCGTGAGATGTTTGATTCCTCCTTCTTTCCGGCGGCCATCCGCTCGTTCACGTTCCTCGCGGGCCATCTGCGATATGATTTTCCCCGCTTTTTCAAGAAAACTGCGGCGATTGTCGAGCCCGGTCAGGGGATCCTCTGTCGCGTGTTTGGCAAGCTCGGCGTTTTCTTGAGTAATATTTTCGTTTTCGCCATGCAGATGCGCCACCGCTCCCTCGAGAAATTCATTCACGTATTTCTGCCGCGCCCGTTCGGCAAAAATCTCCTCAATGTCTTCGTTGATTTCCTCTTTTATTTCCTCCGGCGCATTTTCCGGAGTTTTTCCGGGTTTTTCCATGCTCTCATACTATCACAATAAAAAAAGAACGCCCAGCAAAGCGCTCTTTTCAAATTCTAAATCCGAACATCGAAATCCGAAACAAATTCAAATGTTCCAAATTTTAAATCACAAACGTTTCGAATTTTATATCTTTGGCGTCTGCTGCTCCTTGTTCGTCGCGTGGGCGTCCACTTCATAGCTCGTGTTCTGCGCTTCAAAGAAGTTTACGAGCTCATAGACGTCCGTCGCGCCCGACATCCACTTCGCCGGATTTTTCGCGCTGTAGTGCGCGCCAAGGCCAAGCTCTTCGAGGCGGCGATCGGCAACGTACTGAACGTACTGGTTTACATAATCGGCATTGAGGCCCAAAATGCCGCGGGGGAAGAGGTCTTTATTGTACGCGGTCTCCAAGTCCACGCCTTCAATAATGATATTCCGTATCTCGTCCGCGAATTGTTTCGTCAGAAGATCCGCGTTTTCTTCGAGGATAGTGTGGATGAGATTCATGCCGAACTTGAGGTGCAAACTTTCATCGCGGATGATCCAGTTGATCATCGAACCGAAATTGCGGAGCTGATTCCTCTGGCGGAACGAAAGCACCACCATGAAACCGCTGTAGAACCAGATGCCTTCCATCACGAGGTTGGTGGCGACGAGGTTGCGGATGAAATCTTTTTTGCCTTCGGTCGAGGCGATGTCGAGCGTATCTTCCGTCATGCGCCTCATGTAGCGGTTAATATAATCCTCTTTCGCTTTCATCGAAGCCGTTTCAAGGTGCAGGGCGAACACGTTCGAACGGTCGAGCGGGAACGTCTCAAGAACATATTCAAAGGCGACACAGTGGTTCGCTTCTTCCCACATCTGCTTTGCAAGATAGAGATGGCATTCGGGGGATTTTAAGTAGGGATAAATCCCGAGCGCGATCGAGCGGTTCACGATAAGTTCTCCCGGATTGAAGAACGCCATAAGGAACTTCACCGCGTGCCGCTCGTCGTCCGTCATCTTTTCCCAATCGTAGAGATCTTCTTTGAGCGCGATCTCGTGCGGGAACCACGTGTTCCGCACCGCCTGCTGATAGAGGTCGTACGCCCACTGATATTGAATGGGATGGAGGTTCATGTCCTCCGGAGAGGGTTTGCCGATAAGCATGGTAGTAAAATCAAAAATGAAATACCAAAAATCAAAGATAATGCCGGCTGAATTTACATTTTTGATATTTGATCTTTTATTTTTGATTTTTTATTGGCAGCTGTCGCAGAGAAATTTTTCCTGCGGGTCGCTGGGGAGGATGATCTCCGTGGCGTGCGCGTGTTTGTGCTCGGTTTCTTTCTGCACTTGGGCCGTCGGCGCGGATTCGTGCGCGACCGCTTGAATCACGTTTCCTTCCGGGATAGGGGATACTGCCGGGGTGGCGTCTATGGGCGCAACGGTTATAGGCGTTTTCATAAACGACGCCACGGCCTCCGCCATCTGCGGCTGGGAGATCGCCGCTTCTACCGTTTCGTGCGCGACCGCCGCGAATCCGCGTTTGCCCATCGCTTCGGCTTTGTTCACGTGCACCGTGCTCTGTTCCGCCGTGTGGCGCGGTTTCATGTGGAGGTAGTAGGTGGATTTGAGGCCTTTCTTCCATGCGGTCGAATAGATATTCATCGTTTCGTTCACATTTCGCGTTTCAAGATACATATTGCGCGAGAGGGCCTGGTCCATCCACTTCTGCGCGCGCGCCGCAACCTCGATGAAGGCATAGGGCGACGTGCTGAATGACGTTTTATACACGTCCTTCACGTGCTGAGGGATGCCCGTGATATTCGCGATGTCTCCTTGCTCCGCGACGATCTTGTCCCTCACTTTTTCCCACAGCCCCATGTTCTTCAGGTCATTCACTAAATTATGGTTCAGATCCAGATATTTTCCGGAAATCTTGTTGCGCGAGAAGACCTGCGCGAAGCGGACATCAATGCCCGGCGTGGTGCCCACGACGAGCCCAATGTTCGCGTTCGGCGCGACTGCCATCAAGGTTGCGTTCCGCATTCCTTTCTTCACTTTTTCGCGGAGCGCGTTCCAGTTCAATCCTCTATAATGACTTCCTTTTTCGACGGTGAGCGCCTCGCCGCGATCTTTTTCTAAGGTCGCGAGCGTGTCGATCGGCACCATGCCCCTCGACCAGCCGGATCCCGCGAAATGCATATAGCTTCCGCGCTCGGAGGCGAGATTCGCACTCTCATCAATCGCCGCGTAACTTATGAATTCAAAAATTTTATCGGTGAAGTCCCACGCGTGCTCGCTGTCGTAGGCCATGCCGAGCTGTTCCAGGATGTCCGCGAGCCCCATCACGCCCAAACCTATCGCGCGGTTCTCTTTGTCGGAGCGTTCGGCCTCCTTAATCGGGAGCGTGTTGATATCAATCAGGTTGTCGAGCTGGCGCACCGCGAAGCGGACGCTTTCTTCGAGTTTCTCCCAATCAATCTGCTTGTGGTGCAAGTGCGTTGCGAGGTTCAAAGACGCCAAATTGCAGACCGCGATATTGTCCCTGTCCTGCGGCAGGCAGATTTCCGTGCACAGATTTGACATGTGGATCGTTCCCGTATTGTTGTTCAAGGCGCGCAGATTGATCGCATCCTTAAAAATGAGCCACGGGTGCGAGGTCGTCTGCAGGGAAACAAGTATTTTGCGGTACTGCTCTTCCGCGGGCGCCTTCTTAAAGACGCGGAGCAGGCCCTTTTCCGCCATCTCGCTATACTCGCGGTACCGTTTGCCGAAGGCCTCGCCGTAGAGTTCCACGAGGTCCGGCGTCTCCTTCGGGTCGAACATATACCACATATCGCGGTTCTCCACGCGCCGCATGAATTCATCGGAAAGGTAGGCGGCGGTATTCGCGGTCCGCATCCTTAAATAGTCGTCGCCCGCGTTGTGTTTCCAATCGAGATATTCGGGGAAATCAATGTGCCAATTTTCCATATAAAAGCAGAGCGCGCCCACTTTCTTGCCGCCGCGCTGGATGGCGCGGATTGAGGTGTCAATGATCTTTGCAAACGGCGTGGGGCCGCTTGAAGGGGTGTTATTAGAAGAGAGGGGAGAACCGGTTGCGCGGAGCTTGGTGACCGACGCGCCGATGCCGCCCGATGCCTTCGAGAGCTTAATCACGTCCGAAACCGTCTTTGCGATGTGGTCAATGTCGTCTTCAATCTGCAACAAGAAGCAGTTCGACAAGCTCGGACGGGTGGTGCCGGCGCCCAAATTAGTGGAGCCGCCGGCAATGTATTCGTGCTTCGACATTTTTTCGTAGAAACGTTTCGCCCAGAGCGTCGGATTTTTTTCGTTGTACGAAAGTCCCATCGCGACGCGCATGAAAAAGTACTGCGGCGTTTCTCCGGGTTCATTATTCTTATCTTTCAGCGCATAGCGGTTCAAAAGCGTCGAGAGTCCCGCATAAATAAAGAGTTCGTCGCGCGAGAGGTCGAGCGCGTTCGAAAGTTCTTTCAGATTGAACTTTTTGAGCATCCGCGGGTCGAGCAATTTTTCTTCCACGCCGCGTCTCACCCAAACTACGAACTCATCGCGGTGCTTTTTTTTCAGCATATCTTCGCGGTTCTCATATTCGCTAAGCACTTTCTTATACACGGTCTTCAAGAGAAGCCGCGTGGCAACTTTGTCGTACTCAATATCCTCCTTAATGTTCTGGACGGCGGCGTTGATCGTCGCCTTGTCCATTTCCTCGGTCGTGATGCCGTCATAGAGCGTGAGGCGGGTCTCCGTTGCGATCTGCGTCACCATGCTGATGGAGTCCGTGAGGCCCTGGCAGGCGCGTTCGATCGATCGGTTGATGCGATCGGCGTTAAACGTTTCTTTCGTTCCGTCTCGCTTGGTGATGGTGAGTTCCATGATTAAATTTTTGCCTAGAGCATGTCTCTAAACCCCATATTCTACAAACTGGCCGATATTTTCGGCTGCAAACTGATTTTTCCTTCGCGAAATAGCTACGGCTATTCCTTGTCGGAAGAAATCAGTTTTCGCACGAGAATCTCGGCAGTTTGCAACGAAAGAGGGTTTAGAGATATGCTCTCATTTTTTTGAAATTTTTATTCTGGCCTTTCCGAAACGACGTTCGTTCATTCGTTCGCTTCAGCTTTCTCATTTTACATCAAAAGCGAGAGGCAAAAAGACGTCAGTTATCCCCAAAATCTTAATAAAGACACTTCTCGGATAAAATTCAAGGGAACCGGTGCGAGGTATCGAAGAACCTCTCATTATATAGAGGTATGGCGGGGGAATTTGTCGTTTTTAGGGTCGTCGCATAGAATTGTGCTATGAATTCTGTCCGGTGCCAGCGCGGGAGCTCGCTTCTGCCGGTCGTGTGGATCACGGGCGCCCTCTTCGTGGTTGCGGTGGGGGCGGGTGTTCTTGCGGGCGTCGCGTCGGGCGGGAATTTTCTCGCGCGCGC
>OBEQ012733207.1_pt1 | contig 18884 bp, 20 predicted proteins | sample 1670901 | NCBI WGS metagenome assembly OBEQ01 (sample SAMEA104232315, study PRJEB22302) | groundwater metagenome | biome: forest; feature: aquifer; material: groundwater | place: USA | collected 2011-08-07 | depth 5.4 m
CTTTTGCCGTCCAATCTATTAAACAAATCAACAATCGCCGCCATATCATGACCATCCACGACATGCGCCTCAAATCCAAAACTTTCGGCTCTCGCCGCGTAAGTTTTAACATCCCATCCCAGCATGGTTTCCCCGCTTTGTCCTAACCTGTTAATATCAACAATCCCAACCAAATTCCCAAGTTTGTGATAAGAAGCAAGCTCCATGGCCTCCCAAACCGACCCTTCCGCCATCTCACTATCTCCCATCAGAACATAGACTAATGGCATATTTGACATTGGAAATTGGAAATTGGAAATTGGAAATTCTTGCCTTACGGCAAGCGCCATTCCAACCCCGATTGACAAACCTTGCCCCAGTGACCCGGTGGCAACTTCCGCGTACTTAAACCTTGGATTTGGATGTCCCTCGAGCGTACTTTTAAACTGACGGTAAGTAGCAATTTCGTTCTCACTGATTGTTCCCGCCGCCAAATACAGCGAATAAAAAAGCGGCGACGCGTGCCCTTTGCTAAAGATCACTCGGTCGTTGCCGGGATTATCAACGTTATTAAGATCAAATCTAAGTTTGTTGAAAAAAAGCGCAACCATCAAATCAGTAGCCGAAAGCGAAGACGTCGGGTGTCCGGAACCTGCTTTCGTACTGCTGTACAAAATATAATAACGGACAAGTTTTGCTAAACTGGCAAGTTTTTGAAGTCTTGGCTGCTGCGCCATCTGCCTAGATTACCACAAGATCAGGCAAGTTGCACCTCATCTGTTATCTGTTTTGAGGCAATCATCCGAACAATCATTTTATATTGGTAAAAAACCAAAAGAACAATAAATGATAGAAAAACCTGATTTATCATAGCTCCAAGTGCCAATATTAAAAGTCTTGAATCTCTTTTGATATTCAAATATTGCGGCCCCGGAAAATTTAATTTTCTCCTTGTATCAACCTTAAATTTATTTGGCATGTAGCCATCAAGACCTAATGTCAGCATCACAAAGACCGTAAGAGGAATAACAAATAAGTTACCGGATACTGCCAAATAACCATAAGCCATGCCTGCAACCGAAAAAGCGTCAACGTACTTATCCAAATTGGCATCTAAATAGCCTCCCCACGCCGACCCGATAAATTTCAGTCTTGCGACTTCGCCATCGCAGCCGTCCAAAATCGACATCAACTGTATTAGCAATCCACCGATAAAAATCCAAGGATAAACGCCTTTTGACAATAGAAAAAATGTTAAAAGCCCCAAGAGAACAATACCGTAAGAAATCATATTAGGGGTAACTGCAGTAAGAACCAGAAATCTGGTCAAAAATGTAGATACTCTTCTATTAATAGCTTTAGATACAGCTCCGTCTAATGGTTTTGTCAAACTCTTAAGCAATTTCTTTTCCGCGAATTTAATATCGGCGTAAGTATCACAGTCTGACCAAAAAGCCCCGCCAATATCAAACGCCCTTAGTCTTCCTTCGGAGGCCAGTATCCTCATCGCATCACTTAGTGAATTTTTTCCTCTGGAAACAGATCTTTTTAAAGCTTCAAAAATATAAGGGGAGCAAACAAACATTCCCGTATCAAAGGCATTGTAACTTTCCAAATTTTTATTAAGCGAATGGACGTTGCCATTTTTTACTATTGCTTTAGTAGTATCTGCAATATCCAAAGCGCTGTCCATGTTTCTATCAATCGCCAGAACACTTTCCCCTGCTTTGAGCTTCAGCCTTTGAATCTTAATAAGTATCTTAACAGAAAAAACATGATCACTCATCAAAAGCACAAAATTATCCCGGAAATGGGCTTTTGCTTTTAGGGCCGAAATCCCATTTGCTTTTTCCCAATCATCATTCTGGACATAAGTAATGGAAACTCCATATTTGCTTCCATCACCAACTCTGGCACGGAAGACATCGCCCTTATAACCGGTAACTATCACAAATTCAGAAATTCCAGCCGCCTTGGCACCTAATAAAACTCTTTCAATGATTTTTAACCCCAACAGCGGCATGAGCGACTTATGGCGCCCTCGGGTTACCGGCTGCATTCTGGTGCCGTTTCCGGCAGCAATAATTAATGCTTTCATATTTTCTCTAATCTACCTTTGCAAAATATGGCATGAACCAAAACACTAATTAAGAGAAAACCAAATTAACCTAAAGTGAAGTAGATATAAATTTAATGCTTTTTTGCTTTTGCGAAAGTTAGGAGGGGAATTATAACAGTTTTTGCGCTTGTCAACAACTCAAATAAAGGAAAATAATATACTTCTACTTTTTTGGGGGGGTTGAATCCGTGTTCTTATGCTCTTCGGTTTTCGACTGTTGTGGAGGAGGAGCAGAATGACTATCATTAGATTTATTTTGGTCGGTTTTTTTCGCGCCGGAATCTCCGCTTGGCTTACTGCCGCTCGAAGACTTCTTCTCATTTTTGCCGGAACTGTTGCCAACAACCGTAATACTGGTTGCATTTATCTGCTTTGAGCCGCCTGATGATGGGCTTTTCGAAATGCCGCTTGGAAACGGACTAGCTGGATTATTATAAATAGCACCAACAGGTGAACTTTTAGGACTATTTGAAGCTACATCAGCAGGAGAACTTATGGGATTATTAGAATTAGAACCGAAAAATGTCACTTGTGACCCCGCTTTAATTCCTTCAAGTGATGCGTCCGTATCTCTTGATTTAATTATTGTTTGGTCACTAACTTTAAGTTCCTGATCTTGACCCGTCCGATTTCTAATTGTCATAGTATTGACTCTAGTGTCAATCTTTTGAATCACACCTTCCTGCCGCTCCGGCAATTCTTTCGGTATATCTTTCATAATAAATTGTGGAACAATTGTATTGCCTTTTGTCTTTTGTCCAACAACGGCAATCTTCGAACCAACTGTGAGTGAACTCTTATCATCGATATTCTTACTTTCAAATTTTCTAACCGGCGTCAAATCGGAAAGGACAACATCCTTGGTACTGCCGTCTTCAAACTGCATTGTAGCTTTATCACTGCTAATGTTCTTAACCGTTCCAATGATCGGCACCTGTTCAAACGGATTGGCAACAACAGAGTCACGAACAACCGGAGCAACTTCCTTCTGGTTTCTTCTGTAATAATCATAGACAGTATCTATGTACTTTTCTTTATCCGCTTGGGAAACAGTCTTTGCGCTCTGGGCAAAAACTGCTACGTGTAAATCTGAAACCTGTTTAAGCTGCAGTTTAAGCTGGTCACTTTGATCCTTACTCGCTAAATTCGCCGCTTGCGCCAGATAATCCTGCGACCTACCCAATACCTCATCAACCTTATCATATTGCGAACTACCAATAAGTGTCTTCGCTTCCGCAAGTCTGGAAGTAGAAAGGTCAAGGTAGGCCTTTGACTTTTGGGTATCATTCTTAGCGTTCTTAAGTGGCAGAGACTCAAAAAACTGCTTGACGCCATAAAATAATGAGCCGGGAGTAACCCAGGCTGCCTTTAATTTTTGGGCATCCGGTAGGTCGATAGACAAGTCTGAAGAAGTTATCCCTAAATCAGCAGCAGTAATCTGCAATGGATTTTGGCTGGTATTTGCGGCCAAAACCCTGGACTCATCCAATTTGTCTGCAAGATAAACATCACCGCTTTGGGCAAAGGTTCCATTTGAAGCTTTTACGTTGATGGGTTCACCCACCACCTTGGCATCCTGAAAATAGGCAACGCGCGCCAACGCGGCAATCACGCTTGGGTTATTGCTGTTGGTAAAAGCAACAAAAACAAAAGGTTCAGAAGGTTTATATATTATTCCGCCATCGTGATAAATCGGCGCCCAATCACCCGTTTTATGGGCAACAGCCACGTCGCTTGGCAAAAGAGCCGGAATCATATTGTTAATTTTTTGGCGTTTTAGAATGGAAAGCATCTCCTCTGAATTATCAAGTTTATTAGTGCCCAAGAGATCAAAAAAGGTAGCCAAATCCTTAACAGTTGTTGTGTTAGGCTGTCTACCCGACACCTGGAGGTCTTGGGTAAATTGCCCCTCATCCAGATTAAGTTTTTCTCCGATCACACTTTCTGTCAAACCTAAATTTCGCAGGGTCGCGTTGACATTTCTCCGGTCCAAAATATCCAAAAGGGTATTGTAAGCGGTATTGTCGCTTTGGATAATCATGGACTCAACCAGCTGTTTAATTGTTACCTGCGTTCCTTCACGCAGTCTCAGAAATTCATCAGTCTCCAGCTCCGTCGGCACCACATTTTGGGCGTTTATCGCAACTGTCTGGTCAAAATCAATAAGCCCCAGCTTTTTCTGTCTAAACGCTTCCAGCAAGACATAAGACTTAATAGTAGAAGCCGGAATCCAGGATCTTTCAGGTTCAACGCTAATCTCTTTTTGGCCGCCTAGATCATGGAAGGAAAGACTAATATTGTCACTAACCCCCAAAAGTACCGCCTCCACCGTTAAATATTTTTTTAACTGATCGTATTGCACCTGCAAACTGCTTATTGTTACCTTATCACCAGATAAAGGAGAAAAAGAAGGAGATACGGTCGTTTTTGATGAATTCCTGCTGACATTGTATGAGTATAAATACCTTAGTGACAAAAAGGATACGACAACCACTAATATTAAAAGGATTACCTGGACAAATCCGTTTCTGAATTTTTTCATAACTGAGACTTACCTTAAACATTACCACCAAAAAAAACCTAGCGCAACAATATTTTGGCAAAAGCACCCGAATTCCTGTAAAATCCTAGGGACGTATGCCAAACAGAATCATCGAACTGGACATCATGCGTGCCGGAGCCATTCTGGCCGTTATCGCAATTCATCTTATTGGTCCGGCTTTTACTTATTACACACCTCAATCAACAACCTGGGGCTTTTTCTTATTTTTAGATAACTTCCTGCGATTTTCCGTTCCGCTCTTTGTAGCTTTGTCCGGCTATTCACTAGCTCTTAGATACCAAAACCAAAAGATCAATTTAAATGAGTTTTTAAAAAGAAGGCTGCTGCGGCTTCTGCCCTGGTATTTGGTGGCAAGTACCTTAATTTACACGGTCACCCATTTTCTATTCAAAGAACCCGGAATCTATCCCATATGGAAAATCATTTTGCTTGGCAAAGCCGACTACCACCTCTACTTTGTCCCGATGATCTTTACACTTTATCTCATGTTCCCAATAATTCATAAGTTCCTCGCCAAATGGAAGCTTAAAACTTTAGCCGCGTCTCTTGCCATACAAGTTGCGGTTTTTACATTTACAACCTTAATCTCACAGCAAGTAATCCGTTCAGGTCTGGTTTGGGGAGACCAGCAGCAATACCTGTTTGCCGGCAGCTGGATATTTTATTTTGTATTGGGCGCTTATTTGGCAAACGCAAAAGCATCGCAAAAACTTAAACTGTTCTCGTTATTATTGTTGCTTTTCGGCTACTGGCTCTCCGTCACAAACACGTTTGCCCTAATTGACAAATTTGGTCTGATAACCTCAACAAGATTCACGAGACTACCACTCATAATTTTTAGCGCGGGTTTTATCTGCTCGTCAATTTTTTTTGGGAAATATATATTGAAGATTCCGCGCTTATTGGTAAAAGGCTTGTCAAATATTGGTAAAGCCTCCTATCTCACCTATCTGATTCACACCCTTTTTATTAGAGTTGCTCTTCTCTACTTAAAGCCTTCAACCCTCGTAAACTTCATTACAATTTTGGCTACAGTCAGCCTGGTCTCAATCTCCGTCAGCCTCATTTTAAAAAAATATTCTACAGTTTGATACCGGTTCTTCTTGCCTCAGAAAGAAGCCTCTTTTCCCGTTTTTCGGCAAATTGCGCATCAACAATCTTTTGACACTCCAGATCAGGACATGTAGTTTCGATATGAATTATCGCTGCGCCCTTTTCCGGAATTTCCTTCCATTTCCTCTTAAAAACTCTTACCTTGCCACAGCGGATACAGGAAGATTCTGCTACCTTTTGCATAATATAAGACTTGATCAGCAAGAAGAATATCATTTTCGCAAGTTTAAGTCAAACTGACTATAGGGGATTTTTTCTAATTAGAGAATGATATAATTGCCTCGATATGCAACAAGCAACTTTTGCCGGCGGTTGTTTTTGGTGCACGGAAGCAATCTTTAAAAGATTAAAGGGGGTAGAATCAGTAACACCCGGCTACTCCGGTGGATCAGTTACTAATCCAACATACGAACAAGTTTGCTCCGGCGCCACTGGCCATGCGGAGGCAATCCAAATTGAATTTGACCCAAGAACCATTTCTTACGAGAAGTTATTAGAAGTCTTTTTCAAACTCCATGATCCAACAACCTTAAATCGTCAGGACTATGATTCCGGTACTGAGTACAGATCGGCAATTTTTTATCATGATGATAAACAAAAACAAACGGCTCAATCGCTAAAAGAAAAACTTGAAAAATCTCATGTCTATCCCAAACCAATCGTCACCGAAATCGTCCCCTATGATAATTTCTATCCGGCCGAAGAATACAATCGTAACTATTACGATAACAACAAATCAGCCCCTTATTGCCAGGTAATAATCGACCCAAAAATCCAAAAGCTATACAGGGATTTTAAAGAGATAGTAAAAGAGTAAATCGTTTAAAGCTTTGCTAATTCCCGCCAGACTTTGTCATATTTTTTGATCAGCTTCTTTGTCAGCCTTTTCACTTCCGGATCTATTGTGGATGGCTTTTTTATTTTCTTTTGCATAATCTACCTCTTTTTCTTCTTCACGCTAACAAACTCGAAGAAGGTTACGGCTATAAACGTAGCTCCCATTGTCACAACCCAAGCCAAGCCCACATAAAGCAATAGGCGCATCACCCGAGCCTCAACTTCCCTAAGCGATCTACCGGCAAGAACATACCCGCCACCTGCTCCGCTAAATTTCTTAATAACCGCAGCACTCCTAACATCGTCTTTCGGTTGCCATGTAAAACGGGTCTCGTCCGTTGGTGTCCCAAGCGTCAGATGGTGTCCGATTATCGGGTTTTTCCATTGGCTTACATTAAACACTCCTCGCGGAACATCCGGAGTTTTCCCATCAAGCTGTACCCCGGATTGCAAAACGTTGCCGTCTTTATCGTAGATTATTACGTATGGCGCAAGACTCTTGCTAATATCTACCTTAAACGGCGGAATTATTGTTTGAGGAGGCTGTCCATGATCAATCGCGCCAGCGATATCTTCGGCAATTTGAATTTGCGGGTCGTTGGCACTTTGCCGCAAATCCTGCTGCACCGCGCCATAGACTAATCCACAAGTAGCTGTAATTACAATTGCCAAGGGGAGAAAATGTTTTAAAATATTAAAAATCTTAAGAAGCATTAACTAGCATTATACCAAAACCATTTGCCGTATAATTTACACTGCATGCAAATTAAATTCATTACGCTCAATATTTGGCACGGCGGCAAACTTTTTAACGAGGCGCTCCAGTTTTTAAAGTCGGAAAAACCGGATATTTTATTTTTACAGGAGGTCTACGATGGTAAAAACCAAACCCTTGAGAAAAGACTGCGAACCATAGAGATCTTTAACCAAGAACTGCAATATCCCCACTACAATTTCGCCCCGAAGATTTTAGACGTCAAAGACGTAGGAAAAATCCCGCAAGGCAACGCGCTTTTTTCCAAATTTCCAGTTACGCCGCAAACAACAATATTTTTTCATTCCTTATATGGAAAGTTTTCGGAAGATGAGGAAACAGACTGGACACAATGGCCATCACTCGCGCAGCATGTCCAAATTCATGCCGGGGATAATACAATCGATGCTTTTAACGTTCATGGGCCATGGGAACTTTCTGGAGGAGACAATAAACAAAGACTTAAGATGAGCCGGATGATTGTAGAAAATGTTAAAGGTAAAAATCACGTGATTTTGGCCGGAGACTTTAACGTTCGTCCCGACACAAAAACAATAAGAAACATCGAAAAACATTTAACAAACGTTTTTAAAGGGGAATTAAAAACTACATTCAACATGCGGCAAAAAACAAATCCCGGCTTCGCGACAGCAGTTGTTGATTATCTTTTCGTAAGTCCTGATATAAAAGTAGAAAAGAAGTTTTGCCCTCAGGTTAATATCTCTGACCACTTTCCGCTTATCGCGATTCTAAATCTTCCAGATCGCCAAGAATCTCCCGAGCGTGAGCTGACGGATTAAACTTAGGATATACTTTTGCGGTCTTTCCCTCCGGATCAATAAGATAAGAAACCCGCCTGATAATAATTCCGCCAGCCTCGTACGACCTAATTATTTCGCGATTAGTATCCGCAAGCAGAGTAAACGGCAAATGATATTTTCCGGCGAATTTTTTGTGGCAACTCTTTAATTTAAGGTGCAGGAACTAAATCTTGTCTATTTATAGTATCTGCAAGTTCTTGTAAAAAATCTACACTTTCATCCATTTTGCCATCAAGTCCAGAACAGTAGTAAATAGATGGATAAATATGTTTTATTTTTTCATACATCTTATAATCAAAGGTTAATATTTGGGCTTCATATTGGAATCCAACAGAACTAATTAAATAATCTGCTGTTCTTAAATTTGCTAATTGAGGTATTGTGAGTTGTTTGGCTAGTTTAAACGCCATTGTTTCTATCAAGGTGATATTTATAATCTGGTCTATGTATAAAAAATTCCACAATTTGCTTTCGACAGTTTTCCTGTCTACACCGTTCTTAATCAAAGTAAAAACAGATTCAAAAAAAACAATCGATGGAATAATAACTTTAATTTCATTACCTGCTAAAATTAATCTATTGAAGATAAAAACAGCGTCTGTGTGAAATTTATCGTTTGGGTCTAACGTCGCTATTACAAAACTACTATCTTCCAGTACGCAATGCTTCACCGTTATTGTGTGCCGTAACGAAGTTTGAGCAGCACATCGTTAGATGACGATCTTTTTTTAGATGTACTAGATTTAGGAAGTAATATATCTGATAGTTCTTTCCTGGGGTTTTTTAAAGATTCGTTTTTTAATCTTAGTAACTTTGATTGAGGAATACTCTTCATTTTTTTCATAATAGTAGTTATTGATTTGATATAATCATATCATACCATTCAAATCAAGTTCTTTGACCCTCAAAAGAAACAATTGATATACTTACATCGTGGACTATACCTATGGCAGTCAAGAGGCGCAGGCATACAAAGAAACTCGGCTGCCCTACACCAATGTAGCTGATTTTCTTCTTACATACATTTCTTCAAATAAATTTCTCGATGCAGGATGCGGAACGGGTAACGATCTTTTGGAGATATATAGGAGAAAAGGCTACAAAGGTTATGGATGTGACAGATCTTCTGATATGCTTGAGGTTGCTAAATCAGTAGATTGTGCAACCGATTTAAGACAGGCGGATCTTGATAAAGAATTTCCATTTAATTTAGATTTCGACTGTATTTATGCTCACGATGTCATACATCACTTAAAAGACCCTTCGGTTTTTATCAAAAACGCTTTCAATCATCTAACTACAGGAAAAGTCCTAATAATAGGGACAGAAACAGAAGAAGATTTAAAGGCTAAATTCACATCACGCTATTTTCCTTCTGCACTTGGGATTGACCTCGCAAGATATTCGAAGCTGGCTGAGATGGAAAAGTTGATAAAAGAAGCGGGCTTTGCAGAATTCGAGGTAAATAAACTTGATGACAACAAACCTATGGACGATACAATTATGCAGCAGGTTCGAAAACGAGCACATTCCATCTTAGGTTTGATTTCCGACCAAGATTTTAGCGAAGGTCTTGCAAAGCTTGAAAAAGATTACGCAGATGGTAAATTACAACAAATGCCTTGGAATTACACGCTCATTGTCGCAAAGAAATAGGCTACTCATATCTTATCGTATATACTCACTGGAATCTCTTTCAAATCGCCAAGAATCTCTTCCGCGTGATCTGAAGGACTAACCTTTGGGTACGTCTTAGCAATATTTCCATCCGGATCAATAAGGTAAGAAACGCGTTTTATCCTTATCCCTTGCCGAAAAATCCGGCGCCTTTACTCCCAACTTCAACATAAATGGAATTATATCAGATGATCAAATAAAACTACTTTTCCTTATTTAAGTTTCTTGCTGTATTTATAATATCTGGTGTTAAAAGCAATATTATCGTCCCAGCAAAAAGCCAGCCCACAAGATCAAATAGTGTAAGTGTTTTACCAAGTAAGATGAATCGACTATTCCCAATAAAAAGTATAAAGAAATTTATTCCTACTAGCGCAATACGAGCATCAGTTGGACTAAATTTACCGATCGAGATGCTAAATACATGTAAAACACTTGTTTTTAAGTGAGCATTCATAAATGCAATAATCACTAGAATTCCAGCAAAAAGCCACGAATCAGTATTAGTAGCATCTGAAAGAGTTAATCCACCTAAAAGAAAAAGCACCGAAAAGGCATCCATTAAATGATCTATGTAATAACCATAGTCGGGGCGAGACAAATTACGAAATATTGCAACTTTCCCATCCGTACTGTCTGCCAGCCAATTAAGAAAAAGCATAAAGTTTACTGCCACTAAAGCAAATGGAAATCTTGGATAGAAGAGATAAAAAATTCCACCCATGAAAGAAGATACGACTGAGATGAGTGTTAGTGTATCAGGTGAGATATATGATGGAATTAAAGGAACAATTTTCTTTAATGCTTTTTCTTCCAGAGGGGACGTAAAAGAATCATTTACTCTTTCCATAGAACAAGTTAGATTTCGCTCTGAGCTTGATGGAGTTGGGAAACTTTATTAATTCTGTCGATATCTTTACCCCACTTCTGGATCTCATGTTTTGAGAAAATTACAGAGAAGATGTGCGTTCCGCGAACCGCGGATTCCCGCGATTGATGGTCTTCTGTGTTGACTACATCTAGCTGTGGATCGTCAACAAGATACTTACCGATAGGAGCGCGTTTTTGCTCTCCATACGAATGCAATTTACCCCACGCCTGTCTTGCAAATCTGAAAGGAGGATTTGTCATGTCATACATACCCCGTCTTATATTGACCCTGATTTTAGATGAATCAACAGGCATTCGCTTTTTATACATGGCATTCATAACAGTATTCTTTGCTTGTCCTTTCAGTTTTATCTCCTGCTCATCTTCATTTGTCTTAATTCCTCTCCTTGTAAGTACCACAGCTACTCTATCGACAAACTTTGCCTCGCCAAGCGCCGATTTTCGTATATGGCTGCTTGTAATGGAACTATGCATAGCATCAATTGCAAAACCCGTATTAATTTGGCCTTTTCTATGCGTGGACGGATTAAGTGTAACCGGCGCGTCCATAATTACCTGGACATAAGGTGTTCCTTCTGATCGTTTGGCATAATCTTGAGTCGCCTGGCCCCTGTCAATTAGTTTTTCTGCGGTAACTGCCGCGATGCTAGCCGACATCGATTGACCAAAAACCACAATTGACGTTTTGGCACGATCTTGAGGATTCTCCGGCAGCGTTCCGGCAATAAGATCTGCGTTAGTATTTCCAATTGTTCCATAAGCATCTTCCTGCAATAGTTTTAAATACTCCGGCGTCACTCGCCCCCATTTTTTGTTTGTGGGTGAACCAAGGGTATAAACCTCAACATCTTTAGGTGTCCTACCATTTCGCAAATCATCGGCAACCGCAGGCAGATATTTCATAGCCTGTTTCATAGCTACCTCAACAAATGTAAACTGATGGCCATTTTGCAATGCCGGAAATGAAGGGAGAACAAAAAACCTTACGTGCTTTGGTACTGCTGCATCTGTAGGCTGCGCCGTATCAGGTTGAGATATACCTGTCACCGCGCGGGCAAGCTCGGTTACGTTGATTTTTGTGTATGGAAGCGACGCGCCACGCGAATCGGTAAAAATTGCGGTATTATCCATTTCCTGCCGGAAAAACGCGTCTATCACCCGCCCCATTGTTGCCTGCTTTTCAGGGTCGTTTGGAAAAGCTTTCTTAAATGCTTTTAAAGCAATTTCTCCATGAGGAAATGAAAGTGCCTGCTTATCAACTTCCTCTTGAAAATCATTTGGTGTTTGTCCCTCAACCATTGCGGCATTATAGGGTTTATTTTCAGGATTTTCAAGTTTTCCCGGGTTTGCTTTGCGCCTAAGATTGCTAAGCACGTTCTTAAGGAACGCGATTCTGTTCGGACGAGCTTCTGCTTGAGGGACTTGGCCGGCATCTTTCGAGCCTGGAGATTCCGATTTCAAAGGAGGCTCTTGATCCACAATCCCATTCTAACCCATTTAATAGCAAATGTATTCTGCACACTTAAATGCTTTATAATGGGCGATATGAAAATATTGCTGGCAACAGATACCTATTTCCCCCACGTAAACGGCACTGCCATTTTTATCCACCGGCTGGCCCGCACGCTTGCCGGGAGGAAACATCAAGTATATGTAATTGCCCCTTCGCAAACCTTAGGAAATACTGTAACTGTTGATGACGCAGGCGTCACAGTTTACGGCCTGCACTCCATGCCTATCCCAAATTACCCCAAATTCCGCCTCTCGCTACCCCTTTTCTCAAAAAAAACCGTCAGAAAAATACTCACAGAAATCAACCCGGACATAGTCCACTTACAGCAGCACTTTATCATCGGCAAAGCCGTATTTAATGTCGCAAGAGAACTTAACATCCCGATAATCGGCACAAATCATTTCTTACCGGACAACTTAACACCTTTTGCGCATCTGCCAAAACCAATTGAGGAAAAAATAGCCAAATACGGCTGGGGACAATTTGTAAAAATCTTCAACGAAATAGAAATTATCACAACACCAACAGCATCCGCGGCAAAAATAATTAAAAATGTAGGCCTAAACAAAAACGTGATTCCCGTTTCAAACGGCATAGACTTAAAAACTTTCAAGCCGCGAAATAATAAAGGCTTTTTAAAAAAAACTTTCCGTGTACCAAATCGAAAAATCCTGCTCGCCGTTGGAAGATTGGATAAGGAAAAACAGCTTGATTTAGTCTTGGGAGCAATGCCGCAAGTGCTTGAAAAATGCGACATCCAGCTGATTATTACCGGCGTTGGCTCGCTGGGCAACAAACTAAAAGCCCTCGCACAAGATTTAAAAATCACAGATCATGTCACCTTCACAGGGTTTGTCAATGATGAAGATTTGCCATTCGTTTATAACTGCGCCGATGTATTTGTCATAGCGGGTCTTGCCGAACTGCAAAGCCTCGCGACCATGGAAGCAATGGCCTCCGGCCTACCTGTTATCGCGGCCGATGCCCGGGCTTTACCGGAACTTGTGCATAATGGAAAAAACGGTTATCTCTTTAAGTCTGATGACAAAAATATGCTTGCAAAACATATAATTAAGTTAATGCAGGATGATAAATTACGTAAGAAAATGGGTCAAGCAAGTTTGGAAATGATCAAACAGCATGACCAAGACAAAACTATTGAAAAATACGAAACTTTATATCACCGGTTATTAAGTGCTCATCCAACCTCATAATATGGATGCTTCCCTGACACACACAATTCAATTAATACTCACCTACAAATACTTTATATTATTCCCTATCGCGGTTATCGAAGGCCCCGCTATTTCCATCATTGCCGGTGTCGCCGTATCGCTTGGATATCTCAATTTTGTATTGGCATACCTAACAATTGTCGCAGCTGATCTTGTGGGCGACAGCGCCTATTATGCCATAGGTTATTATGGCCATAAGCATTTTATTAATAAATGGGGGCGTTTTATTGGACTAAACCCGAACAGAGTTAAATTTATTGATAAACACTTTAAAAAACGTGCCGCGACAATTCTATTTCTGGGTAAATTAACAATTGTCATTGGCGTGGCTTTTCTAACAGCTGCCGGTCTGGCAAGATACCCCTTTAAAAAATTCATTTTCATTAATCTGGCCGCAACTGCAATCAAATCGCTTTTTTTGCTCCTGGTAGGTTACTACTTTGGCCGGGCATTCAATCAGCTAAGCAAGTATTTGGATAACGCGGCAATAGGGGCAACAATAGCTGTAACCGCGCTAATCATCGTCTACTTAGTAATCAAAAAAGTCGAGACAAAAATAGTAAAAAAGAATGCACTCATCTAACGCTACGATAAAGAGCGCAGATGGAATTGATCTTTACTACGAAACCCACAAAGGCAAAAGTACAAAACCCACTCTATTTTTCCTCCATGGAATGGGCGGCGACCTCGATGCCTGGCAATACGTAAAAAAACCTTTCGAAGAAAAAGGCTACTCGACTATCTCTATGGATCTTCGCGGCCATGGATATTCAACTCACCCGACAAAAAATCAATCTTACGAGATAGATAATTTTGTAAGAGATATTTTAGATATCCTAAACAAAGAAAAGGTTGAAAAAGTGATACTAATTGGCCATTGTTACGGAGCCATAATTGCTCTGGCACTCGCTGCCGGGTTTGGGGAAAAACTCAAAGGCCTGATTCTGATATCCGGCAGCTATCACCCGCCGCTTTATTTAAATTCCAAAGCAAAACAAAAACTGGCAACAGCCTTCAGTAAAGCTCTGGCCGCCATTAGTCCAAAGCCGTTTAAACCCGGACACTCGATATATCCGCCGGGCAAATTTCATAAAGATTATGAATGGTGGGGCTTAATAAAAACTATATTTCACAACTCCCTGAAAAGCTACATGCTAGCCTCAAACCAGATTGTGAATCTGAATTTGGAAGATAAACTAACCAAAATTAAAAATCCAACACTCATACTCTGTGGAACAAAAGACAGCATTTTTCCACTCTCCATTTCACAGAATATGCACGCCCTGATCCCTGATGCAAAACTTGAAATAATAGAAGACGGCAATCACGTAATTATCCTCAATAATGTCAAAGCAGTTGAAACCGCAATTTCCCGATTCCTGCAAACTCTTTAGCCTATTGGCCAGGAGTTACTAAAAACTACTTTTAATTTTGCCTTTTAACATACTAACTTCGCCATCAGTTAAGTATCGCCACTTTCCAATTTGCAAATCACCCAACCTCACCAGCCCGATACTTACTCTTTTTAAACCTGTGATGTGCAGATGTAAAGCCTCACACATTCTTCTTATCTGCCTGTTTTTACCCTGCGAAAGAATAATCTCAAACAAAGTATTATGCTCCGTCTCCTTTAAAATCCTAACTTTTGCGGGTGCTGTCATACCGTCCTCAAGCTTTACGCCTTTTGCCAAACGGCCAATTGTTTCCGGACCCAACCGCCCCTTAACCCAAACCTCGTACGTTTTCTCTATATGGAATTTTGGATGCGTTAACTTAAAAGCTAAATCTCCATCGTTAGTAAGAAGCATCAAACCCTCGGATTCCTGATCTAACCTTCCAACAGGGAAAAGCTTTTTCCCAAAATTTACCAAATCAACAACGGTTCTGCGCCCATGGGTATCAATAACTGTCGAGACCACGTCTTTTGGTTTATTCAATGCTATGTAAACTTTCTCCTGAACTTGTCCTACTACTTTCCCGCTAACCTCAACTTTATCTTTTTGTGGATCAATTTTAGCTCCTAACTTGGCAGTTTTGCCGTTAATCCTCACCTTCCCCGCCGCAATCATCTCGTCCGCTTTTCTGCGCGCGCCAACGCCTACAGTCGCCAGATATTTATTAATCCTTACTTCCATAAATCTACCTCGCAAATCGGCCAATTAAATCCTGACTCCAAGCCATTTTGTCGAAAAATAGATTGTGTCCACCGCTGGTTTTAACTACTTTCAGTTTCTTTCCAACCATTTGATTTATCTCTTGCGAGCTCGTGTAGTTATCTTTATCACCATATACTAATAATGTCGGTATTGTGACAGAAATCCGATCCAAAACAGGCGCCAGGGGTTCGCTTAATAAACACTCTACAAAAGAGGAATAATAACTATGCCAAGTATGATTCGTGCAGCCACCAATATATTTGCGCTTATGACCGCGAACAAAAAAGGGTGAAATCAAACCAAGAATGCCAGTTGAGCAGACGGTTTTGCAAATTAATTTAGCAACAAAAGGGCGCTCAATCGTTAACCTTGTAATTAATCTAGTAGATAAAAATTTCTTCGCTTCTTCAATGCTGTTGTATGCAAGCGGACTAATAAGAATTAATTTCTCGACTCGCTCTGGAAAATATTTTGCAAAATAAATAGCCAGAGACGTTCCAAAAGAATGCCCGATTAACACTAATTTTTTATCCTTTGGCAAAATTTGCATCAAAGCCTCGCAATGGACACGAGGTGTATATTCTATATTTGGTTTTGGAGACTTGCCAAAACCTAATTCGTCGGGAAAATAGAGCTCGTAACCGGCAAGCTGTACAGAATCAAATTCTCTAAAGTAGTTCCCTCCTCCCCAAAGCCCGTGCAAAAAAACAACTGGTTTACCTTTGCCCTTTTTTGTAAAAAATATTGGGGATTGATCCATGTCCGGTTAAGTATAGACCAAATAAGTAACTATAGAACCTGATAATTAAGTAAAACATTACCATTCTCAAATATTCTCATATTTAGAAGTTTTAAATTCAATTGGAACTACCATATACTGCCATGTTCTTGTCCAGCTGACTTTTTAGCTTTTTAACTTCATCCGCAACCTTGTCTTTAACTAGCCTTATATTCTTCCAATACTCCGTCTCCTTGACCTCATTAAGCGTCCTTGAGAAAACAACTTTAGGAGTGTTGTTCATTAAATCAGCAACAATTGGATCCACCTTGTGCCAAGATAGGTCATGTCCCGACCCTTCAAAGTAACCATCGAGCGAAACCATCATGAAGAGAAAAACCTTACGCATCTTACTTATAAAAACAGTTAAGTTATTTTAAGCTCTCTGCCAATTTATCAAGCGATGTGCCCCAACCTTCCTGCATACCACTCTTGATCATCGCGTCGTATTGTTCTTGAGATTCGGGCGTGTAGATAATAGAAAGCTTTGTTTTCCCTCCGCCAGTCGGCGGATCCATATCTTCAAACGTTACCATTACATTCATTTCATCCGGCATATCCGATTTCATTCCAACAGTGGTTGGATCAACCTTGTCCCCGTTTTCATCAGAAAAATAGTCGGAAACGACTAATTTTTCATTAGGAACAATTTCTTTATAAACTCCAGCACTATACAGGTCTTTATCCCACTCCGATCCGGCCGGTCCATGCATGCAGTAGACGTATTTTCCTCCCACTCTAAAATCAATTTTTATAGAGGGAGCTGTAAAATCCTTTGGCCCCCACCACTTTTTAGCCATCTCTGGAGTAGTCCATGCTTTCCACACCATATCTCGCGGCGCATTAAAAACACGCTCAATTACTATTTGCTTACTTTCTTGATCTGTCATTTTTCACCTCCTTTTAATTATGTAAATTTTTAAACCAAACACTTATTTAAGTCAATACTTAATTAATGTTGGACATAAATTAACATTGACTTTTCGCGCAGTAAAAAACATACTAATTTTGTGGGTTTAATTTTTGTTATTGCCTTGGAAGTTATTTCTGCGGCAATAATGGTTACCAAAAGTCCAAATATAAATAGTCAAAAAAATATTCTGGGGATCAAAATTGCCCAAGCCCCGGACCAACCTGCAGACGCCCCGCCCGCAGAAACCCAACCACCCACCGATAATAATTCGGCCCCAAGTTCAACCTCAAGTCCAGCTGATTCAACATCCACACAGCCTTCTCAGGAACCAGCTCCCACTACAAACGAGACACAACCTCAAAACTCACCTACGGATCAATCTACCGGGACTAATACGCCCGCTCCTTCGCCGGAAGGCCAAAACCAGGAACCCAATGCTCAACCGGTTGACCCATTTGCAAGCAACTCAACAGACCAGTACCAAAATCAGAACGTCACCTCGCCAACCCCGGAATCAAATCAAACAAATACACAAACACCAGCTCCAACTCCGCAAGATCAATCGACAAGTAAGGAAAGTCCAACACCTTCACCAGAAAATAATGCTGACGCGAGCCCATCACCAACTACTATTGACTTTTCCCCTAACCAGACTACTGCCGTCCTTGAACCTGACCAGCTTCTTTCAACTCCGGATAGCATTAGCGAAAAGACTAACACTCAAGTTAAACAAGAAGAAGAAAAATTTTCCCAGGCAGCCACTCCAAAAGAGCAGACGGATTTACTGGTGGGCTTTGCCAAAGACAAAATAAATGAGATTAACACGACGTCTCAAAATAATGATTACGCGTCTCTAAATTTCTCTGCTTTAAGGCTCAACTCTCAAATCCAAAAGATTCAAGAACTTGCAAAAAATCTTCCCCCAAATGAGAATTTATCGTTAAACAAACAGCTGCAAAACTTCTGCAGACAATCGGATTTTACCTTGAAATCTACTCAGCTCACCGTGCCTGAATCCTCTGAACAGGATATAGAAATCACCAGAGGCACATGTCTTAGCATAAACTTATGAGTATAAATTTTAATTTCACAGGACAATCAATACGTCAAAAACTAAACTACTCTCCCAAAGTACGACTATCAATAATTATTGTGGCTATTGTTCTAATCCTTGAAAATCTCTTACTCGCTTATAACAACTTGCAAACCAAAACTCCAATTTTTGGTTTAAAATTGGCAGGCACCAGCCTAAATGCGAAAAACCAGGACCAGATTAAAAATCTACTCGATTCCAAATACAATAACCTCACACCGCTAACATTTTCCTATCAGGAAAAAGTCTTTCAAGTTCAAGCCAAAGACTTGGGCGTCTTGGCAAATAAAAATCTGTCCGGCATAATTTTGCTCACTGGAAGGACCGGCAACATTTTCCAAAAGATTATCCTCCAAAACAAAGCCGCGATGGGTTTTGTATCTCTTAAGTTAATGGGCGACATTTCGGAGGAAAAACTCGCTCTTTTGATTCTTAACTGGCA
>OBEQ010848117.1_pt1 | contig 18881 bp, 9 predicted proteins | sample 1670901 | NCBI WGS metagenome assembly OBEQ01 (sample SAMEA104232315, study PRJEB22302) | groundwater metagenome | biome: forest; feature: aquifer; material: groundwater | place: USA | collected 2011-08-07 | depth 5.4 m
CTGTGCACGGGGAATTTCTTCATCGACGATGAGGTGCTGCGGGCCGAAGGAATCACTGATTTCGGCCAATAGCGCCAGGACGGCACCCCCGAGGACGCTCTGGTGCCGGATTTTTTCGTGTGATACCTTCTGCGACGTCGTTCCTACCGTTCCTGTGATTGGAGGCAGTATGTCGAGAAAGTTCGGGTTGCCGTTGATCTTCGCGGGTCTCCTGGCGCTGACGGGCGGATCGGTCGCCACGCAGCAGCAGTTTCCCCCCGGGTTCGTCGATCCGAAGCCGATCCTCGACGCCGCCATCAAGGCGATCGGCAATGACAAGTTGAACTGCGTCACCATCTCGGGCACGGCCTACGACGGCGCCGTCGGTCAGCAGAAGGAAGCGGGCAAGAACGTCGACTGGCCCCGCATCGACTCGCTTGCCAACTACACGCGCACCATGAACTGGCAGGCGAAGACGATGAAGGAAGAGTTCGACCGCAAACCGGGCCTGGCTCCTGCCGCATGGAAATACGGCATCGGATGGCTTGACGGTCCGCTGCAGACGCAGACGCACCAGGTCTTCATGCTGAACGCGTCGGGCCCGAAGGTCTACGCGTGGCACATGGACGGCGCGATGGGCCAGCCCGTGCCGAACGAGCCTGACGTCGCGGAGATCTTCCCGATCGAGCTCTGGATGAACCCGCATGGCTTCCTCAAGGCCTCGCAGATGCCCGGCGCGAACCCGAGGGCGACGTGGCGCTGGGAACTGGGCGAGATGGGGCGTGACGGCCCGACCGTGATTCCGGAGATCACCAACGTCGTGCAGATCACGGCGCCCGGCGGATGGAAGATCGACGCGACGATCAACAAGGAGCACATGCTCCAGCGCATGCACGTACTGGCATACGACCCGGTGCTGGGCGACCTGAACTACGAGCACGAGTTCACCAACGAGAGCTACATTGACGCCGGCAACGGCATCAAGTTCCCGACCGGCTGGCACTCGCATGAGGGAATCGACGACAACTTCCAGTCACAGACGTTCAACGCCGGGCACAACGCCTTTGGCGGCACGATGAAGGACGTCAAGGCGAACGTCTGCCCCGACGCTGTCGCGGTGCCGGATTCCGTGCGCAACTACCAGCCGCAGGTGAATCCGACGATGACGAAGCTCGCCGACGGCGTCTACTCGTTCGAGATCGGTAACTACAAGAGCGTTGCGGTGGAATTCCCGCGATGGATCGCGGTGTTCGAGGCGCCGCGCAACGAGGACTTCAGCCTCCGCGTCATCGAGGCGATCGTGAAGCAGATCCCCAACAAGCCGATCCGGTATCTGATCAACTCGCACCAGCACTCGGACGCGGCCGGCGGGATGCGCACCTACTCGCACATCGGCGCGACGTTCGTCACGTCGTGGCACAACTACGACTATTACCGTCACGACTTTGTCAACTACAACGCGCGGACGATCAGGCCCGACATGGTGTCGCAGTGGCCGCCGACCGAGCTCGCCGAGGGCTACTACTGGGAAGCGGTGCGTGAGAACTTCACGCTCGAGGATCAGGGACGGGCGATGCACATCTACTATGCGAACCCGCTGCAGCACGCGGAAGGCATGCTCTACGCCTACCTGCCGAAGGAAAAGATCCTCATCGAAAGCGACATCGTCAACACGAACAACCCCATGCCCGCGATGCCGACGCGCGACATGACGACGCTGCGCAACAACGTGCGGGCACTTGGTCTCGACGTCCAGACGCTCGTGCCGCTCCACGGCAAGCCGATCCCGTGGAGCGACTTCACGAAGCTCTTCCCGGCGCAGCCGCGGCAGACCGCGGGCGCGGGCGCGAACTAGAGGCGACACACAACGTCACGAGCCACGGAGACACGAAGGCACGGAGAAAACAAAACTCCGTGACTCCGTGACTCCGTGGCTCGTATCAGAGGAGATTGCAATGACTCGTACTACTCTGCGGATGGCGGCGCTGGGGGCGGGCACCGTGCTCGCCCTCGCCACGCTGGCCTCGCCTCCATCGCTGGCGCAGGCGCCGGCCGGCGGCGCGTCGGTCGCGTTCACGAACGCGCGCATCATCGACGGCACGGGGCGCGCCGCGATTGAACGCGGCACGCTCGTGCTCATCAACGGCCGCGTCGCCGCGGTCGGATCGGCGGCCTCGGTGACGATCCCCGCCGGCGCGCAGCGCATCGACGCGACCGGCAAGACGATCGTGCCGGGCTTCATCAACGCCCACGCGCACCTCAATGTCGACAAAGGCGCGACGTTGCCGGTCCGCGACGACCTCGTGCGCCGCCTCAAGACGTACGCGATGTACGGGGTCACGAGCAACGTAAGCCTCGGCTCGACGGCCGCCGATGAGCTCGAGGGCATCAAGTTGATGCAGGAGCAGGACCGTGCCGGCCTCGATCGCGCGCGGCTCTACACCGCGGGGCTGAACGCGGTCGGCAAGACGCCGGACGAGGCGCGCGCGAGCGTCGACCGCCTGGCGGATCTCAAGGTGGCCGCGATCAAGTTCCATATCAACGGCACCCCGAACGACATGAACGAGGCGACCTGGAGCGCCATCATCGACGAGTCCAAGAAGCGCGGACTCAAGACGGCGGTCCACGTTTACTACCACAAGGACGCGAAGGCGGCGATCGACCACGGCGTCGACATCATCGCGCACAGCATCCGCGACCAGGATGTGACGCCGGCCCTCATTGCCGAGATGAAGCAGAAGAACGTCTCGTACATTCCAACGCTGACGCGGGACCTGTCGGTATTCGTCTACGAGACGACGCCGGACTTCCTGAAGGATCCCTTCTTCCAGCGCGGCATGGCGCTCTACAAGGAGCAGATACCGCAGCTCACGTCGCCGGAATGGCAGGAGAAGGTGCGGAAGGATCCGACGACCGCCCAGATCAAGAAGGCGATCGTCCAGGCCGAGCGCAACCTGAAACTGCTGAGCGACGCGGGCATCCCCATCGGGATGGGCACCGACAGCGGCGTGGCGTCGAACCCGGGACGCTGGCAGGGCTACTTCGAACAGGTCGAGCTGGAGATGATGAACAAGGCGGGGATGACGCCGATGCAGGTCATCGTCGCGTCGACCGGCAATGCCGCGAAAATGTTCGGCCTCAAGCAGGTCGGCACGATCCAAGCCGGCAACTGGGCGGACCTCGTCGTGCTGACGGCCAATCCGCTGGACAACATCCGCAACACGCGCGCGATCGACTCGGTCTGGATCGGCGGCGCAAAGCTCGCCGACGTGCAGCCGGTCACGACGACGAAGTAGTACACCGGTTGGTGGTTGGCTGGACCAACCACTAACCTCGCGCCGCAAGGCGCTGGCCCGGGCGCGGCTTCACGCGCCCCACTTTTTCTCCAGCCTGCTGGCGCGCCGACGCGCGCTCACCTTCGACAGTCTTCCCTCGCGCGCAAGCCGGTCGTACGCGACGTCTGGCGCCGGCGCGCGCTCCTCCTGCCGCTTCGTCGCACCACCGCAGCGGCTTCGGCATCGCCTCCATCTGTGGGCAGCGAAAAATCAGCGTGCAACTCGCGGCACTTTGCCCTCGACAGCCTCGATTCTGCGGCTAGACTCTGCCTCACGCAGGCCCCGTGAATGGAAATGTTCCAGCGCGTGGGGAAGTCGACGAATCCCGCTCTGGACGATTCCATTCTCGGACAACGGCAGAATCCGTGGCCTCCCGTTTGGCCGGTCTCAAACAAGGAGCGTCCATGTCCAGCGACGTGATCGTTCAGCCCCTCAATTTCCGCGCCCTCGAGGACAGGAACCGTATCTTCCGGTCGAGCATCCTGGCCGTCGGGTTGTGCTGCGCGATGATGTGTGCCGCGTGCGGTGGTGCCACTGCCGCCAAGCCTGGCGAGGTGAAAGACGAGGCCCTGGCGGCCGGACGGGACGCGGCGTCGCTCCCTGCCGCCACGGAAGACTACTTCAAAGACATGGACAGCGGCATCGCGCTGACGCCCGACGAGGTGATAGGCCGGAACAACTGGATCGTCTGGACGGCCGGCAACGACCACCTCTGGGACGGCCTCACCGTCACCACCTTCGGCGCCCTCGACTTCCTCAAGACCATCTCCTCCCATTCGAGCTTGAAGTTCGGCCGGCAGAACCGCTGGCATTACCTGGGTCTGGTGAACGAGCCGTGTTTTGAAAAAGCGACGGGCCCCGATCCCAAGCACTACGGCCTCTGGCTCGACCAGCGCAGCGCGAGCTGTCCGCCCGATCCCTTCGAGAACGATCAGAAGTACAAGGGCGTCGCCACCGGCGCGCGCGGCAAGAACCTGCCGGTCGGTTCGTTCTACGGAGAGGCGACGGGCATCGTCGGTTTGCGGCTCTTCCCGAATCCCGCCTTTGACGCCGCGGCGGCGGCCAGGTGGGATCCCGTGCGCTTCTATGCGGATCCGGCGTACTACAAGTCGAAGGACCTCGTGCGGCCGTATCGCGTCGGCATGTCGTGCGGCTTTTGTCACGTGGGACCCAACCCAGTCAAGCCACCGGTCGACCCCGAGATGCCCGCGTGGGCGAACCTGAGCTCCAATGTGGGGGCACAGTACTTCTGGATCGATCGCATTTTTTCGTGGGAGGCCGATCCCACCAACTTCGTCTTCCAGTTGTTCCACACGTCGCGGCCGGGGTCGCTCGACACATCACTGATCTCGACCGACAACATCAACAACCCGCGAACGATGAACGCCGTCTACGACCTCAACGCGCGGCTGGCTCTTGGCAAACGCTACGGCAAGGAGATGCTCGCGGGCGGAGGCGCCAACAACAAGCAGTTCAACGACTACCCGCAGACGGCCGCCCTGTCGTCGCTGTTCCAACCGCCGAACACGGTGTTCGCCCCGCACGTGCTCAAGGACGGCGCGGACTCGGTGGGCGGCCTGGGCGCGCTCAATCGGGTGTTTCTCAACATCGGTCTGTTCAGCGAGGAGTGGCTGCTGCATTTCAACGCCGTCGTCGGCGGCAAGCCGACGACGCCCATTGAGATCGCGGTCAACCGCAAGAACTCGAGTTACTGGAACGCAACGGAGACGCAGACGCCGGACCTGGCCCTGTTCTTCCTGAAGACCACGGACGCGCATCACTTGAAAGACGCGCCCGATGGCGCCAAGTACCTCACGGAAAGCGCGCAGGTCGTCACCCGCGGCAAGGAAGTCTTCTCGGACCGCTGCGCGCGGTGCCATTCCAGCAAGTTTCCCGATCCGCCGCCGGACGCCAATCCGGGATTGTGCGCGGGCGCGGGCTACCTGACGTGCTGGGACAAGTACTGGGCCTGGACACAGACCGACGACTTCAAGAACAAGATGAAGCCGATCGTCCTCGCGAAAGACTTCCTCGACGGGAACTATCTGTCGACCGACCTGCGGGTGCCGGTGACCCTGCTGCAAACCAACGCCTGCAGTCCGCTTGCGACCAACGGTCTCCGCGACAACATCTGGGACAACTTCACGTCGGAGTCGTACAAGAATCTGCCGTCCGTCGGCATGATCACCGTCCACCATCCGGTGACCGGGGAGGCGCGGCAGTATGCCATGCCCGGCGGTGGCCGAGGCTATACACGTCCGCCGTCACTCATCAGCGTGTGGTCCACAGCGCCCTTCCTGTTGAACAACTCCGTTGGACGCTTCGAGGTCGAACCGTCGGTGGCTGGCCGCATGGCCTCGTTCCAGAATTCCATCGAGCAGATGCTCTGGCCCGAGAGACGCGACAAGGACACGCTGCTCGGCGGCAAGATTCCGGGACTGATCGATCGCACCACGACGCAGAGTTACCTGCGAATTTCCTCCGGCTACGTACCGGACAAGCTGCGAGGCATGCTGGGTTTCTGGAGCCGTCTGGCGCCGGCCGTGTTCGGAGACGACGGCATCGAGATCGGTCCGTTTCCGAGCGGCATGCCGGTCAACCTGCTGGTCAACGTCAATCTCCTGTCGGAGAGCACCGACCCCGCGGAGCGACTGCGGCACGACCAGCAGCTCCTGGATGTGCTGATCAAGGTCAAGCTCGCCCTGGCCAGGTTACCCAAAACGGCGACCGATGACGAGGCGCGCCAGATTCTCGGGGGGCTGGTCGATCCGCTGCTCGCCCTCAGCAAGTGCCCGGACTTCGAGGTCAATCGCGGCCATTACTTCGGCACGAGCCTGTCCAAGGACGAACCCAGTTTGAGTGACGATGACAAGCGTGCCCTGATTGCGTTCCTGAAGACGTTCTGACCGGCGGCGGCCGCTCCATGGAGTGCTTGACATGAGTCCGGAACACACGCTCGATTCCGAGTACGTCATCGTCGGCTCAGGCGCCGGCGGCGGTACGCTGGCGGCGCGCCTGGCGGAGGCCGGGCACACGGTGACGGTGCTCGAGGCCGGCGGCGATCCGCGGGCGCTGCAGGGCGGGGATGCCGTCGACCCCAAGGGCGCGCGCCTGCCCGACGACTACGACGTGCCGGTCTTCCACGCCATCTCGTCCGAGAACGTGGCCATGAAGTGGGATTTCTTCGTGCGCCACTACGCCGACGACACCCGGCAACGTCGCGACGACAAGTACCGCGAGGAGTGGGAAGGCGCACGGGTGGACGGCGTCCTGTATCCGAGGGCCGGTACGCTCGGCGGATGTACGGCGCACAACGCCATGATCATGGTGTACCCGCACAACGAAGATTGGGATGCGATTGCGCGAGACACCGGCGATTCGTCCTGGAGCGCCGGGCACATGCGCGGGTACTTCGAGCGCCTCGAGCATTGCGATCACCGTCCGGTCGAGCGGCTCGCGGCCAAGGCCGGCATCAACCCGACCCGGCATGGGTGGGACGGCTGGCTGCACACCGAGAAGGCCGTGCCCCTGGCAGCGCTCGGTGACAAGGACCTCGTGGCGACCTTGGCTGAATCGGTGGACGAGGCCTTTGCGCACACGCCGCAGCCGGGCGACCGCACCCGATGGTTTCTCGAAGGCCAGGGCGATCCCAACGATTGGCGGCTGGTCAACGACAACGCATTCGGGCAGCACTACCCGCCGCTGACCACCCGCAACCATCAGCGCATGGGCACGCGCGAGCGCCTGGTTGAAGCGGCCGCGCGGCTGCCGAAACTGAAGATCGAGCTGAACGCGCTTGCCACGCGCGTGATCTTCGACGACGCGAACCGCGCGGTGGGCGTGGAGTACCTCAAGGGCACTCGGCTCTATCGAGCGGCCCCGACGCCGGGGACTGCCGCCACGCCTGCGCGGGTGGCCCGGGCGACGCGGGAGGTCATTCTTTCCGGCGGCGCGTTCAACACGCCGCAGCTCCTCATGCTGTCCGGCATTGGGCCCAGAGCGACCCTCGAGAAGCACGGCATCAGTGTGCGCGTCGACCTCCCGGGCGTTGGACAGAACCTCCAGGATCGGTACGAAGTGGGCGTCGTCAACCGGATGAATTTCGACCACTGGAACGTGCTCGAGGGTGCCAAGTTCGCGAAGGGTGATCCGCAGTACGCGGAATGGGCGAAGAAACGCGGCGGCGTGTACGCGACCAACGGGGCGGTGCTTGCCGTCATCCGGCGATCGCTGGCCGAGCGTCCGCTGCCCGATCTGTTTTGCTTTGCGCTCCTCGGATATTTTCGTGGCTACTTTCCGACCTACTCGGCGCTCTTCGCCGGGAAACTCAACTACCTCACGTGGGCGATTCTCAAGGCCCACACCGTCAATCGCGCTGGTGACGTGACGCTGCGATCGGCAGACCCGCGGGACACGCCGCTCATCAATTTCCGCTACTTCGAGGAAGGCAGCGATACGGCGGGCGAGGACCTGGATTCTGTCGTCGAGGGCATCAAGTTCGTGCGTCAGATGACGGCTGACCTGAAAAAGCGCAAGCTCATCGCGGAAGAGGAATTGCCCGGCGATCACCTGCAGTCCGATGACGATTTGCGGCAGTTTGTGCGGGACAACGCGTGGGGCCACCACGCGTCCTGCACGTGTCCCATCGGCCCCCGGGCCGCGAAGGGCGTGCTGGCGAGCGACTTCCGCGTCCATGGGACGACGGGGCTGCGCGTCGTGGACGCCTCCGTGTTTCCGCGCATTCCCGGCTTCTTCATCGTGAGCGCGGTGTACATGATTGGCGAGAAGGCCGCGGACGTGATCATCGCGGGGGCGCGTGATGGCCACTGAGGAACCGCCGGATCCCAACGCGCCGGTGCCCCTCCCCCAGGCCCTGTGGGATGAGCTCGCGATCCTGCAGCGCCACGACGCCGCCGAGCCTGCGCCGTCGCTCACAGAGATCTATCGAGGACTCGGGCACAAGGACCAGCCGCCGCTCACCGCGCTCTGCTTCTCTGGCGGAGGGATTCGCAGCGCGACGTTCAACCTTGGCATCGTGCAGGCGCTGACCAAGCTCGGGCTGCTGGGCGAGTTCGACTACGTGTCCAGCGTGTCCGGCGGCGGTTATGTCGCTGGCTGGCTGCGCGCGTGGTTTCATCATCGTGGCAACGTGCCAGACGTCATGGCCGCGCTGGCCAATCCCGCCGCCGCGCGCGATTTCAACCCGCTCGCACCCGAACCACGGCCGCTCGATCATCTGCGCGAGTACAGCAACTACCTGACGCCGCGGGTCGGGTTCTTCTCGGCCGACACATGGGCGTTGGCCGCAACGCTGGTGCGCAACCTGATCCTGAACTGGCTGGTACTGGTGCCGGCGTTGGCCGCCGGCGTCGCCATTCCGCAAATAGCCCTGGTCGTGGCGACCGGATCGCCGGATCCTTGCACGACATCGATGGCGGCCTACAGCCAGGGCGCGTTCTGGCTGGCGGTTGCCGCCGCCACGTGGTCCGCTGTCGCACTCCACTCCTTCCGGCGCCAGCGTGCGAAGCCGGCCACCGAGCTCCGCATTCTGGGTCTCGGCCTGGTTCCGTTGTGGCTGGCCTGTCTGTTTCTGTCCGAGGCCGCACTCTGGTGGTGTGCCGCACCGGGAGAGAACCGCACGCTCGGCCTGATCACATTGCTCTGGTGCGTCGGCATTCCGGTCGTCGGATGGACCGTGGCGCGCATTGCGACCGGCCATCAGCCCCATGCGCTATCCGACCGTTCAGAGATGTTCGGCATCGTGGGGTCAGGGCTCGTCGTCGCGGTTCCATTCTTTGCCATCGCGCGCGACGGACTGCCGCTGCTCAAGATGATGCCAGGCATCTTCGTCATCTTCGGAGTGCCGGTCCTGCTCTGTCTCTATCTGCTGGCGCGCACGCTGTTTGTCGCGTTCGCGAGCCTGGGTGAGCGCGACGAGATCGTGAAGCCGCCCGAACAGTCTCAGGGTGCATGGGCGGCGGCTGACCGGGAGTGGTGGTCCCGATGCTCTGGCTGGGTCTTGCTGGCCGCGACCACATGGGTGGGAGTGAGCGCGTTGATCGTCCTGGGCGCGTACGCGCTGGCGCATGTCACCGCGCAGGGGCACGCCGCGCTGGCGGCCATGGGTGGCGTCACCGGACTGATTGCGGCCAGGCTGGGCGCGAGCCCGGGAACCAAGGGCAGCCATTCCGAGAAACCGGTGGAGTCGCCGGTACAGGAGCTGGCGTTAAAGCTGGTGGCGCCGCTGACCGTCGCCTTCATCGTCGTGATCCTGGCCGAGCTCACCAGGTGGTCCGCGCAGTACACCACCAGCCACAGCGACCTCCTGCTCATCACGTCGCTGCGTTCCCGGGCGCCACTCGACAGCGCCGAGACGCTCTGGCGCGCCGTGGCGGGGTTCACGCTGATACCGGTGCTGTTCATGGTGGTGTCGTGGAGCGTCGGCTGGGTGGTGAACGTCAACCGCTTCTCCGCGCACGGCCTGTACCGAGCCCGTCTCATGCGCGCGTACCTCGGGGCGTCGAACACCGGGCGCACGCCCGATCCGTTCACGGGCTTCGACCCCGGCGACAACGTGCAGCTCCACGATCTGGCGGACGACGGCGCGTCACGGCCGATCCTGGTGATCAACGCGGCGCTCAACATGGTGAAGAGCGCCGAGCGTCTGGCGTGGCAGCAGCGGAAAGCGGAGTCATTTTCGATGACGCCGCTGTACTGCGGCAACTTCCACGAGGGCTACCGGCCATCGGATCAGTACGGCGGGGTCAACGGAATCTCGCTCGCGACCGCGGTGACCATTTCCGGCGCGGCCGCGAACCCGAACTCCGGGTACAACTCCTCACCGGTGGTGACGTTGCTGATGACGCTGTTCAACGCGCGCCTCGGGTGCTGGCTTGGCAATACCAACGCGCACGGCGCGTCCACATTCCGTCGAAGCGGCCCCGGGCACGCGGGCAAGATCCTCTTCTCGGAGCTGCTCGGGTTCACCGATGCCCAGCATCCCTACGTGAACCTGTCGGACGGCGGACACTTCGACAACCTGGGCGTCTACGAGATGGTGCTTCGCCGCTGTCGATTCATCGTGGCCAGCGACGCGGGGCAGGATCCCCATCACGACTTCCAGGATCTGGGTAACGTCCTGCGCAAGGTCCGCATCGACTTCGGCGTGCCGATCACGTTCGAGGCGCCAATCCAGATCTTGCCGCGGAGTGACCAGGGGACGAGCCACGGGCTGGCCTGTGCGGTCGGCCGCATCGGCTACGACGCCGTCGATGAGGGTGCCGAGCCAGGGTGGCTGCTGTATCTCAAGCCGACGCTCCTCGCGCCGCACTTGCCGCCCTACGACGTGGTCAGCTGGTCGCGTTCGTCCGCGCTGTTTCCCCACGAATCCACGGCCGACCAGTGGTTCAGCGAGGCGCAATTTGAAAGCTACCGGGCGCTTGGAGAGAGTCTGGGCGAACAGCTGGGAGCAGGGCGAAGGGTTCCGAGTCTCTCGAGTCTCTTCACAGCCCTGCGGCGTGATCTCGGACAACCCGACCGCGCGGGCATCCAACCCGGCACTCCCTGAGAAGCAGGAGCACACATCTCATGAAACGAAGCCTGATTGTGGTTTCGATACTGGTTGCCGTATGGCTGGCGGTCGTGCTGGTTGTCAATCGACTGGTCACGGTGCCACAGCTACCCATGGTGACCGACGTACGGTCTGCCGGTCAGAACTGGTCCACGGAGATCAGTCGGCAGTTCTATCACACGGCTCAGGGCTCGGAGTTGTTGCCCTACGACTGGCTCCTGGCATTGGAACAGCCCACGATCACCTGGGGGATCTTCGGCGAAGTGCCCCGATTCATGGAGAACGCGTATATCAGCCGTTTCGGTTTCCTGCCGGACGCGGCCAACCCGGTCAACAACCCGGATGGCTTGCCGGTGGGGATGGCCCGTGACGAGCGCTGGGTGAATCCGGTAACAGGGCAGACACGACTGATGGCCGGCCTGACCTGCGCGGCCTGCCACACCGGCCAGTTGGAATTCTCGGGGCGCGATGGGCAGATGCAGGCGCTGCGCATCGACGGTGGTCCCGGCATGGTCGATCTGCAGCGATTCGAACAGGCGCTGGGGATCGCGGCGGTGCTGACCGACAAGCTGCCCGGGCGGTTCGGGCGTTTCGCGCATCGGGTACTCAAGGACAACTACAACGAGGCGAATGCCGAACAGCTCAGGGTGGAGTTCTCGGCCTTTGTCGACAGCGGCGTCCACGAACTCGGGTTGAACAAGCAGTACAAGGTCTATCCACATCAGCCGGGCTATGGCCGGGTTGATGCGTTGAACCGCATTGGCAATCAGGTGTTTGGTCTGGGGGTCAAAGAGACGAACCTGGCACCAGCCGACGCGCCGGTGGCGTTTCCGTATCTCTGGGGGACGGGCTGGTTCGATTACGTCCAGTACAACGGTTCGGTGCCGCAGCCTCTGGTGCGCAATGTCGGTGAAGCCTTGGGCGTGCGAGCGCCCTTTGTCGGCAAAGGCAAGCAGGACGATCTCTACAAGAGCGCCGTGCACGTCGACAACTTGTGGGAGATCGAAGAATGGCTGGCCGGGCCGGCGCCGTATCAGGGCCTGACCGCACCGAAGTGGCCGGAGGACACCCTGGGCAAGGTTGACGGAAACCTGGCTGCCAAAGGGGCCGAGGTATATCAGCAGTACTGCGTCCGTTGCCATTTGGCCGCGCCAGACCAACTCGAGCAGGACCGCAACAGCCCGGAGCCCCGCTTCTGGACAGCGAAGAACTTCCGTGGAGACAGGTTGCTGCGATTGACTCTGGTTCCGATGAAGACGATAGGCACGGACCCACTGCAGGCGCAGGAGTTTGCCAGCCGGAAGGTTGACACGGCCGATTTGGGCCTGGGCGTGATGCTCGCTGGTGCAGCTTTGGATCATGTATCGACCGAGGTCACCCGGCGTTATTTCGCCGACAACCACATCGATGAAGCCGATCAAGTCACCTGGAATAACGGTCACAAACTTGGCGCTGAAGGGGCCCGGGTCGAGGTGGCGTACAAGGCGCGGCCGTTGGACGGCGTCTGGGCCACGCCGCCGTTTCTGCACAACGGTTCGGTCCCCACCCTCTACGATCTGTTGTTGCCGGTCGAGCAGCGGCCCGCGCGTTTCACCTTGGGCCAGCGGCAATTCGACACGCGCAAGGTGGGTTATGTGACCAGTTCGTTCACCTCGATCGATGTGCTCGATACCGCGATTGCCGGCAACAGTAACGCGGGACATGAGTTCGCCGACAAACCAGGCCAGGCCGGTGTGATAGGGCCGTTGTTGACCGACGAGCAGCGTTATGCGCTCGTGGAGTATCTGAAAACCCGGTAGCGGGGACCGATCAGCCCACCGGTGCACCGGATGACTGAGCCTGCAGGCCAACCTGAAACGACGGATGCGCCGCACTGGACGCTCGCCGAGATGCTGGTTGCGGAGCATGCGCACCTGCATCGGCGCACAGCGGGTTGCCCGCCGGAGCCCGTGCCCGGCGAGGAGCCGACGGGTTGCGCCGCCGACGCCTTTGCGGAGCGGCATCGGTGCGGCCATTCGGCGCTCTGCCTGTCCGGCGGCGGGATTCGCAGCGCGAGCTTCGCGCTCGGTGTGATGGAAGGTCTCGCGCGGCATGGCCTGCTGCGCGGCTTCGACTATCTGTCCACGGTGTCGGGCGGCGGGTTTGCCGGCGGCTGGCTGTCGGGATGGCTGTTCCATGCCGGCGGCGATGGCGACGCGGTGTTCGCCGCGCTGGGTCGCGTGCGGTCCGGAACCTCGGTCGAACCGGAGCCGGTGGCGCGGATGCGCGCCGCGGGACGGTACATGAGCCCCGAGATGGGGACGTTCACCGCCGACATGTGGACGCTCATCGCGACCGTTGTCCGGAACCAGTTCCTCAACTCGCTCGTGCTCCTCCCGCTGCTGGCGGCCGCGCTGCTGCTGCCGCATCTGTACCTCGCGCTCATCCAGCAATTCTATCGACCGGTGCAGGTGACCGCGACGATCACCCTCGACCCTGCGACCCTGATGCTTCTCGTCAGCGGGGGGCTCACGGCGCTCTCGTTCGGCTTCATCGTGCGGCAGCTCCCGAGCTACGGGAACGCCCGCGGCGATCAGCAGACGTTCCTCCTCTGGTCGCTCCTTCCGCTCGTGCTCGGCGCGATTGGCCTCACGCTGTTCTGGACAGCGGAAGACTTCCCCATCGAACGCGGCCCGACCGCGCTCATCGGCGCGCTTGTCGGAGGAACAACATGGACGGCCGTCGGGCTCTTCGGTGGCGCGCGGCGGTGGCGTCCGCGCTCGTCGGCTGGCGCTACCGCCGCCGGCACGATCGCGGCATCCGCCTTCTATGCGCTCGGGCGCCTGTTTGCCGGCGAGGCGACGTGCGGGCGACTGTTTGCCATGACGGCGGTGCCGCTGGTGCTGGGCTCGCTCACGGTGGCCACGTTCGTGTTCCTCGGGCTGGCGAGCGCCGAGATGGGAGACGAGGATCTCGAATGGTGGGGCCGCGTGGGATCCTGTGTCCTCATCGTGGGTGCCGGATGGCTTGCCCTCGCCGGTCTCGTGTATTACGGCCCCGACGCACTGCGGGTCGTGCGCGGTTACGTCGAGCAGGACGTACCGGGGATGCGGTCGCCCGGTCGAGCGGCCGGGGCGATCGGGCTGTTCACTTCCGCGCTCGGCGGCATCTCCGCGTACCTCGCGCGCGCGCTGACGGCGGAGAAGCCTGGCGAGTCGAGGCCGGTGAAGCGCATCGCCGTGGCCCTCGCAGCCCCGGCGTTCGCCGTGCTCCTGGCCGCATCGCTCGCGTGGATGAACGAAGGGCTGCTGGCAGCGATCTTCGCGCGCACCACGCTGACCACGGCCGATCTCGACGCGTGCGGGGCCAACTATCTGATCCCGGTCCTGCTGCTCGGCGGGGCATTCCTCGGATTCGGACTTGTCGCCGGGCACTTCGTGCCGGTGAATCAGTTCTCGCTCCACGGCATGTACCGCGAGCGCCTGATTCGCGCCTTCCTTGGCGCGTCACGGCCCTCCGACGCGCGCCGACCGAACCCATTCACCGGCTTCGATTCCGACGACGACATCCCGCTGAGCGAGCTCGCTGCGATTGAGCGACCGGCGCTCGTGGTCAACATGACGCTCAACTGCGTGGCGGACGCGGCGCTGGGCCGCCTGCACCGCAAGGCCGAATCGTTCACGGCAAGCCCGCTCTTCGTCGGATCTGCGTCGCTCGGGTACCGCCCCACGGCGGAATACGCGTCGAACGGGCGTCTCGGCCGGCGCGGCATGTCGCTCGGCACCGCGATGACGATCTCCGGCGCCGCCGCGAGCCCGAACATGGGCGCCCGTTCGTCGCCGTCGCTCACGCTCCTGTTGACGCTGTGCAACGCCCGCCTCGGCGCGTGGCTGGGCAACCCCGGCATCTTCGGTAGTGACACCTGGCGTCACAGCGAGCCGCGGCAGGGCGTGGCGCCCCTGCTGCGCGAGCTGCTCGGGCGCACGAGCGCGGTCAGTCCCCACGTCTACCTCAGTGACGGCGGCCACTGCGAGAACCTCGGCCTCTACCAGATGCTTCTGCGCCGCTGCCGGTACATCCTGGTGAGTGATGCCGGGTGCGACGAGGACTACGCCTTCGAGGACCTGGCCGTGGCGATTCGCCAGGCCCGGATCGATCTCGGGATCCGGGTCGTCTTCGCGCAGGGGATTCCCATGGATCGCCAGCATCAGGGCCGTGGCAATCCGCACTTCGCCATTGGGCGGATCCTCTATACGGCGGTCGACGGGCCTGCCGCCACCGACGGCATCCTCATCTACGTGAAGGCAACCCTGTCCGGCGACGAGCCGCTCGACGTCCTCAACTACGCCAGGGCACACCCGGCGTTCCCCCACGAGTCGACGGCCGATCAGTGGTTCGACGAGGCACAGTTCGAGAGCTACCGGATGCTCGGCGACCACTCGATCGAGCAGATCGTGGGACGCTACGACGGCGGGAATGAACTGTGGGAATTCTTTCACTCGACCGCCACGCAGGAGGCCGCGCCGACGCCCCCTCCGAAGCACGCCGCCCAGCATCCTGAGCCCACGTGAGCGAGAGCACCGGGCAGTCGCGCGCCTTCCGGGCCATACTGCGGCGGCTGGCCGGGGCCCGTCGCGTGGTCCTGCTCACGTCGCTGCTCTTCGGCTTGGCGTGTCTCGTCGCGGCCGGAACGCTCGGATGGGAGTACTCCCTGGAACGCGCCCGCGCCACGGTGGCGGCGACCGGCCGCCTCCAAATCGACACCGAACGGTCGGCTCGGCGGATCGACGACATCTTGAAGCGTGCCCCCGCCGTCGCCGACCGGATCGCAGCCGAGGCCGCGCGCCTGCAGCCGGGGAGCGGCTCCATCGACGACCTCCTCAGAATGGCGATGGCTGGCAATCAGTCCCTCGCTGGAGCGGGCGCCGCGTTCGAGCCGTTCGCGCTCACGCCATCGCGGCGGCTCTTCGCCCGCGCGGCGCGACGCGGCGAGGGAAACATCCTGCCGCTCGACCAACGCCTCGACTACACGCGGTTCGAACACCGCTGGTACGGAGACGCGCTGCTCGACGGCCCCGTCTGGACGGTGCCCGTCGTGGCCCCGGGCGGCGACGCTGTCGTCGCCATTTACAGCCGGCCGTTCACCCGTGACCCGGCGGCGGCTGGAGACGCACCCCGCGGCGTGGCGTACGTCGCGGTCGACCTTGCCGATGTGACTGCGGTGCTCGACTCGCTCGATCTCGGCACCCGCGGGTATGCCTACGCGTTCTCGCAGGACGGGGCGATCATCAGCCACCCGCAGCGCGACCTCGTGCGCGCCGGGCGCACGGTGTTCGAGTCCGCCTGGGAATCGGGCGACACCGCGCTGAATTCCGCGGCGATCGATGCGGTCCGGGGCGGCCACGGACTGCAGGCGCTCGTCGATCCGATCACGGGGCAGGCCAGCTGGCTCGCCTATCAGCCTGTGCCCGACGCGGGATGGACCGTTGCGGTCATCTACTTTCAGGACGCGTTCAACCCCAACGCCGACCTGGCGCGCCGCGGCTGGTTTCGGATGGTCGCGCTCGCGGCCTTTGGCGTCGGGCTGCTCGGCTGGACGGTCACGATGCTGCTCATCGATCGTCGGCCGGTCTGGCTCTGGATCAATTCCTGGACGATGACGGCGGCGCTGCTCGCCGGCATGGTCGGCCTGTGGGCGATCGAGCGCCGGTTTCCGCCCTACGACGACTACCAGCAGGTGGTCGTGTACAGCGACGCCGAGACCGAGCAGTACCTGCGAACGGTCGCGCGCGGCGAAGGCGATGTCCGCGCGCCGGTCGACCGCTTGCCGGTCGGCATCTTCGTCACGTCCATCGAGTTCAAGTCCTCCATTGACGTGGACGTGACCGGATATCTCTGGCACGAGCAGCCGGTTGGGAGCGCCGCGCCGCGGGTGGTCCTGGCCGATGCCCCAACCGCAGACTTCAGGGAGATTGTCCGCCGGCCGACGACGCCTGGACGTGAACTGACCGTCTGGCAGTTTTCCGCCACGCTGCGCGAGTTCTTTTCGTACGAGCGGTTTCCCTTCGACGAGCAGCAGGTCTGGGTGCGCATTCGGGGCACCGATCCAACGACACGCTTCGTTCCCGTGCCCAACTTCAAGTCGTACACCGGGAGCAACCCCGTCACGCGGCCTGGCGTGGCGTCGGACCTCGTGTTGCCGGACTGGGATCTGACGGGCAGCTATTTCGACTTCCGCATCCCGAAGTACTCCGTCAATTTCGGCGACGACCGGTTCGACGGGGCGCTGCCGGAGCTGTATTTCAATATCACGCTGCAGAGGCGTTTCCTCTCCCCGTTCGTCTCGTATATGCTGCCGCTCGGCGTGGCCGCCGCCATGCTGTTCGCCCTGCTGCTGATCAGCACGAAGCATGAGGAGCGGTCCGTGTTCACCGGCTTCACGGCCAAGGACATCGTTCAGGGTGTCGCGGCGCTCTTCTTCGTCGTCAGCTTCCAGCACATCGCGTTGCGCACGAGCCTGGCGTCGGCGAAGCTGATCTACCTCGAGTACTTCTACTTCGTGAGCTATTTCACGCTGCTGGCGGTGGCGGCCGACGGGATCCTCTTTGCCGGGCGGTCTGGGATCGCGCTGATCGAGTTCCGCGACAACCTGCTGCCAAAGCTGTCGTTCTGGCCGACGGTCATGGCGCTGCTCTTCGTGGTCACCTTCCTCAGGTTCTACTGACATGACACGGCGCGCTCTGATCTACGTCCTCGGGGGCACGGTCATCGTCATCGGCGCCGCGTCCGTCGTGACGCGTGTCGTCGCCGACCGCGATCCGGTGCGGGTCGGGCTGCTGCATTCGCTGTCGGGCAACATGGCGGTCAGCGAGCGCTCGCTCGTCGACGCCGAGCGGCTCGCGATCGACGAAATCAACGCGCGCGGCGGCGTGCTCGGACGGCAGGTGATCCCGGTCGTGGCGGACGGTCGCTCGCAGCCGGCGACGTTCGCCGCGGAGGCGGAGCGGTTGATACGCGATGAGCACGTGGCCGCGCTGTTCGGCGTCTGGACGTCGGCCGCGCGGAAGTCGGTGCGGCCGGTGGTCGAACGCTACCACCACCTCCTCTTCTACCCGCTGCAGTACGAGGGGCTGGAGGAGTCGCCCAACATCGTCTACCTGGGCGCGACGCCCAATCAGCAGATCATTCCCGCGCTCCGATGGGTCCTCGGCACGATCGGACGGCGGATCTTTCTCGTCGGGTCCGATTATGTGTTTCCGCGCGCCGCGCATGCCATTGTCCGCGACCAGGCGCGCAAGTGGCGGGCGGAGATCGTCGGCGAAGAGTACATCGCGGTGAACAGCCTCGACGCGAACGCGGTGGTGCGGCACATCGCCGAAGTCCGGCCGGGTGTGGTGCTGAACACCCTCAACGGCGCCGTCAACGTGGCGTTCTTCCAGGCGCTGAAGGCGGCGGGCCTCGATGCCTCCGTCGTGCCCGTGGTCTCATTCAGCATTGCCGAGGACGAGCTCCGTGGGCTGCCGGCGGGTGTGATGGCGGGGCACTACGCGGCGTGGACCTATTTTCAGAGCGTCGATACGCCGGAGAATCACGTCTTTGTCGGTGCGTTCAAGAAGAAGTACGGGTCCGAGCGTGTCACCGACGACCCGATCGAGGCGGCCTACATGAGCGTGCGGCTGTGGGCTCGCAGCGTCGAGGCCGCGGGGACCATTGACGTCGATGCCGTGCGGAGGGCCGTGCCCGATCGGAGCCTGTCCGCGCCCGGAGGGATGCTCTACGTAGACCGGGACAATCGCCACGCGTGGAAGACCGTGCGAATCGGCCGCATCAAGCCGGATGGGCAGTTCGAGATCGTCTGGAGTTCCGGGCATCCCGTGCGTCCGGAACCGTACCCCTCGCTGCGGAGCCGCGCCGCATGGGACCAGTTTCTCGCGCAGCTCTCGGCCGGCTGGGGCGGGTTGTGGGAAAATCACGGCGCCGCGGTCCGCGCCGCCCAGTGAGGCCGCGTTCGAGATGGA
>OBEQ010100483.1_pt1 | contig 18880 bp, 14 predicted proteins | sample 1670901 | NCBI WGS metagenome assembly OBEQ01 (sample SAMEA104232315, study PRJEB22302) | groundwater metagenome | biome: forest; feature: aquifer; material: groundwater | place: USA | collected 2011-08-07 | depth 5.4 m
ATGCGCGTCTACCACTGGGTGGCATGATCGAAGTGCCGGCGGCGGCGATATCCGCCGACCTGTTCGCCTCACACCTCGATTTCTTTTCGATCGGCACCAACGATCTGATCCAGTACACGCTGGCGATCGATCGTGTGGACGATGCGGTGAACTACCTGTACGACCCGCTGCACCCGGCGGTGTTGCGATTGATCTCCATGACGATTGTCGCCGGCAAGAAGGCGCGCATCCCGGTGGCCATGTGCGGTGAGATGGCCGGCGATTCGCGTTACACGCGGCTGCTCGTCGGCATGGGGCTGAATGAATTCAGCATGCATCCGGCGACGCTGCTCGACATCAAACGCCGAGTGCGCGAGAGCAGCGCCAAGAAACTCGCCGTCGCCGCGCGCAAGATCCTGCGCGCCAGCGGCACACGCCAGGTACACGAGTGGGTCGAGAAGTTGAACGGCGGCTAATACGACACTCGGCCCGGACGTACATCCGCGCCAAGCTCGAATCAAGGCTGGGTAACGCGAACTACTGGCGGCGAAATCCGACCGGTAACGGCGGTCCCACATCGTTGGTCAGCGTCGGATAGACAAATGCCGGACGCTCGTCCTGCACGATCGACACCAACCCGCTCTTGTACTTGAGCCGGTCGGGACTGAAGCCTTCGGTGATGCGCGGTGCAAAACTTTCCTTCAGCACCGATACCGCGGTGATCTTCTTCAAACGAAACGGGCGCCAGAACGGTGGCGGGCGACCCGAAGAGGAATAGCCGCGCGTCTGATACGCATCCAGCATCATCTCGCCGCGCTCGCCGGAGTAAATGGCATGCGGCTCGACGACGCGAATCTGACGTTGATCGTGATAACGAATGGCAATGCAGCGCTTGTCGCGGATCGCCTGACTCAGAACCTGAAGAATATTGGACGCCATTCCGTACCCCGTGTCTCCCGAGGCCCCATAGCGAGGTCCTCAATTTGAACTGTATGGGGGCAGATGGGAGGTCGGCAAAAGCGACTGACAAACGGCGTTTTCCACGCCTTGAATGGTTGCGCCGAGTCCTAGAGCAGGAACAGCGTGGCCAACCCCAGAAAGGCAAAGAAGCCGACGACGTCGGTGACGGTGGTCAGAATCACGCCGCTCGCGACTGCCGGGTCGACGCCGATTTTGCGTACCAGCACCGGAATCGCCACGCCCGAGAGCGCCGCGAATACCAGATTGATCGCCATCGCCAATGCCAATGCCAATGCCACCAGATAATTGTGGTGCCAGAAGATCGTGGCGACTGCGACCGTGACCGCCCACAGGCAACCGTTTAAGACGCCGACCATCAGCTCTTTCATCAACACGCGGCGAGCATTGCTCTCCGTGACGATACCGAGCGCGAGTCCACGCACGACCACGGTCAAGGTCTGGGTGCCGGCATTTCCACCCATGCCGGCCACGATCGGCATCATCACGGCGACGATCGCGACTTTTTCGATCGTGTGCTCGAACAAGCCGACCACGGCCGCAGCAATGAAGGCCGTCACCAGATTAATGCCGAGCCACACCGCGCGCCGGCGCGTCGTATTCACGACCGGCGCAAAAATGTCTTCGTCTTCGGACAAACCCGCCGGCGCCATCACCTGCCGATCGGCCTGCTCGCGGATAACGTCGACTACGTCGTCGACCGTGATGCGTCCGAGCAGTCGGCCGCCTTCATCCACCACCGGTGCCGAGATCAGGTTGTAGCGCTCGAACGCGGCGGCGACTTCTTTGTCGGGCGTGAGCGAAGGGAACTTCACGACCTCGCGTTCCATCGCCTGCGACACGCGCGCATCGACACTCGAGGTCAGCAACTTCGCGACCGACAGCACGCCGACCAGTCGATCGGTGCGATCGACGACGAACAGGCTGTTGGTATGTTCGGGTAATTCACCGCGGCGGCGCAGGTAGCGCAACACGACTTCGATGGTGATGTTCTCACGCACGGTGACGGCATCGACGTTCATCAAGCCGCCGGCGGTGTCGTCCGGGTACGACAGCACGGTGTCGAGACGCTGACGGTCCTGCTTGTCGAGCGCGAACAGGATCTCCGCGATCAGCTGGTCAGACAGATCGGGAATCAGGTCAGCGATGTCATCGGTGTCGAGTGTGCCGACGGCGGCAATCAATGTCTTGTCGTCGAGCAGCTGAATCAGCTCGGCGCGAATCGCCTCCGGCAACTCGAGCAGCACTTCGCCCATCTTGGTGGTGTCGACTTCCTTCCACACCGCTTCACGCTGCGCCGGCGGAATGCCGCCGAGCAGGTGCGCGATATCGGCCGGGTGCAACTCGGCCAGCAACGCCCGCGCGCGCGTGCGGTCGTCCGTCTCGATCGCCGCCAGGGCTTCTTTCGGGTAGTCAGTCTTTCTGCTTTTGCGCGCGCGGGTCATGCCAGATTCGTATCGGACCGACTCTTATGGAAAGAAAATAGAGGCGCGCAAAGTTTATGCGCGCCCGCGCGATTCGCAAAGCAGTTTTTTCTTGATCGACGACAAGCGACACCGAAACTCGGATGACGGCGTGTCATCCGCGCGGCGCGTCAGCTGCCGGCAATCGTCATGGATTCCACCAGGATCGATCCGGTGCGCAGGCTGCTGCGGAGATCGACGTCTTTGCCGACGGCGGCAATCGAACGGAACATGTCCTTCAGGTTGCCAGCGATGGTGATCTCTTCGACCGGGTACTGAATCTCTCCGCCCTCGACCCAAAACCCGGCCGCGCCGCGCGAGTAATCGCCGGTCACCGAGTTGACGCCGAATCCGATCAATTCGGTGACGAACAAACCTGTGCCCATCTGACGCAACAGTCCGGGGAGGTCGAGCGCGCCCGGCTCGATGGTGAGGTTGTGCACGCCGCCGGCATTGCCGGTGGTCTGCATCTTGAGCTTGCGCGCCGAATAGGAATCGAGCACGTAGCCTTGCACGACGCCGTCCCGTACCAGGTCGCGCGCAGCGGTCGCAACGCCTTCACTGTCAAATGCGGCGCTGCCGAGCGCACCCTTCAAATGCGGTTGCTCGTACAAACGCACGAACGGCGCAAACACCTGCTTGCCGAGGCTGTCGAGCAGAAACGACGACTGGCGATACAGTGCCCCGCCGCGCACGGCGGAAACAAAGTGCGACACCAGACTGCCGGCGATCGGCGCTTCATACAGCACCGGACAACGGCGCGTGGACAGCTTGCGCGCCCCCAGACGTTTGACGGTGCGCAGCGCCGCATCGATGCCCACCTTCTCGGCCGACATCAAGCCGTCACGATGACGCGCGACGGTATACGAATAGTCGCGCTGCATGCCGGCGTCGTCTTGCGCGATCATACTCACGGATAAACTGTGACGCGTCGAGGTGACCGCACCAACGAAACCGTGCGAGTTGCCGTAGACCTCGAGACCTTCGTGGGTCGAGAGACTCGCGCCTTCGGAATTCTGGATGCGCGGGTCGTGCGCGCGCGCGGCGGTTTCGCACGTGAGCGCGAGTTCAATGGCACTGTCCACGCCGGGATGCCACGGATGATAGAGATCGAGATCCGGGATCGTCTTCGCGAGCCGGTCGGGATCGGCCAGACCCGCGGCCTCGTCCTCGGCCGTGTGGCGCGCAATGGCGCACGCCGCGCGCACGGTTTCGCGCACGGCGGCCGCAGAAAAATCGGTGGTGCTGGCCGACCCGGTGCGTTGACCGAAATACACGGTAAGCCCCAAGCCCTTATCGCGTGTGTGCTCCACAGTTTCGACTTCACCCAGGCGTACCGCCACGGACAACCCCTGCGACAAGCTAATCGCCGCCTCGGCGCCACTGCTGCCGAGCTGCTTCGCTTCGTGCAGCGCCTGCTCCACCACTTCTTTGAGACGCGCTTCCTGCTTCGGCAGCGCTTCGGCTGACGCCGGGATCACACTCTGGCTCTCGGCGCTCATAAAGGTAGCCCTGCTTCGCTGCGCTCCGCTCGTCTTGACATATTCATAGCGTGCCCCCAACGGTAAGACCGTCGATGCGCAACGTCGGTTGGCCGACACCCACCGGGACACTCTGTCCTTCCTTGCCGCAGGTGCCGACACCCGGATCGAGCTGCAAATCGTTGCCGATCATGCTGACGCGCGTCAGCACGTCCGGACCGTTGCCGATCAGCGTCGCGCCTTTCACCGGTCGCGTCACTTTGCCGTTTTCGATCAGGTAGGCCTCGGAGGCCGAGAACACGAATTTGCCGGACGTGATATCAACCTGGCCGCCGCCGAAGTTCACCGCATACAGGCCGCGTTCAACCGAGGCGAGGATTTCCTTCGGATCGTGCGCGCCGGCCAACATGTAGGTGTTGGTCATGCGCGGCATCGGCAGATGCGCGTACGATTCGCGCCGGCCGTTGCCGGTGGGCGCGACGTTCATGAGACGCGCGTTCAACGTATCCTGCAGATAACCTTTGAGGATGCCGTCTTCGATCAACACCGTCTTCTGCGTCGGCGTGCCTTCGTCGTCGATGTTGAGCGAGCCGCGACGCTCGGCAAGCGTGCCGTCGTCAACGACCGTCACGCCTTTTGCCGCCACACGCTGGCCGACACGGCCGGCAAACGCCGACGTGCCCTTGCGATTGAAGTCGCCTTCCAGACCATGGCCGATCGCCTCGTGCAACAAAATGCCGGGCCAGCCCGGTCCCAGCACCACCGTCATGGCACCGGCCGGCGCGTCGACGGCATCGAGATTCACCAGCGCCTGACGCACGGCCTCGCGCGCAAACTCCGCCGCGCGGTCGCCTTCCATGAAGTGCGCGTACGTCGTGCGCCCGCCGCCGCCATGCGACCCCGACTCGCGCCGACCGCCTTGTTCGACAATCACAGTCACATTCAACCGCACCAGCGGGCGTACGTCGCCGGCGAGCATGCCATCGGAACGCGCCACCAATACCACGTCGTGCACCGCCGCCAGGCTCACCATGACCTGCTTCACGCGCGGATCGACAGCGCGCGCGGCGCGCTCGACGCGCTCGAGCAGTTTTACTTTCTCATCATCGGCCAGGCTCTCGATCGGATCGGCCGGTTGATACAGCGCCAACCGCTGTCCCGCGGGACCACGAAAACCGACCGGCATCTGCGCGCCGCTGCCGCCACGGGCAATCGCGCGCGCGGCGCCGGCGGCTTCAAGCAGCGCCGGCAAGGCAATTTCATCCGAATAGGCAAAGCCGCTCTTCTCGCCCGCCACCGCGCGCACGCCGACACCGGACTCGATGTTGTGCGACCCGGATTTGACGATGCCTTCTTCGAGCGACCACGCCTCGTGACGGCTGTACTGAAAGTAGAGATCGCCGTAATCGACGCGTGCATCCATCAGACTGGAGAACAACCGCGCCAGCTCGCCTTCGCCGATACCGGCCGGTTCGAGCAGGCGCTGGCGGGCCGTAATGAGGAAATTGCTCATGCGGGGACACTCCGGGCATTGACGCCGACGCTACCCGCGCGCAGCTTGCGGTGCTCAATCGCGGGCAGGTTTGCCCGCAACTGCGCCTGTTCCTCGCGCTTGATTTCGCCGATGACGTAACCGGTGCCGACCGGCATGCGGTCGATGGTCTCGCCCCACGCATTCACGATCATGCTGTCGCCGTGGGTGTGGCGGCCGTTAGCGTGTGTGCCCCACTGTGCCGCGGCCACGACGTAGGAAAAGTTTTCGATCGCGCGCGCGCGCACCAGCACTTCCCAGTGCGCGCGCCCGGTATGGGCGGTAAAGGCGGCCGGTATCGCCAGCACCTCGGCGCCGGCGTCGAGCAGCCCGCGATACAGCTCCGGGAAGCGCACGTCATAACACACCGACAGTCCGAGTTTGCCCACCGGCGTATCGGCAACCACTAACTCGGTTCCCGCTTCGAACATGCGCGACTCCTCGTAGACTTCTCCGTTCGACAGCCGCACGTCGAAAAGATGCATCTTGTCATAACGTGCTACGCGCACGCCGCGATCGTCGTAAAGCAGGCTCGCCGCGCGCAATTTCCCGGGTGTGGCGGCCTTGATCGGCAGCGTGCCGCCCACCAGCCACAGCTTGTGCGTGCGCGCCTGCTCGGCCAGAAAGTCCTGCGTCGGTCCGGCGCCGTCGGTTTCGGCAACGGCGAGGCGGTCCGTTTCGGCGCGCGGCATGCATGAAAAATTCTCCGGCAGCACGACCAGCGTGGCGCCGGCGCGGGCAGCCGCGCCGATCAGACGCGCGGCTTCATGCAGGTTCGTGTCGAGATTGGCACTGGAAGTCATCTGGATGGCTGCGACGCGCGTCATGGGTTTCCCGGTTGATTACGTTGGAAATCAGTTACGTCTGCACTTCGACGCGTGATTCAAGATGATACTGCTACTCTCGACCTGCCACGTGCCGCTCACCAAACGTGAACACGGGCCATGCCATGAATCGACGCCAGTATATCGCGTCATGAGGGAGGACTGTATTTCGGATTCCAGCCATTCAGCGCGCACGCCCGACATGCGGAAACACATTCCGGCTTGCACTACTCCGGTTCACCGGGTTTCTTTTCTGTCTCGCCCGGCGTCTTACCTTCAACCACCTTGCGCGTAATCTCCGGATTTTTCCACGGGCCGTTGACGAGGTACGTCACGCGCATGCCGTCTTCGATCTGCTTCTTGAAGAGCCGCTGCACCAGCAGGCTCCACAACGCCACCTGCGGTCCGCCGGCCAGCAGGCTGGTCACCGTGAGACCGCCGGCGAGGCTCGGATACACATCCAGCACCAGATGAAAGTCCTCTGCGGCCAGACCGACGCTGCCGCTCACCAGGATTCTTGCCGACGGACCTTTGATCGTCAGCTCGTCGGTGTAGACGGTGCCGCGCTCCAACGTCAACTTGCCGTGAATGCGATCGAAGGCAAAGCCCTTGCCGAAAATCGGACTGAAATCGAGCGTCAGGTAACGCCCGATGGCGGACAGATCGAGCACGCCGAACAGGCGCGCCGCGCCCTGGCTTACCTGCGGGAAGCGCCCTTTCTTGGCATCGATTTCTACGCTGCCGCTCAGACTCGCGTAGACCACATCGCCGGGCGCGCCGTTCCAGGACAGCTTGGCGTTGAGTTCCGCCTCGCCGCTGTCCATCTGGTCCGGGTATCCGAGTGCGGTCAGCATCTTGCCCAGGTCCTGACCCGAAAAAAGTATATTGAACTGGCTCGACGACTGATTGTGTTCGCGGCGCCATAGTCCGTTCGCCTCGAAGTGTGCGTCCGGACGCAAAAACGCGGCACGCTCGATCTTCCAGCCCTGCTCGACCGGATGCGCGGCAAAATTCACCTCGCCAAAATCGCGGCCCGAGGCCTGCAACGATTGGGCATGCAGCGTCACGTTCGCGAACTTGCGCGGATCGGTGGCTTGCTGGACCTGCTTCGTAGTTGCGGGCGGAATAATCAAACGCACCAGGTCGAGATCGATGCGCGTCGGCGCCACCGTCCGCAGCTGCACGCGGCCGGCCGCCGCGGCACCGTTGACGGCGCCTCCCCAGCCGTTCTTCTCACTCCCCAGATCGACATTAACGCGCCCAAACGGACGATCCAACAATGTCAGCGCACCGGCCTCGAAGCCAACGCGCGTAAGCCAGGCCGGTAGTTCGGGACCGTATCCGTCATCGCTGTAGGTCAGCCATTGATCGAGATTGAAATCATCGAGCCGCAGGAATACATGCAGCCCGCGTTCCGCGGAGCGCAGCAGTTCTGGCGGCACGCGCTTGGGCGTCTCGTTGAAAATGATCCGACCACTTTGCAGCCGCCAGCCGTCGTTGTCGACGAAGCGCGCGCGCCCCTGAACCAGGCCACCGGCCGTCACGCTCAGGGTCAAGCTGTCGCGCGAACTTGTCTCGGTTCGCACCCGCAACTTCTCGGGACTCAGCCCGTTGGGCCGATCGAGCGGCGCCGGCAGCAACGCGCGCATGCCGGAGAGATCCAGTTCTGCGGAGAATTCGGGGCGCCCCTTGACGATCCTCAGCAGTCCCTCCCAAGGCACGGCGCCGTTCAGGCGCGCGGAAATCTTCGGCCCGAGCACTGGCGCGAGCCCGGCCGCCGTGATCCGCCCTTGAATCGCCGCCGCGGTTTCATTGGCCGTCGGGTGGGCGATCACCAACACCGTTTCGTCGCCCAGAACATTGGCGCGCAGGCGACCCTCGCGCACCCCGGCATCGTTGAAGCGCAAACTGCCGGTGATGTCGCGTGCCGCCGTCACGCCCGCATAGCGCAGCATGCCCTTATTGAACTGATACTCGCCGCCCACCTGCACCTCGCCGCTTGCCACCGGCACGGCGAGATCAAGACTCAACGTTCCATCGCCCGCCGCTTCAAGCTCGGGCGGCAACCACGCCTTCCAGACGCCGGCGCCCATTCCGCCTTTGATGTTCTTCAAGACCCGCATAGTTTCGGCGACAGGTCCGGCGACGTTGGCACGTACGCGCACGATGGCGCCGGCATCGCTCACCACCGTCACTTCATTGGCTTTGAGTGCGCCGATACGACCATGACCAGTAATAAAAAATCTCTCGCCCTCGACCAGGACGTCCGCCGTCACATCGGTGATCGGCTCCCACCCGGGCAGATAGTTATATACGGCGTCGCGCACTTTGGCGCGCACCTCGAATTTTCCCTGACCGGCCGTGAACGGAAAGTCGCGCGTCTGGCCGTCGTAGATCACGGTCGCCTGGCTCACGGCACCGGCGCCGAAACTGCGCTCCATCCACGCCAGTGTTTGCGACGACAGCAGGCGCGTCGGGTAGTAACGCGACGCGCTGCTGCCTTTGGCATCGCGCACATCGACCTTCAGCGCCAGATGCGGCGATTGTTCCGGATCCTGCGGCACACGCAGACTCAGCTGCCCCTGCGCCCGACCGTCTTCGTTCTCGAACGCGAGGTCGTCCACCGTCACCAGCCATTGATCGGCCTCGCGTTGCCAGCGCAGGCCGGCGGCGGCATGTGCAATCGGGATCGGCGCGCGAAACACCTGCGGCGTCAGCAGTTCGCCATTGCGCATATCGAGCGCCACGCTGCCGCGTTCGCGTCCCAACGAAACGCGCCCACTGGCACCGTGCACGCCCGGCCATACTTGATAAGGCTCGATGCCCAAGCGCTCGACGTCGGCCGCGAAGGTGTAGTCATCCGGCGCGTCCAGCACGCCTTTGAGCTGCACTTCAATATTCTTCACCCAGCCGCTCGGCCTGAGCGCGCCCCACAATGCCGCCGACTCCTCATACGGCAACGTTTCTTTTGAGCCGGCCGGTTTGAGGCTGGCGATGAATGCGGTGACATCGGTAAGATTGATGCGCTCCATGCGCAACGACGCCTGTTCCTTGCGCAACGCAAATTGCCATTGCCCGGCCGACCACGGCGCGCCGTGCAGGGCCAGGGTCAGGTCCTTGAGCGTGGCATCGAAGCCGTCGTTTTTGCTTTTCCAGTGCAACGCGGCCGATGCCCGCTTTACCGACAGCGGTGCGCGCAGGCCCGTGAGCGGCAGACGCAGGTCGGCGGTCTCTACGTCGCCATCGACCGCCACCGGTCGCGAATCTTCCCAGTCGCTCCACAACTCCACTGAAAATTTTCCGCGCAGGGTTGACGGCAACTGCTCGTGCAGGATGCGCGGCATGCGCTCGACATCGACGTCGCGTGCGCGCAAATAAACCTTGCCGTCGAATTCCTCACCCGAAAAAGGATTACCGCGAATGTCGGCGACGACCGAACAGCCGCCGCATATCCCTTGCGGAAATTCCGCCGACAAGCCCAGGCGATGACGCGCGCCGTTATTGGTCAGTTCGAGATTGACGTGCGTCAAACGCGGTGGAGGACCGGCCTCGCGCCGATCGATCCATTGCAGCTCACCGTCCTCAAGCGCAATCCGGTCCTGGCGAAACAACCACCCGACAAAGGCTTCGTTCTGCGCCGCATCGGGCTGTTCGATGGCGTCGAAGCCGGAGATGCGAAAACGTCCGTCGCTGAGCCGTTCGAGCGAAAGACTGGGGTGCGTGAGCACCGCCGAATGAATGTCGGTGCGCCCGATCAACAACGGCAGAATTTTCAGACTGATGCGCAGCTCGGCGAGCCGCACCGCGGCGCGGGTGGCGTTCGGCGCATACACGCCGATGCCCTGCATCTGTAATCCGGGATGGAAGCCGTCCCAATACGCAGACAGCGTTTCGATCCGCACCGTGTAACCGGACTGCTGCGACAGGAACGCTTCGATCTCGTCTTTCTTTTCGGCCACTGTCGGCAGAAACGCGCGCGCGGCGGCGAAGCCAATGGCGAGCACGGCGCCCACGACGGCCGCGCCATACCACAGCACGTGCGCCGCGCGACGTACGGAGCGGTGCAGTCGCGCTCGGTGATGGGCGGGGATTCGCGACAGGTGTCTCTTCATTGGAATCCGGCGGGTCGTCCGTGCGGGCTTACCGGCACAGTATACCTAGGGAGCGGTATCGGGCACGACCCTTACATCAATACCACGTCGTATTGCTCCTGATGATAAAACGGCTCGACCTTGAGCTGGATCGGCCGGCGAATGAATTCCTGCAGGTTCAACAGGCTGGTCGCCTCTTCGTCCATCAGCAGGTCGACCACTGCCGGCGCGGCGACCACCATATATTCGGCCGCGCCGTACAGGCGCGCCTCGCGCAGGATTTCACGAAAGATCTCATAGCAGATGGTCTGCGCTGTCTTCAACACGCCACGGCTCTGGCATACCGGGCACGGCTGGCACAACACGTGTTCGAGCGACTCGCGCGTGCGCTTGCGCGTGAGCTCGACCAGACCGAGCGGCGACATTTCCGTGAGACTGGTCTTGGTGCGATCGCGCGCCAGCGCCTTTTCAAACGCGCGCAACACCAGGCGCTTGTGCTCGGCATCCGTCATGTCGATGAAGTCGATGAGAATGATCCCGCCCAGATTGCGCAGCCGCAGCTGGCGCGCGATCGCCTGCGCCGCTTCCAGGTTGGTCTTGAACAGCGTCTCTTCCAGATTGTGTTTGCCGACGAAGGCGCCGGTATTCACATCGATGGTCGTCAACGCCTCGGTCTGGTCGACAATCAGATAACCGCCCGACTTGAGCGGCACCTTGCGCGCCAACGCCTTCTGGATTTCGTCTTCGACTGAATACAGATCGAAGATCGGGCGCTCGCCTGGATAGTGCTCGATACGCTCGTACACCTCGGGGATGAACTCGTGCGCGAACTCACGCGCCTTGCCGAAGAATTCACGCGAATCGATGCGGATCTTCTCGACTTCGTCACGCACCAGGTCGCGCATGGCGCGCAGCGCGAGCGGCAGCTCTTCGTGTATCGGTTCGCCGAGCTGGGCCTTGTCGATGCGCTCCTGGCACGCCGCCCACGCGCGGCGCAGATAACGGATGTCCTTTTGGATCTCCATCTCATCCACGGTTTCGGCCACCGTGCGCAGGATGTAGCCGCCTTCATCGCCCTCTTCCATGGCCGCGCGCACGAGGTTGCGCAGGCGCTCGCGCTCCGCGTCGTCGCCGATTTTCTGCGAGATGCCGATGTGCTTGCTGTGCGGCATGTAAACCAGATAACGCGCCGGCAACGTCAGCTGCGTGGTCAGGCGCGCACCTTTGGTGCCGAGCGGGTCCTTCATCACCTGCACCACGACGTCCTGGCCCTCGCGCAAGCGCTCGTTGATCGGCGCCGTGTTCGGACCGTTGCCGTTGAACAGATCGGAGGCGTGCAGGAAGGCGGTACGCTCGCGGCCGATATCGACAAAGGCCGCCTGCATCCCGGGCAGGATGCGCGCCGCGCGCCCCTTATATATGTTGCCGACGATCCCGCGGTTGCGCGCACGCTCGATGTGCACCTCCTGCAACACGCCGTTCTCGACGACCGCGACGCGCGTTTCCTGCGGCGTCACGTTGATCAGAATTTCTTCGCTCATACCATTCTTAGCCGGGCGTTAAGCCGGCATCCTTAAACAGTTGCGCCACTTCGCACAGCGGCAAACCCATCACTCCAGAATAGCTGCCTTCCAGATGTTTGATATACGCCGCCGCCCGTCCCTGTACCGCGTAGGCACCGGCCTTGTCGGCGGGTTCGCCGGTCGCCCAGTACGCGGCGATCTCGGCATCGGTCATCGGCACGACCGTGACACGGCTGCGAGAGAGCGCAGTGTATTCGCGTTCGCCACACGCCAGCACCCCCGCCGTCAGCACCTCGTGCGTGCGGCCCTGCAGACGGCGCAGCATCGCGAGCGCGTGCGCGCCGTCTCGCGGTTTGCCGAACACCTCGCCATCCAACACAACCTCGGTGTCGGCACCGAGCACCGGCCGCGATACGTGCGTTTGCTGTGCCACATGACGCGCCTTGTCGCGCGCCAGGCGCAGGACGTAGTTCTCTGGCGTTTCGCCGACAGCGCGCACTTCGCTCAGATTGGCGGCAACGGCCTCGAATGCAATTCCAAGCTGGCGCAGCAATTCCTGGCGACGCGGCGAGGCCGACGCGAGATAAATCATGGGAGAGTCCATTGGCGATCTGTAATTCGTCGCATGATGTTCAGTTTGTGCCTCAGTCCCGTTACCTCTCACCCTCATTCCCTCTCCCAGCCGCTTCTGCGCATCCTGCGCCCGCGACATTCGCGCATCCTTGCGCAGCACAAGAGAGGGAGGCGAGCCGAGGCGCGCTTCGCGCGCACTTTCTAAGCTCGATGATAGGGAAGATTGTTGAGAATACTCCACGCGCGGTAGACCTGTTCGGCAATGACCACGCGCACCAGCGGATGCGCGAGCGTCAACCGCGACAGCGACCAGCGCGCATGCGCCTGGGCCAGGCATTCCGCGGACAGCCCTTCGGGACCGCCGACCAACAAGGCCAGGTCTTCACCGAGCGGCATCTGCTTTTTTATTTCGCCTGCCAGATCCTGGGTCGTCAATTCACGTCCTTGTCGATCGAGCGCCACGACACGGCAGTGCTTCGGTACCGCGGCCAGCAGCTTGTCGGCTTCGTCGCGCGCCACGCGCGCCAGGTCTGCGCCCTTGGTGCGCCGGCCGGCGGTCACTTCGCGCAATACCAGCCGACACTCACGCGGCATGCGCGCGGCGTATTCCTCGAAACCCTCGGCGACCCACGCCGGCATGCGTTCGCCGACGGCGATCAGATGAATCTGCATGATGCGTTCAACACGTTGGCTTTCACCGGAAAATCGGGCTACCCAAGGTCCAACGGCTTGCCGTCGGACCAGAGTTTTTCAAGATTGTAGAAATCGCGTGTCTGCGGACGCATCACGTTTACGACCACGGCGCCGAAGTCGATCAGCACCCATTCGCCGGTCTGCTGGCCTTCCACACCGAGCACGCGCACGCCCCGTTCGCGCAACTTGTCGACCACGCGGTCGGCCACCGATTGCACGTGGCGCGTGGAAGTGCCGCTTACCACCATCAGGGTGTCGGTAAAGCCCGAGATCTGTTGTACGTCCAGTACTGCAATGTCCTGCGCCTTGGCGTCGACCAGCGCGTCGTAAATGAGTTGTTGCATCTTCGCAGTGTGCATCAGGTTTCCGAGTTGATATAGATGTGGTGTGTCTTGATAAATTTCCATACGGGCGCTGGCAAGCATGCCTGCACCGGTTCGTGGTTCGCAATCGCGGCGCGCACGCGGGTGGCGGAGATGTCCTGCGGCGTGACGGCCTGAAACAGAATCCGGCCGGCGACGAGGCGGTTCAGATCGTCCGGCGCCGTGGTCACACGCAAGCGTGCCCAGTCCGGCAACGCCGCGACATTCAATTCCGCTCCCGGTCGCTGCATCACCACCAGGTGCGCGAGTTCCGGTAACCGTTCCCATTCGCGCCACGTCTCGATGCCGCGAAAAGCGTCCGCACCCATGAGCCAACACAGCGGCCGCGTGCCGAGTTCGGCGCGCAACGATTCGAGTGTGTCCACCGTGTACGACGGTCCTTCACGGCGCAATTCCCGGTCATCGACGCTGAAGCCGGGAAATTCCTGGCTCGCGAGCTGGGCCATCTGCAAACGATGTTGCGCGCTGGCATGCGGCGCGGGTCGGTGCGGTGGCTGGCGCGCGGGGATGAGTCTTACCTCAGCAAGGCCAAGCGTGTGTGCGATTTCCTGTGCCGGGCGCAGATGACCGTAATGGATAGGATCGAAGGTGCCACCGAGAAGGCCGATCATGCGAAACGCGCGTGCGACGCGCGCCACGGCCCGCCTCCCTCACACAAGAAAAGGGCACCCAAGAAATTTGCTGACAACGGAGAAGACTTCCTATCGGCTGACGCGATCATTTACTTCCGCACGTGCCCGTCACCGAGCACGACGAACTTGAGCGTCGTCAGCCCTTCGAGGCCAACCGGGCCGCGGGCGTGCAACTTGTCGGTCGAGATGCCGATCTCGGCACCGAGGCCGTATTCGAAACCGTCGGCAAAGCGCGTCGAGGCATTCACCATCACCGAGCTGGAATCCACTTCTCGCAGAAAGCGGCGCGCCCGGGTGATGTCTTCGGTGACGATTGCATCCGTGTGTTGCGAGCCGTACCGGGCGATGTGCTCCATCGCCGCATCCATGTCCGCCACCACACGCACTGCAAGCACCGGCGCGAGGTACTCCTCGTACCAGTCTTGTTCAGTCGCGGCCTTGGCGTGCGGCAGAATTTTGCGCGTCTCGTCGTCGCCGCGTAACTCGACGCCCTGCTCCTGATACAGCTTGCCGAGCACGGGCAGAATTTTCGGCGCGACGCTGCGCGCCACCAGCAGCGTCTCCATGGTGTTGCACGTACCGTAGCGTTGGCACTTGGCGTTGAACGCCACCTTGGCCGCCTTGTCGAGATCGGCCTGGTCGTCGATGTAGACGTGGCACACGCCATGGAGGTGCTTGATCATCGGGATGGTGCCATCGCGCATGATGCGCTCGATCAGCCCCTTGCCACCGCGCGGCACGATGACATCCACATATTCCTTCATCGTGATCAGCTCACCGACCGCGGCGCGATCGGTGGTGCCAACTACCTGCACCGCATCGGCGGGCAAACCGGCCTGCTGCAGCCCCGTCTGGATGCACGTCGCGATCGCCATGTTGGAATGAAGCGCCTCGCTGCCGCCGCGCAAAATAGTCGCGTTGCCGGATTTGAGGCACAGCGCCGCGGCATCCGCCGTGACGTTCGGGCGCGATTCGTAAATGATGCCGATCACGCCGAGCGCCACGCGCATGCGGCCGACCTGAATTCCGGACGGACGATAATTGAGCCCGGTGATTTCACCGATGGGATCCGGCAACTGCACCACCTGACGCAGGCCTTCGGCCATCGCCTTGATGCGGGCCGGATTCAGTTCGAGCCGGTCCAGCATCGCCGCGTCCAGGCCATTGGCCTTGCCGGCATCCATATCCTTCTTGTTGGCCGCGAGCAAGGCGTCGGTGCCACGCTCGATCTCCGCCGCCATCGCCGTCAGTGCCGCGTTCTTGACCGCGGTCTCGGCACGCGCCAACACCCGCGCCGCCACACGCGCGCGCTCACCGATGGCCTGCATCATGGCCTTGATGTCGGGAGAAGCTGTTTGTGACGCTGCTGCTTTCATTTTCTCGTTACACCTGAATCTTTCAATGTAGGGTGCGCCGTGCGTACCGATCGACTGCTTTTTTGGTTGGTGCGTGAAACGCACCCTACATTAACTAATACACGTGGCGAGCCGCGTACCGGTCATCGCAAGTGCCAATTCTTCCAGCGTCTGCCACACATTGCCCTGCGCCCGGCCTTTGACCACGCGATCGACGCGCGCCGCTTGCTGCAACAGGCCGCGCCAGAAGCGCACATCGCCGCGCTTCAACCCCTGGGTCACGAGCGCGCGTCGTTTGGCCCACACCAGATCGCGATGCGCATCGAGCACCTGCTCCAGGCGCCCACCGGCCGCAATCTCCGCGGCCAATCGGGCCAGTATGCGAACCTCCCGCACCAGCGCCCAAGACACCAGCGCCGGGGCCTCGCCCTCGGCCTGCAGGGTACGCAAAATTCTCACTACCTCGGCACGCGCACCGCGCAAACTGGCGTCGGCAAGCGCATAAACGCTGTAGCGGGCATTGTCCCCCAGAATATCTTCGATGTCATCCAAACTGACTTCGCCGCTGCCGAATTGCAGCGCGAGCTTCTCAATTTCCTGCGCACCGGCGAGCAGGTTGCCTTCGGTGTGATAGGCCAGCAGTTCCGTGACGCCGGCACCGGGCACGAGCCCCGCGGCGCGCATGCGCCGATCGATCCAGCGCGGCAGTTGCGCAGTCTCCAATGGATACACCGTGACGGTGACGGCGGCCGCTTCGAATGCCTTAGCCCACTTGGTCACGCGCGCGGCCTTATCGAGTTTGGCGCAGCGCACCAGCAGCACGATGTCGGTCGGCGGCGATTGCGCGAGTTCGATCAGAATTTTTCCGCCGGCGTCGCCGGGTTTGCCGGTCGGCAAACGCAGTTCGACCAGCCGGCGATTCGAGAACAGCGAGCCCGCTTGCAGCGAGGCGTAAAAATCGTTCCAGTTGAAGCCGGCTTCGACGTTTGCCACTTCGCGTTCGGCAAACCCGGCCGCACTGGCGGCGTCGCGGATCGACTGAACGCATTCCTCGATCAACAGCGGTTCGTCACCGAACACGAAATACAATGGCGCCGTGCCACGGCGCAGCTGGTTGCTCAGCTGTTCGGCCCCTATCTGCATCGCTCAGGCCTGCATCAGGGCTTGGGAACGTAGCGCGACAGGCGCCGCACGATCTGCTGCACCGCATCGCGTTGCAGCGTGCGCCGCAGCTCCTGCTCTTCCTGTTCCTTGGCCAGCACGTTGAACGGATCGAACGTGTAATCGCGGATAAGCCGCACGGTCTGCGGCGTGATCAACTCGTGACCCTTGGCATCGATGACGCGGAAACTCACTTCGTACTTGAGCATGTAGCCGCTCACGCGGCCGTTCGAGCTAACGGACAGCACCTGGCTTTCGCTGCGCTCGCCAGACAGAACCAGCAGCGGTACGCTGACGTCATCGGTAATCACGGCGTTAGGGTCGGTCTTGATGATCGACTTTGTCAGCACCAGCAACGGCTCGTTCGTAAGCTTGCTGTCTTGCACTGCCACCCGCAGTCGCGACAACGATTCCGGCAGTGTCCCCCCGCCGCCCATGCCGCGCAAATGAAAACCGCAACCGGCAAGCAGCGCGAGCAACACTGGCAGCAGCCACTTGAGGCGCATTGTCGTCATCAGCCGGCCACCACGATGTTGACCAGTTTTCCCGGCACAACGATCTTTTTCCTGACCGGTTTGCCGTCGATAAAACGCAGCACGTTGGCATCGGTCAGCGCGATGGTCTCGATCTCCTGCTGACTCGCGCCGGTCGGCACCACGATGTGCCCGCGCAGCTTGCCGTTGACCTGGACGACCATCTGAATCTCATCGGCCACCAGCGCAGACTCGTCAACTTCCGGCCATGGCGCATTGAGAACGTCAGCACCGAAACCCATCTCGCGCCACAGCACATGAGCAACATGAGGGACAACCGGGGAAAGCATACGCAAAAGAATACTCGTGCTCTCATGCACTAACCGATCGTGCGCCTCCTCCAGAAGCCCGGAGGCACTCGTAGGGTCGGACAGGTTGCTATATGCGCCGGGTATTGGCTGCTGCAATAAGTTAAGCATTTGCATGCCGGATGAGACCACAGTATTAAACTGCATGCGCGAATAGTCGAAGTTCACTTTCTTCAACAAGAGATGAACTTTTCGCCGAATATCAATTTGCTCGCGACTTGCTTCTGACCAGTCAAACGGTTTACGAAAGTCGCTTTTCGGAACGGCAGGGGCAGGTGGGTTCAAATACATTTTTTTGGAATAGCAGTATTCCCAAAGCCGTTTTAGAAAGCGGTGAACACCGGCGACGCCATCGTCCGACCAATCCAAAGTATCTTCTGGCGCCGACGCAAACATCGTAAACAACCGAGCGGTGTCGGCGCCGTACGTTTCGATTAATGCCTGCGGATCGATGCCATTGTTCTTCGATTTCGACATCGTGCCAATGCCGCCCCACTCCACTGGCTGACCGTCGCTCTTGAGCACCTGACCGACGCGGTTGCCCTTGTCGTCGTGCTTTACCTCGACGTCGGCCGGGTTGTAGTACGCGATGCGACCCGACGCCGGCTTGCGGAAGTAAATGTCGTTCAGCACCATGCCTTGCGTCAGCAGGCGCGCAAACGGCTCGTCGTAATCCACCAGACCCATGTCGCGCATGACCTTGGACCAGAAACGCGAATAGAGCAGATGCAGGATCGCGTGCTCGATACCGCCGATGTACTGATCGACCGGCATCCAGTACTTCACGCGCGCATCGACCATCGCGTTCTTGTTGTCGACCGAGCAAAACCGCGCGTAGTACCAGGACGAGTCGACAAACGTGTCCATGGTGTCGGTCTCGCGCCGCGCGGGCTGGCCGCATGTCGGGCACGTGCACTTCAAAAAGTCTTCACGCTTGTTGAGCGGATTGCCCGTGCCGTCCGGCACGCAGTCTTCGGGCAACTTCACCGGCAAGTCTTTGTCCGGGACCGGCACATCGCCGCAGCTCGGGCAATGAATAATAGGTATCGGGCAGCCCCAGTAACGCTGGCGTGAGACGCCCCAGTCGCGCAGGCGCCACTGCACCTGCTTGTCGCCCAGCTCTTTGCTCTTGAGGTCGGCGGCGATGGCGTCAACGGCGGCCTTGTAACCGAGGCCGTCGTACTTGCCGGAGTTGACGCACCGAACGTGCTCTTTGTCGGCGTACCATTCCTGCCACGCATCGGTGGAGAACGGCTTGCCCGGAATCTCGATCACCTGCTTGATCGGCAGTTTGTATTGCTTCGCGAAATGAAAATCGCGCTCATCGTGCGCCGGCACGGCCATCACCGCGCCTTCGCCGTAACCCACCAAC
>OBEQ013019030.1_pt1 | contig 18877 bp, 23 predicted proteins | sample 1670901 | NCBI WGS metagenome assembly OBEQ01 (sample SAMEA104232315, study PRJEB22302) | groundwater metagenome | biome: forest; feature: aquifer; material: groundwater | place: USA | collected 2011-08-07 | depth 5.4 m
CCGCGAGTCAGTCGGAGCTGGATAGCCTTTGGGGAGTGGGAGCGGCCAGGGCGGCAGAGATTGTCAAAAACCGGCCATACGCAAAGATTGATGAATTAGTTTCCAAGAAGATAATCACTAAGGCCATTTTTGACAAGATCAGTGATAAAATAAGTGTTTATTGATGAAGTGGCGGTTGTTGGTCTTATCTGGCCTTTTGATGTTGCGGGTGCTGTTTAATTTTTGGGTCACAGGGCAGGAGTTGGGAGTGAACCGGAAAGTTTCATTTACCTCGATCAATATCGCACGAAGGGGACCAGAATGTATCATTAGAGAGGGAATGTTTTTTGCAAAAAGCGTTAAGATTTGCAGGCTCACATCGGAAAAACCTTATCAGGTTTCTGGCAGAACTAGAGCAACGTTGACAGACAGAGCTTTGGGTAGGGTTTGGCTCGACACACCAAGCATTTTAATGGTGGATAGAGGTAGAAAGGTATCAATATTTGTTAAGTGGAGAGAGAAATTGGTGGAGATTATCTCACGCCAGCTACCCGAGCCGGAAAGCGCACTGGTTTTGGGGGTGGTGCTAGGGTATAAGAGCAGTTTGCCGGCCGACTTTTATCAGGCGCTGGTCAACTCGGGGACGGTTCACATGGTGGTGGCGTCAGGGTACAACATTATGGTGGTCGCTGGGTTGGCTCTGTCGACATTCTTGTTTTTCTTTGTCCGCAAATGGGCGACTTTTTGGGCGATTTTGGTGATGGTTGGTTACGTTCTACTAACAGGAGGAGAGGTGTCGATTTTGCGGGCGGCAGTGATGGGATCGATGGTGTTTGTGGGTGCGGCATTGGGGCGGACGGGGTTGGCTTGGTGGAGTTTGCTGTTTACTGTTTGGCTGTTGATCATGGTCGATCCCCTGGTGATTGAAAGCGTCAGTTTTCAGTTGTCAGTAGCGGCGACTTTTGGAGTCGTGATTCTCCAGCCGTACTTCAAACGTTTGTTAGAGGAGTCGGGGGCGAGCTTGGCGGGAATATTAGATAAGATTGATCTGACAACCAGCTTAGCAGCCCTTTTGATGACTTGGCCGATCATCTGGTTTCACTTTGGCCGGGGCAGTGTAATGTCGCTTCTTTCTAATGGAGTGATCTTGCCATTGGTGCCCGTACTGATGGCGTTGGGTGGACTGACACTTGCCGGTGGTTTGATTTGGGAGCCTTTGGCGGTGATTCTGTCGTGGCCAACCTATGGTTTAGCTCATTTGGTGGTGATATTAGTCAGAATATTTGGTGGATAGGACCCTATAGCTTGACAAATAGTATCATTTCTTATAAGATATGACCTATAACCTATAAGGAGGTTAAAATGCCAAATTTCCTGAAAGGCCCCGATGATATGGGGCCCCCGCTGGGAACCGAAACTGACGATGATGGTGAGCCCATCACCGATTAGATTTCAGCCCGGCCACAGCCTCTCCAGCTAATTGCTGGGGAGGTTGTTTTTTTATCATGCTAAGCTATATATATGGATATCCTAGGTACCAAACACTCAACTGGTGTTACAACTGAGGGTCATCGAATTTCTTTATATCAGCGGGATGGTTTTCCGATCTATGTGAGAATAACTTTTTCGTGTGGAAGCCGTTTTGATCCTGTAGGTAAAGCAGGTTTGGCCCATCTCTATGAACATATGGTTCTAACAGGCACGAAAACTTTTCCTTCCAAAGATAAAATCACTGATGAATTACAACAATATGGTGGTGGAATTCATGCCTCAACATCTAAAGAGGGTATCAACATTAATTTGGCTGTAGCGGATCCAATTGATTTGCCTCAGATTACCAAGATATATAAATCGCTTTTTACAGAGCAGGTTTTTGATCCTGAAGTTTTCAAAAACGAGAGAGAAGTGGTCTTGGTTGAACTGATGAATCGAGAACAAAAATCAACAATTACTGTAGGTGATTTATTTCAGGAGGTTTGTTTTTCAAACTCGTCACTCTCTCGAAATGCAATCGGTTCGATTGAGTCTATCAATAGTGTCACGATTGACGACATTGCAGATTTTCACAAAAAAGTGATATCTAGTCCGGCGAATATTGTTATTTCTGGAGGAGTAAGTATTGATGAAGCTGAACAGGGTTTTTCAAATATTGGTCTGCAGGCTAACGACGCTAAAGAAAATAGTAAGGAAAGTGCGGTCCAAATTGGCGGCAAGGTTTCGATAAAAAAGACCAGCGAGCAAATAATTCAGATGATATTCGGGTTTCGGACAAATTCTTTAGGTTCACCTGATTTTTATAATCTGGAAATTGCGAGCGACATTATTGGGGGAGGACGGTCTTCCCTGCTGATGAAAAAACTCCGCTATGAGGCTGGTTTGGTTTACGGGGCTTCATCGTCGCAGATATCATTTAGTGATGTAGGCGCCTGGGGTGTTAGCACTGCGACTCCGAAAAAGAATTTAGCTAAAGTAGTTGGTCTTATTTGTGAAATTCTTAGAGAAATTAGAACGAATGGCTTCTCGGCCGAACAGATTGAAAAATCAAAGAATAAAATGCTCAAAACCAAGAGATATTCACTTCAGTCATCAGAGTCATGGGTAGATCTCCACACCAACAAAACAAATCCCACAAATAACAGTGATAACTGTTACAACTATATAGAACAGATTCAAAAAACTGCCTTGGAGGGAATAAACCAAATAGTAAAAAAATATTTTGTGGCTGACAATTGGTATCTGGCGCTCGTAGGTGACGTTGACGAGGGCGAAGTAAAAGTAAATTTAAGCTAGGTGAAGTGGTGGCGGATTGGGGGTGGGGTAATTTTGCTCTTATGTTTCTTTGTGGCCACCCAGATACCCGATGGCAAACTGCATCTGATTTTTTGTGATATCGGTCAGGGAGACGCCAGCCTAATCGTGAAAGGTGATTTTCAGATGCTGATTGATACGGGACCGAAAAACGGTGGAGTAGTCGGTTGCTTGTCGAAACATATGCCGTTTTGGGACAGAAAAGTGGAGGTGGTGGTGAATTCTCATCCGCAGACCGATCATTTTGGAGATTTGGAACAGATATTGAGGCATTACGAAGTGGTGACGATGGTGTTGTCAGACGTAGTGCCCGTGGGGAAAGCCATGGTTTCAGCTTACGAATCGATCGAAAGAAACAATATCAAACAGTATATTGCCAGGAAAGGTGATCGAATCCGATATGGAGATTTGTATTTTGATGTACTTTGGCCGGAGGAAAATAGAGGAGAACCGGTCCTTAGCGATAGCAATCAAGCCAACGGGCGGGCGTTAGTATTATCACTGACATACCGGGACTTTGGGGCTTTGTTTACCGGTGATATCGGAGAAGCCGAGGAATTGGCACTGGTGGCTGAGGGAGTGCTTGGCCCGATTGATGTCTTGAAAGTGGCTCACCATGGGTCAAAATATAGTTCCTCACTGGCCTTTGATGAAAAAATCAGACCAAAGTGGGCAGTGGTGTCGGTGGGGGCAAAAAATACCTATGGTCACCCGGCAGCGGAAATTTTGAAGCGGTTTGAGCTATTGGGATCTCACGTTTGGCGGACCGATCAGCAGGGTGAAGCAGAGTTTGTGGCTGATGATAGAATAGATGAATGGCATTTGCTCCAAAGGTAGTTGCGGTTGGTCCCCTCAAGGTAGTCTTGGTTAAAGATGATCGCGAATCGGTGATGGTGGAAGCTCTGGTGGGGACTGGATCAAGAGAAGAAACAGATGATGTGGCCGGTAGTGCTCATTTCCTGGAGCATTTTGTTTTTAAAGGGACGAAGAAATTTCCAGGGATGTTTGATATCTCGGATGCCGTGGATGCTGTTGGTGGAGGGCGAAACGCCTTTACCAGCTACAATGTGGTGGGATTTTGGACAAAGATGGCCAAGCACAAAGTTGAATTGGCGACAAGTATCGTGGGACAGATGGTAAGTGAACCGATTTTACCCGAGGAACATTTTGACAAGGAAAGAGGCACAATTTTGGAGGAACTGAAGATGTATGAGGATATGCCTGATAGCAAGGCTAGCGAGGAGATGTGGAAGCTCTTGTATGGCAAGACGAATATGGGTAGACCAATCATTGGAACCAAAGAGAGTTTGGCGGCCATGACACCCAAGGCGCTTCATGATTATATGAACAAATGGTTTGTGCCAGAAAACATGTTGGTGGGTGTGGTAGGAAACTGGGAAAGCGAAAAGGAACTTCTATCAATGATTGAAAAAGAATTTAAACCCCTGTTTGATCGCTCTGGTGCGCCAATGAAAGATAAGTTTGAATGGGGTAAGATGTCCAAGCCAAAAACTAAATTGATTAAGCGAGAGATTGAACAGGCAAATGTATCAATTGGTTTCCCAGGTCTGCCTAAGGGGGACCCGATGAGGTATGTAGGCAGACTGACGAATATTATTTTGGGTGGCGGCGGACTTTCCAGATTATTCAAAGAGGTGCGTGAGAAGCGAGGTTGGGCGTATTCGATTGGTTCCGGCTCTGAGAGCTTTTCAGATTCAGGAATTTTGATGATTGGAGGCGGAGTACCCAAAGACAAGCTAAAAGAAGCGGCAGAACTTATTTTTGAGATTACTTTTGGACTTGGAGCCAAAGGAAAGTGGGTGATAACAGAGAAGGATTTGGAGATAGCCAAAGAATGCTACAAGGGGAGGATTAGTTTGAACTATGACAACCCCAGTCGAGTCATGGAATACGCTCTCAACGAGATGATGTTTGAGAAGAAGATTTACACTCCGGAAGAGATTAGGGCTGGGGCGGACAAGGTGGCCTTGGATCAGATTTATGAGTATTGCGAGAAGATGTTTGTTCGGGAGAAAATGTCGGTAGCGGTGGTCGGTGATTATGGGAAACTGCCCTTTTCGCTATAGTGAGATAAGATATACCTGATCGGGGTGTAGTGAATCGGTATCACGCTACGTTCGGGACGTAGAGACAGGCGGTCCAATTCCGCCCACCCCGACCCTTGTCCTGGTAGCTCAGCTGGATAGAGCAGCTCACTCCTAACGAGCAGATCGGAGGTTCGAATCCCCCCCAGGACACACGACGCTTGACATAGTATATAGTTGACTGTATACTATGTATGATGGTGACTGAAACAGGGAAGAGAATTATTGAATTTGTGGCCAAAAATGGTCGTGGCAGACCAGTGGAGTTAGTGCGGGTCTTGGGGATTACCCAGGCGGCGGTACAAAGACAACTCAAAAAACTGACGGCCAGGAATGATCTGGTGAGGGTTGGTAAACCCCCGAGAGTATATTATTTAGTTCCCGGAGCGGGTGATAATTTGGCAGACCAAAAAATGCTCGAGACGATTGGAAATACTTTAAGAAGCAGGGGGGTGGTTTTTGCAGGCCTTTTTGGCTCATATGCGAAAAAAACTGCCCGGTCTGATAGTGATGTTGATTTGATGGTGGAATTTCGTAAGGGGAAAAATTACAGCCTTTTTGATTTAGGGGGTATCAAAATGGATTTGGAGGAGAAGCTACAGAAGAAGGTTGATTTGGTGACGCCAAGTAGTATTAGTCCGATACTCCGAGAAGAGATTATGGAGACGATTGAACCAATTTATGATATCCGATAGGGACCAAAAACTCACAAAACATATATTTGAGGCGATCGCGGCGATCGAGAGATTTAGCGACGGTAAGTCAAAAGAGGAATTCATGATGGATGAAATGTTATCCAGCGCGGTAATCAAGAAGTTTGAGATCATCGGTGAAGCCTGTTGCCGATTAAGTAGTGAATTTCAGGCAGATCATGCAAATATTCCATGGAAAGAAATAATCGGGATGAGAAATATCTTAATTCATGATTATTTCGGCACGGACTTGGGGAGCATTTGGAACTCGATCGAAGAGGATTTACCGAGACTGAAAGAACGGTTGAGAAAATAAGATGGTTACTTCAAATCGAGGGAGATGAGGTTAAAGATATCCGGTTTTTGATTCAGGTTAGAAAGAATGGTCAGGTGGTTACCGTCAGTGGAGGAGACGGCGAAATCGCCATTGATTTGGGCAGAAATGATGGGAGTGAGATTGTTATCATCATATTCGACCATGGCAACGCCGGTGTTACTGCTGACGACCAAGTGACGACTGGTGGAGTACCAGCTTAGGTTTTGGGTACTGTGGGGATCGGTTTGGCCACGAAGAAGATTGAGTTGTTTCATGGTTTTATCCAGTTCACTTTGGATAATAACGGCTTTGTTTTTGGGTGGAGTGGGAGTCGGGGTGGGTGATGGCAAGGTGCCATCGGTGATGAGGGGTTCTTCGGTCTTGGGGTCATAGGCGGCCTCATTGATAGGGTAGTTTCGATCTTCCTTCAGATCGTAAACATAGGTTTTGCCGGCAACTAGTTTTCTAGTTTGGGGGGTGGGGTTAGTACTGGGGACGGTTTTATCGAGAAGATTGTCAGGAAGATCTAGATTTTCTTTGGCGGTGTAGAGGAGCTTCTCGCGGTCGGGTGAGAAATAGACGTTGACGGCAGAATTGGTGGCAATCTGCATCATAAGGTTGGGTAAACGGGAGAGGTTATTTTTATTTACTACCCCGAGTTGTTCCTGCCACTGAGTGAGGAGAAGCGGCAGTCTAATAGTCGTATCCACCAAGTTTTTCGCTTGATTCATGCTGTGAGAATTGAGGAGGTGTGAGAAGGTAATTTTTTTGTCATCATGAAGGACGACAAGTATTTGGGTGGCATCGGGGGACCAAACTAACTCGGCCTTGGTGTAATCATAGACGCTCATGTTCGCGATTTGGGCGATTTGGTTACCGAGGATCACGTTGCTACTGAGAGAGAGAACATAAATACCATTGTCCTGGCTGAAGGGAGAGTTACTGAGAATGTAGGCGAGGTGATTGCCATCAGGACTAACTAAGGGCCTACTGACTTGGTAGAAGGTGAGCGGGGTGCTACTCGCGATGGTTGGGAAGAGACGGGCGTCGGTAGTGCTGACCAATTCTGGTTTGATAGGAAAGGATTTGGTCCAGGAGTGGAAACCAGTTTTGATGATCCTGATAGTGTAGTTAGCTGGGGAAAGGTAGAGGGTGTCATCGGTGACAGTAGTGAGCTTGTCGTTGATGAAAACTTGCCCACCTTTGGGGTAGCTAGTGGCCGAAAGGAGGCCGGTACCGTTTAAGGCCATTTTGCTGATGCTGGGACGGTAGCCCTTGGCGATTTGGATTGTCAAAAGAGTTCCGCCCACAAGGAGGAAGAAAGTGAAGATGGTTAGAAGTAAACGCGTACGTTTGATTGAGGAAGTCACAACTCCTATATTATACAGTTTCGTCGTTTTTTATTTGTTACAATGCAGGCATGCGATTCGTGTTATCAAAAAGGGTAGGAATAGATCTGGGGACGGCGAACTGTTTGGTCTATGTGGTGGGTGAAGGAATTGTGATGGAGGAGCCGACGGTGGTGGCCGTTTCTTTGACTGATTCAAAAGTATTGGCGGTGGGGAAGGAGGCAGAGATGATGTTGGGCCGAACTCCAGGGAACATCAAGGCAAGCAAGCCGATGCGCGATGGTGTGATCGCCGACTATGTGGTGACGGAAGCAATGATGCGCTATTTTCTTCGTAGGGTTGGTGCGGGTAGTCAATTGTTCAAACCGGAGGTGATGGTGTGCGTGCCAGCCGGTGTAACCCAGGTAGAAAGGCGCGCAGTCCTTTCGGCCACCATGAGTGCCGGGGCTAGGACGGCCTATCTGATTGAGGAACCGTTAGCGGCGGCAATTGGGGCCGGAGTGCCGATTGCGGAACCAAGCGGCAATATGATTCTTGATATGGGAGGAGGGGCGAGTGAAGCGGCGGTGATTTCTTTGGGAGGGGTAGTAACTTTCAAGAGTGTTCGGGTTGCTGGTAACAAAATAGACGAATCTATATCACGCTATGTCAGAAAGAAACATAATTTGGTAATCGGTGAGATCACCGCGGAGAGAATTAAAGTCAAGATTGGGAGTGCAACCAGACCAGTGAGAGAAGAGACACTCGAGGTAACCGGCCGAGACAGTGTCACCGGACTCCCGAAGTCGATCATTGTGACATCGTTTGATGTTTGGGAGGCGATCGGCGATCCGCTTTCACGGATCATCAATATGGTGAAATCGGTCCTCGAAGAAGTGCCGCCAGAACTTTCCAGCGACATCATCGACAAGGGAATTGTGATGAGTGGAGGAACGGCGACTCTCCGAAACTTTGACAAGCTACTAACCCAGGAAACCGGCGTTCCGGCCTTTGTGGCAGAGGATCCTCTGAGGTGTGTAGTAAAAGGTACTGGGGTAGTGTTGGAGAATTTAGAGCTATACAGACTGAGCGTGACGCAAAACAAGTAATCTCTTTAATAGACCAAGTGATTTCTGGGTTATTATCAGTTTGGTGTACTGATTGCTATTTCGATGATTAGATTCAAATCAGTTAATTTACTGATGTGAAATATAGGGTCTTAATGTGTTTATGATTTTGAATTTTCAAGTAATGAATATAGGACATAGTATTATTCGGTTCGGATAAGCAAAAACCATGCGCGTGGTTTTTTGTCTTATCCTGCACCGATTGTTGTGTTGTGACCATTGATTATCAGTAATAGGTGAGGGCTTAGATATTATGACCATCTCATGGTCCAGGAAGTTTTCACAGTGAGTCTACATACCCCCAGGGGTAGGGTATGAACGAATGCGGAAATTAATTAAGAGCCGGTGTCAGATGCGTTAATCTTGGATGAAATTATCTGAGGTGAATAGAGATTCAAGGCGTTCCTGATAGATGTTGAGGGTGTAATTTAGCCTCATATCAAGCGGAATTATGTTCCTTAGCTTCAATTACTCTCAAGGGTCGAGTGCCAAGTGAAAACTGTTATCTGAACTGATTTTTTTCTGAGATTGAAGCGATACCTATTTGTGTCTGCGGAAATCACTTGGAAACCAAGCCTTCTTTTAAACTCTCGATCACGGTCAAGTTTTCTTGAAGATCGCTTTTTTAGAAAATCTTCTTAACCCCCTTGGGATATTTTTTTATGACTTATGACTCTGGCGAAACTTCATTGGGTTTTGAAATTTTTATCATAATTAAACCATATCAGTTATTTGAATAATATCGGTTATAAATATCCCAACAATTTCGTTGAAATATCACGATACTGAGTACCTGACCTGAGTATTTATAGTTTTTTTAAGAGGATAAACTTATAGGGTATGTGTAAACATACCAAATCGGCTATTTTGGCTATGAATATTGAGGACACAATTTATTCGATGTTGGCTTTTCTGTATCTCGTTAATTTATGATTTGATAGAACTATAGTATCTTGATCACAATTCTTTTTTGATTATTTACTAAAGGGTGGAGGGCACAATCTTATAGTAGATACAGTTTTTTGGTTTTATTGGTCTGAAGTTAGGTTTGGGCCGAATATTTCATGAAAAGGTTAGCCTTGACGGTGTGAAAACCACCAATACCCCACGATCACCGGATTGATTTATCGCCCAAAACTGAACATGGGCCTATTTGGCACCTGGAGCATTCGAGTGATAGCATCGAGGCTGAATCGGGAGAGGTGATTTGAGATCTACGAATTATGATTTATGAGAGCAGATTACTGGTAATATACTAGCAGATATGGCAGAGAAAAGAGTTTTGGGGGTGAGAGTTGATTCGGTCGGTCCGACTGAGGCGGTTGATCAAATCATTGCTTGGGGTAAAAGTTCAGGTAAGTGTCGGATGGTTTCGACAGCATATAGTGAATTTTTTGTGACTGCGATGAGTGATGTTGACTTTAGGATGGCCCTAGAAAGCTCTGATTTGGTGACCCCTGATGGAATAGGCCCGCTGGCGGCGATTTATTTTGAAAGTATTGTGAGGTCTTCAGATAGTGCCGTAGTGAAATTTTTTAAAGGTCTTCAAACCGGATTGGCGATTTTGACCGGACGGGTTGGTCAGCCGGTGTCAGGGTATTGGTTGTTTAAGACTTTGGTCGAAAAAGCGGTTAACGAAAATTTGTCGGTATTTCTGTTGGGAGGGTTTGGAGAGACGGCGGAGAGGCTGGCAGAAGAATTACGTATTAAGTATCGTGAATTACGAATTATGGCAGGTGCGGGGGCACAGAGCGAAGCTGAGATGACCGGGGAGGCAAACGAGCGAGTGACAGAGAAGATAAATAAGTTTAAACCGGACTTGCTGTTTGTGGCCTATGGGCCGGTGAAGCAGGAGAAGTGGCTGAAGGCGAACAGGAATGATTTGAAGGCGAGGGTGGCAGTGGGAGTGGGCGGAACATTCGATGAGGCGTTGGGACTCGTCAAGGAAGCCCCTGTTGCTTTTTCTAAATATGGTCTAAAATGGTTATGGAGGCTCCTCCAACAGCCTCGCCGACTGCCCCGGATATTTACGGCTACCTTTGTGTTTGCTTGGTTGGTTTTTGTCAATTCTCTGAAAAAGAAATAAATTTTTTATTTTTAAGGGTATTGATTTTCATGGTATAGTTTAAGATATGTCATTCACTGTCGAAGAGAAAAAAGAATTTCAGAAGATGATAGTGGTTGGTGTAGGCCAGGCTTTGGAGGATATTGTCTTACCTAGATTTGACCAGATTGAAGCAAAATTTGATAAAAAGTTCGAGGAGGTCGATAAAAAATTTGAGGAGGTACGAAATGACATTTCAAAACTTGAGAGGAAGCTGGATCGGCTGACTGATCACCAGGCGGAGAAGCTGGATGATCATGAAACAAGATTACGATTGGTCGAGACAGCAGTTGTTCCCTAAGGGAAAGTTATTTACTGACAGGGTTGATGCCCAACATCCAGAGGACTGATTCTTTTTTATAGCGACGATCGCCGCGAGAGTTGATGCGGATGGCGGGGAGTTTACCACGTTTGCCCCAGCGCTTGATGGTGAGGGTGGAAACGCGCAGGAGGGAGGCGACTTCGGAAACGGTCAGAAGGTCGGGGAGATTGGCGAGATTAACTTCTTTTTTTTGCTTGGTGTCTAACTTCGGGACTACGACTTCGTCTTGGTTGTTGTCCATATCTGATATACAAATTATCAGATAGGTAGTAGAGAGTCAATGGGGTGATTGCGTGTGGTGGGGTACAATATTCTGCAGTGTGAGTAATCGTTGGGAAATTGCTAAAAGGGGTCCCGATAACCTTGGGGAGAGGATTGACCCTAGTTCATTAGATTCGTTGTATGAAGCAATACTTGGTTTGGATAGGGCAGGAATATTGACGTTGCCGGTGGCGAGTCTTGAATTAAAGGGGCTGATAGAGCAGTACGCCGTGCGCGGGGGAATGGCCTCAGTTACCATAGAAGGATCCTGGAATCTGCAGTTGGTGAAGCAATACGGCGCCTTGTCAATGAGATGGACTTTGATGGCTCCTCTGGATTCTAACCGTCGATTTCGGGTGTTGGCAACGCTTGGGGGAATCATCCTGCAATTTTCGGACAAATCAGCCTTCGTGGATCAGTTTAAGGGAGAGCCGGGATTGGCAGGACAACTGGAACTTGATGCCAAAGGGAATGTTTTGAGAGGGGGAGTCGCGTTGGGAGTAGGTGGTTTAAATCGGGATCTAATAACCTTGAACTATTTGGCCAATGATGGTTTGCCGGAACGAGTGGTGGTCAGCCGGGGAGGAATTGGGGGCCGTTTATATGACAGCCAGGTGAAACCGGCGGAGTTTGCCGGTCTGACGATTAGCTTTTCCGGAGCGAACTACAAAGCGACTGATCTGGCCCGGGTGAGATTTCCAGCGGTTTGTGAGCTGATTAGCTCCTTGACGGAGAATTCGCGGATTGATTCACCTGATGATTTTCTTTATGTACTATCAGCTTGGTGGGAACAGTTCGGGAAGAGGCAGAACGTGGACTTTCTGCCAATATAGTATAATTATGGGTTATGGAACAATTTTCGTCTTTTGAGTTAAATAAAATGCAGATGGAAACGGAGCTGTGGCTACATTTGGGGCTTAACTGTTTCGTCGAATGGGTCGTGAATAATAAGATTGGTGTCGCCGTCTTGGTGCTGGAAAAACCAGTAATGGGAAAGAACCCGCAAGCCGAGAGGGCTTTTTTGCGGGCGGTGGCCAAGCTGTTGGGGGTGGCTGAGGATGATCAAGCGGAGAGAATTTTCTTTATACGTGATAAGGAGACAAAAAAAGAAGCGCTAATTATAAGAAGGGCTAGTAATGAATAAATTCGAGGCGGGGTTTCCAGGAGAAGGGGTTGAATCTATGTTTGCCGGAAGAGTTCGGTATGGAGAGAAGTTTGAGGATGTTCGAATGCAAATTGAGGAGCTTGATGAGGCAGAGAGGGAAGCGGTGGTGCTCCTGGTGGCGTGCGACAGGATCTATGGATTTTTTGAGAATCGGGGAGGAGTCGAGAATGGTCCGCTTTTGATAAAGTTGGTGCGAGATTACGCTAATGAGCTCTCGTTGACGACAAGCGTGAAAGCTGAGGTAAGCCAGAAGGAAGCGAAAGAAATCTATGACGAGGTGGTCGCGATGGGGGCGATGGAATGTGTGAATGAATTGGGGGCAAAGAATGTTTTCTGTACGGTTTGGAAAATGATTAGTGAGATTGTGAGTTTGCCTGAGACGAAATAAGCACAAAAAATCCCGCTGTCATAAGCGGGATTTTTCAGATTTCGTTGAAGATTACTTCAACTCAACTTTGGCTCCGGCGGCTTCGAGTTTACTCTTGGCAGCCTCGGCATCTTCTTTCTTGGCGTTCTCAAGAAGGACGGCGGGAGCTTTCTCGACTAGGTTCTTGGCTTCCACCAAACCTAGATCGGTTTTGATCTCGCGGACGGCCTTGATAACACCAATCTTGTTAGCACCGGCATCGGTGATAACGACGTTGAACTCGGTCTTCTCTTCGACGGGAGCAGCTGCGGTGGCAGGAGCAGCAGCGCCGGCAACGGCAACTGGGGCGGCGGTGACACCGAATTTCTCTTCGAGAGCTTTAACCAACTCAGCCACTTCTAGAACAGAGAGTTCACTGATTTGATCAACGATTTTTTGGAGTTTGTCGCTCATGTGAGTTTTTATAATTAATAATTACTTTCTGACAATGGCACCGAGAGCGTAGACCAGAAGCTGGGCGGGAGCATTGATCTGACGGACCAGAGCTTGGGCCGGGGCCTGGAGCTGGGCCAAGAGGGAAGCCAATAATTGTTCGCGACTGGGGAGTTTACTTAGGGTTTCGAGATCTTTGATGGAAAGAACTTTGTCATCCATGAGACCAATCTTGATCTGGGGAAGGTTCCGGTCCTTGTCTTTAATGAATTCAGTGAGAGCTTTGGCGGTGGTGATGGCGTCGGTTTGGGCGAAAATGACGGCGGTGGGGCCGTTTAGGACAGCCTCGATTTCTTGAGGAAGTTGCCCCAGTTTTTCGGTGAGGGAGATCTTGAGGAGGTTATTCTTGGCAACCAAGAATTCACCACCGGCGGCGGCGATTTTGTCTCGTAGGGCGGTTTGTTCAGAAACGGAAAGGCCGGCGTAGTTGGCAAGGATGACGGCTTTGGCGGTGGCAAGATGGTGCTCAACTTCGGCTAGGGCATGGATGTTTCTTTGACTAGGCATAAAAAAAGCTCGTCCAAAGCGAGCTAATAATAGTTGCTCCTGCTAGCGGCTTAGTGATCGCGCTTAGGTCTTTGGACTGATGGCTATTGTAGAGGGTGCCCCTAAGATTTGCAATATCCTATATTAGTGATAAAATGTGCGAGTTCTTTAACAACTCTATGTGTTTCATATTCCGAATTAAAGGAGAACCGATGAATCTCAATCCGCTGTATGAATTGCTGGATGCGAACGACGCACCGGCACACGCAAAGGTAGTGCTTTTGAAGCTGTTGAGCTGTCAGGGCAACCTGAGGGTTACCTCCGAACACTTCGGGACTGACCGAGATCTCCAGGCCCTCAAATCTTTGGGCCTGATCACTTACAAGGTTGTATCCAGGCGCCTCAAGGCAACGAAAAAAGCCTACCAGCTCGCGGAGATGGCTCCTCGGTAATAAGCCCCCTTGAAAGGAGGGCGTAATGACGATCATTGATAATGGTACTACGCCTGATGCGAAGAAAGCGAGGTTTGAGATGCCCAAGTTCAGTTTGCCTAAATTTGGAAACCCCTTTGCCGGTCTCTCGGGCAAGTTGCCGGAGAACTGGTGGCTGGGGCTTCTGGGCATTCTGATTTTGGCTGGGGGGTTTTACTACTTCCGGACCTTTGGGGTGCCGAACTTCTCGGCTGGGGCAGGCGGCAAGGTACTGACTTTCCCCGGAATGCCTGGCCTGCAGTTAGTTATCACGCTGGCGACAATCGCGTTGATCATTGACTGCGTTCTCGGTTTGACCGAGGCGCAAAACCGCGAGGATCCGGCCCTCTTGGATTGGTGGATCCCCTATGTCGTTGTCGGGGTGTTGGTCTATGGCCAGATCTACGGCACGGCAGTCGGCTGGTGGTGGTTTGTTGCGGGGCTGGCAGTGGCGAGTTTGTTTTATGCCACGATATGGAACCCGAGCGACCAGGAAGATGCAAACATCCTGGACCGGATTGACACGACGGCGATTTTCCGGACCTGCTTTATCTTGGGAATCACCTTCCTAGCCAAGTGGACAATCCTGCCCTATCCAGTTTTCATCCCGCCGATCTTCGTTTTGGTCATTGGTGCGCTGGCTATTTTCAAGGAGCTGATGCGAACGCCGAAGTTCGCTCTGCTCGTAGTCTTGATGGGTGTCGCCGCGGCGGTGTTTTACAATCCGCTGGTGATCTTTGGTACTTTGGCGGCCTCGGTGGTTATGGCCGCCGTGGGGGCGCACCAGGGGTGGATCCCCGGCGCGTCCCAAAAGAGGACCGAAGTTTCGGTTCCGCCGATCATGGGGCGGAAGCTGAAGCTGATCATAGCCTGGGATGTAGTAATTGCCTGGTTCGCGGTTTTTATTATTACCGCGATCGTCCTTTACTCCAATCCCATCGTCATGAAAATCGGCACCTCTTAACAAAGCAGGTGGAACATAGCGAAAGGAGACAAGTAGTGCCAGTAGAATTTGTAATTCTGTTTGTGTTGGGTGGTTTGGCGTTGACGATCATTTTGGTCGGGAGCGTGGCCACACTGCCCGCGCGGCTTCGGGCGCGCATCGAAAAGCGCAAATAGCCGCAACAAGGCGGGGCAGAGATAACATCAAAGCCCCGCCTTTTTCATGTCTTGATAGTGTTTGAGAGAGAAGTATATGTATATATGTAGTATGACAGCTGTATCGACAGAGGTTTTTCAGAACCAGGTTGAAGGTATTAGTCATCGGCCTGTGGCTGGCGAAGTTGGGGGTAAAGCAGTGATTGTGACGGCTGGAGGCAGGGTATTCATTGATGGGAAGGAACTAGTAGAAGGTCCAGCGAGTTTGCAGGAGTCATTGGGATTTTCTGATTTGATTGGTGATGAGAAATCAGGAGAACAGTGGGACTGGACCAAAAAATTGACGGGCGAAGTGATGAAGATGGTTTTGGGAAGTGATCGCAGGGTGGTGGCCGATTTGGCAACCGGAAAAATTCAAATTGAGGCGGTAGTGGACAGGGCGGCGGAGTTGGTCAAAAAGATATTGATGATACAGATTGGATATGAGGAAGGGCGAGGCAGGGTTGCCCGTCTTGACGTGGATCAAGCGGCCTTGCGAGCAATCGAAAGGGTCCTTTCTGATTCATCACACAATTGGTTCAACTGGAGAGGAGTGCCTTCCGAAATGAAAGAGGTTGTCATCAAGCTGTTGGAAAACTATCAGCAGTCACAGGCGGTGGCGGCGGCTTCGGGATTAAGCCCGGAACAAATGGAAACGGGGCTAGCCAATTTGAAGTCAATTGCCCAGGCAAAACTGGATGTTGAGGCGGGCCGTCGGGAAAGAATGATTGAAATTTCGGCCACCAAGGCGACGAATGAAAGAACCGATTTGGAGGAGAGAAATAGAATCAAGAAAGAGGCCGTCAAGGGGGTCGCCGATGTATTGCGCTATCATGGGGCGCAATTGAACGCGTACTTTTTAAATGAAAAAGACGGTTTGTTGCCGATGACAGCGAATGGTTTGAAGGCGGTTTTGGAGAGGTTGAAGGAACCGACGGTTTGGTTGGGGGCGAGTGGGCTAGGACTCGGAGTGGTTGGGGGAGCTCTGGTAATTACGGCAGCCGGAATTGCCGGCGGTCCGTTGTCCGTAGTGGTGATCACCGCGGCGGGAATTGCCGGCGGAGGTTTTGGAGCTAAGACACCTGAGATGATTAGTGGCCTAGCGTCGAAACTGCAAACTAGATTGACACGGAGGGGATAATTTCTCTATGCTGTAGGTAGTGGCAAAATCAAGGGGTGGTTCGGTTGTTTTTGGAAAAAGCATTGCCTTGCTTTTGGTGGCTCTTTTTGGTTTGGCTGGTGTGCAGATGGTATTGACACAGTTACGTGAGTCGGCCGGGCTTGTGCTGGGGGAGAGCAACGAGGGCCAGGGCAAACTTTGGAACAAAACGGTGACACCAACCCCGAATGTTGCCCCCCCCTCGGTTCTTCCGCCTCCACCGGTGACCACAGTAGCTCCGACCACAGTGGCGCCGCCGACCACGGTGGTGACCCCAACTCAGACTCCAACTGTGGCACCGGTGGTGACACCGACGGTCATTATCACTCCTGAGCCTACGCCAATGCCGGCTCAGATTTTCGGTGGGTATACGCCACCAATAAGCGCACCGGTGGAAGTGAAGTCGAACAGTGGGGTGGTTATTACCACCACTAACGTGGTTGATCGGAGTACCAATGAGATAGTCAGACAGATTATCAACAAGATTGGAATTACGACGGCTCCGGCTCCAGCCAGGGTTGTTCCTCCAACAATTAAGACGGCAGTGAAAGCAGTGGAGCAAAAGACGGCTGGGGAAATCTTGCGTGAACTGGCGACGCTTCCATCGCAGTCTGGCTCACCCCAGGTGCGTCTCCGTTACAAGTTTGTTAATGGGGTAATGACTTTGGTGAGTGAAACAGACACGGGCCAAGAAAAGGTTCTATCGGCGTCTGAATCGGCAACGATCATCGGTCAGTTGACGAGAAGTGCGGCTTTGGAGGTAAGGCCTGGTGGCTCGGGTGAAATGATTTTTACCAAGGGCCAGATCAGAGCGGTGACAGAGTTACCGTTGCTTGTCGATTTGAGGACAAATTTGCTGACAACAGAAACAAGTACGGGAATAAAAACAGTACCATTATTACCTGATGAGGCAATTAAAATTGCCTTTGCCTCTAGAGTTCTTGATGGAGTCTACCCAAAAAAGAGCAACGCAGAAATAGTGTTTAGTGAAGCCGAAAACGGTCATTTGCAGTATGAGATTGCCGGTATGTCAAAGAGGAAGTTGTTTGGCTTGATCAGGCTGGCCCTGAATGAGACGGCTTTGGTGGATGCCGGCAATGGACAGGTGACTCAGCCTGACAAGAGTTTGGGCCAATTGCTGGTGGAGCTGATTGCCTTGCCCGGAGGAGGCAGGTAGTGATTCTGTCCCGAAGGGAAATGCTCTTTGGCGGTGCGGCTTGGGGGGGGGGGAAGGCGCTCGAAACACTTTTGGGTCCGGAGCTGCCTCGTGCTTGGCCGATCATTAGGGTCAAGACCGATGAGCCTTACGTCTGCATCGGCCTGGATGATGGTTGGAATCCCAAGGCGGTGGAGCAGTTTTTGGTGATCGCGGAAAAATATAAAACGAACTTCACCGTTTTTCCGGTGGGGAGGGTAATGACAAAAGATCCGACTCTTTGGCAAGAGGTAAAGGCGGCTGGGCATGAGATTGGCAATCATTCGCACGACCATGTTTACATCCGCAATCTATCAAAGGCGAGAATTAAGTGGAGTTTTCGTGTTTTTGAGGACTATGATTATCCAGAAGTTTTTGGGGAGGCTTTTGCCGAGCCGGGTCTGGCGCGAGTCCCTTTTGCCGAAGGCCCGATTAACCGGTTGGTGCAGGAGGCGCTCTATGAACTGGGTGATAAACAAGTCCATTGGCTGCGGGACAGTTACTCCTGGGCGAGAGACGGTTTCGATTCGCCAAAGAATCGGAAATACGCCCTGGAGAAGATTGGTGGATTGGCCCAGGGGGAGATTGGGGTGATGCACTTTACCGCTTTGGATCTGGCCATCCTGCCGATATTGCTTGAAAGCTTGGCCGAGAAGGGATTAACCAACGTGCCGTTTTCCGTCTTGTGGGAAGCGCGGAAGAATAAATAAAATATGCCTACTCGGCGAGAATTTCTCAAAGTAATGGGGGCAGGCGCGGGGGCCTTGGCGCTGTCCCAGTTTGGCGGTTCGATGGTGGAAGCGTCGCCTCAGCTGGAGCGGGAAAAAATTCCTTCCCGGGTCTTGGGCTTTTATTTGCCGTTTCATATTGTTCCAAACGATGTCGCGATGAGAAAGTTTGAAGCGTTAGTGCTTTCTGCCGGGGCCAACACGATCGTGGTGGATATCAAAAATGAAGCCGGTTTGATAAATATTCCTTTTGAGCATCCGCTTAAATCAAAAGCAAAACAATCATGGGCGGAAGACTACGGCAGACTCAATCAATTTCTGGCCTGGGCGGATAAGAACAAGGTTTTGGTGGTTGGCCGGCAGGTGGTAATGAAGGATGCCAGATTGGTTTGGGCGCATCCGGATCTGGCGGTGCAGACGGAAAATGGGAAGGTTTGGCACGGCGATGGGGCCTACTGGTCTAACCCGTTTGATGAAAGAGTGGTTGAGTACAATGCCGCGGTGGCCGAAGCGATGGCGGCGCTGGGGATAAAAGTAGTCCAGTTCGATTACGTCAGACTGCCGGCTGATGGGGCGGTGAGTACCATTCGCCATACCATGCCGAATACCCGCGACAACCGCATCAAGGCCATTACC
>OBEQ010594095.1_pt1 | contig 18875 bp, 17 predicted proteins | sample 1670901 | NCBI WGS metagenome assembly OBEQ01 (sample SAMEA104232315, study PRJEB22302) | groundwater metagenome | biome: forest; feature: aquifer; material: groundwater | place: USA | collected 2011-08-07 | depth 5.4 m
GCGAACAGACAAATTTAAATCATCAACCATTCTCTCTATAATTTTAAATTGCTGATAATCCTTCAATCCAAAATAAGCCACATTCGGTTGAACCAACTGAAACAATTTTAATACAACGGTAGCCACTCCCTTAAAATGGCCAGGCCTAAAATTCCCACACAACCCCTGACTTAAATTTTCCACTTGAACCCAAGTTTGAAACCCTTCCGGATAGAGTTCTTCTGCCTTAGGCAAAAAAACTAAATCCACACCCTCTTTTTTAAGCGCCTTTAAGTCCGCCTTCTCATTTCTAAAATATTTTTTAAAATCCTCTTTATTGTTAAACTGTGATGGATTTACAAATATGGAAACAGCCGTCAATTTATTCTCCTTTTTAGACCGACGAATCAAAGAAAGGTGCCCCTCATGAAGATCCCCCATGGTCGGCACAAATCCCAAAGGATGTCTACGCAGTTGTGTTTTAAGATAACTTCTTAAATCAGAAATTTTTCTTATAATTTTCATACAACATAACCAGCTGCTTTCACTCCGCTTAAAACTGCGGATTCTATGGTGGCGGGGTAGCCTGTGTCCGTCCAATCGCCGCAGAGGTAAAAATTTTTTAAGGGGGTCTTTTGTGGTAGACGATATTGGGAAGAGCCTACCCGAGGGGAAAGGGTGGCATTTTTTTCTCGTTGAATAAGGGAATGGAGGATTTTTCTAGAAGCAACTATAGGAAAGGATCTCCGCAGATTTTCTAAAGCTAATTTCAACAACTCTTCGTTCGACATTTCTAGGTATTTGTGCGCTCCACTAATGACCAAGGACACATACCCCTCTTCTGGAACCCCCGAAATTTTACCTTTGTTAAAAAGCCAATGGATATCTCCATCCACCAATCCTACGAAATCCTTATCGGTAATGGGTCCATCGAACCAAATGGAAATGGAGAATATAGGCGAGGATTTCAATTGATTCAATGGATGAAAAAAGGGAGTTTTACTTTGATCCCCTTGTAAAATATTTTTCAAAATAAAGTAGGGAAGCGCGGAAATGTAAACATCCGCGGTTAAGGTTGTTCCATCTCTTAAAACAACTCCCCTTACAGAATCCCCCACGGTATTAATTTTTGTGACCAAAGTATTAAGGCGAATTTCACCCTTTCTTTCTTTCAAATATTTTTCTGACCCGGGCCCACACAAATCACTTAACCCCACTTTAGAAATATAAATCTTAGAATCTTCTTTGGTGGAAAAGAGAGCCTCTCTTAAAACTATTTTAAGAGATTCTGCCTCGGCAATGGAAGACTGCTCGTTTAAAGTCGCTAGAGTAATGGGATCCCAAAAATATTTCAAAGATTTTTCTGACTGACCTAAAGATTTTAGCCACTCTTCTACTGTTTGAGTATTGCTTCCATTCGAATCCGTTTTCTTTAGAGCGCTATAAACCTTAAATGTAGAAATCTTCTCTTTAAGAGAGAGACTTTTTAAACCCCACAATCCACTTAAGATATGGAAAGGGGAGGGGAGATCTCGGCAATGCAAACTAAAAAACTCCGCATCCTTGTTTACAAAATCTACAGATAAGTTCTTTTGAGCTTCTAAATGCTCTAACGAACCTATCTTTTTTAAAAAATGAAGCGTGGAGTGATAGCAACCCATTAAAAGATGCTGCCCATTATCCACGCAAGTGCCTGTAATCTTCTCTGTAAAGGAAGAAGCTCTCCCACCTAAGCGCCCAGACCCTTCTAAAACGGTTACTTCATATCCTTGATCGGCCAGTTCTACCGCACAGGAAAGTCCCGCCCAGCCTGCCCCAATGACAATGGCTTTACTCATCTCTCTTTTAACCACACGGCTATTAACCTAAAAAAAATCTTAAGTTTAGAGAGTCCCACTTTAGTGCGTAAAACTGCTTCTGGGTTTTGAAGAATTTTTTTAAGCACGGAGTGGTATACACTCGTCATCATAAGAGGAGCGAGTAAAAAAGGCCTCTCTTCTTTTAATAAATTCTCTTTAGCTTTTAGATAAAACTCTTCTGCCCTTTTTCCTTCAAAAAACATCAGCTCCCTGAAATTAGTGACAGACACCAATTTTTCTGAAAAATTGGTGTCTGTCACTAATTTCAGCCACGACTCCTCAGTAAATCCAAATTTTTTTAAATCCTCTAAAGGGATATAAATGCGTCCCCTTTCGGCGTCTGTTCGAATATCTCGTAATATATTGGTCAGCTGAAAGGCAATTCCCAAATTGATTGCGTAATTTTTTGTCTCGGGTTTTTTTGTTCCAAAAATGGGCAGGCACATAAGCCCTACAGTGCTTGCTACACCATAACAGTAAGGGTAGAGTTCTTCAAACGAGGCGTACTCTTTTTTTTCTAAGTCGATCTGGACTCCATCGATGAGATGCAAAATATCTTTTTGTGAAATCGCATATTTAGAAACAACTTGGGAAAGCTCTCTTAAGACTGGGTGCTCTACGGGTTCACGAAAAGAACGCTCTGTCTCCTTTCTCCAAAGGATTAATTCTTGATGAGCTTCTAGCAGATCGCTCCCTTCTGGAACTTTGTCCACAATATCATCGGTCAAACGACAATAAGCGTACACTATAGAAAGAGCCAACCTTTTTTCTTTAGGTAAGAAAAAAAATGCCGGAACAAAATTAGATTGGCTAGTTTGAGTTATTTTTAAAGAGGCATCCATGGTTTAAAACCTTTATTTGTAGGGGGAGAAGAGCTTGAAAAAGAAGAGTAACCTTATCTTTGAAAGTGAGTATGGGTCTATTTTTAAACACATCGTAACGATTCTGAATTGTCTTTCGTAAAATAGTGGTGCCCCCCAACCAAGTCAACCGCATTTCCAATTTAAGATCTTTGCCTACACAACTCGTCAGAGGTAACCCTAAGTTAAAAATCTGGGCTGTTTTTTCTGCTTGCGCTCGCACCAAAGACTGGAATGCCGTAGTGACTTCCTCCCTATGAAGATCCTCTTCCGTAACTCCCCACTTTTTCATTTCATCTTGCGGCAAATAAATTCTATCTTTTTCTAAATCTATTTTTATGTCCTGCCAAAAGTTAGTCAATTGAAGCGCGGTGCAAATAGAATCCGATTGTTGAAACAAAGTTTCATCGTTATAGCCAAAAGTATGGAGCACCAACCTCCCCACAGGATTGGCAGAATAGCGACAGTAGGTGAGCACTTCCTCAAAATTAGTGTATCGTTTTTTTTGGACATCCATGCGATAAGCCGTTAAAAGATCCTTTAAAAGTTGGAGAGGAATTCCACACTGCCGAATGGTTTCCTGAAGAGCGATAAATATGGGATGGTCCGATTGGCTTCTCTGGCACCCTTCCAGTTTACACTCCCATTCGTCTAATTGATTTAACCGAAAGGTGATCTCTTTCTCGCTCTCATTGGGATTTCTTCCTTCGTCGGCAAAATCGTCCGCGGCGCGAGCATACGCGTAAAGCGCCCAAATGTAACGCCTTTTTTCTTTAGGCAGCAAGAAGGACCCCACTGGAAAATTCTCGTAGTGATTTTTTACTATCTTTTCACAATATTTAAACGACTCTTCTAGTGGGATCATCTTATTGACTGGCGCGGCTTAAGCGATCTAAAATTGCCCGTCCAACTCCAGTGGGTTTCATCGACTCTACCAAGAGCACTTCTACTCCCTCTTTCTCCGCATCGAAAAATGTGGAGTAAATGTGACGCGCGAATTTAAGTTTATCTCCTTTAAAATGGCGCGCAAAGACGATCTTTTTATTTTGAGGAGATTTTTGACTACAAGAAAATAAACCTAATTTATAATCCTCGTTCATCCAATGATCCAAAGATTTTTTCCACTCTTTAGGTTCCACCAATAGTACCTTACAATTGGGTTTGTAATGTTGATGTTTCATTCCTGGAGAACGCGCAGTTTTTATTTTCTTTTGTGCCTCCCCCACCGGGGCTTCTACGGAAACCACTTTTTTAAGTTGCTCGTAAGTTACAAACCCTTCTCTTAAAATATGAAAAGGTTTTACTGTAACATCCACAACTGTAGATTCTAATCCCAAGGAGGTGTGACCTCCAGACAAAACTAAATCGACATCCTTCCCCAACTCATTCATAACATCTTCATATCGAGTGGGACTAGGCCGCCCCGACCGGTTCGCGCTGGGAGCGGCAATCGGTTCGCCTAAAGCGCGCAAAAGTTTTAACGCGATTGGATGTTTGGGCATGCGAACCGCCACAGTTTCCAAACCCGCAGTCACATTTAGAGGAACTTTTTTGGACCGTTTACAAACCAAAGTCAAAGGCCCCGGCCAAAATTTTTCTATTAACTTACCCGCCTCTGAATCAAGATCTCGGGTCAAAATTTCTATCTCTTTTTTATTTGAAATGTGGACTATTAGAGGATTATCCGCGGGCCTTCCCTTAACAGAAAAAATCTTGGCGATCGCTTTTTCATCATAAAGCCTTGCCCCTAAACCGTAAACAGTTTCGGTAGGGAACGCGACTAAACCACCTGTTTTTAAAATGTGGACTGCTTTCTGAATAAGATTAGACAATAAGTTTTATTCTTTCCAGTGGGTTAAAGCGCCATTGGTTGCGGAAGAGACTGTGGTGGCAAATTTATAGAGAACTCCACTCTTGCATTTAAGTGGAGGCGCTTTAAAGCGTTTTAAGCGTTCAGAAATTTCTTTATCGGTTAGGTGAACTCGAAGTTCTCTACTTTCAGCATCTATCGTCACCATTTCTCCGTTGCGTACAATGGCAATAGGTCCTCCGCTTTGAGCTTCCGGAGCCACATGCCCAACCACTAAACCATGAGTGCCGCCAGAAAAGCGCCCGTCGGTAATGAGCCCCACCTCTTTTCCCAAACCTTTTCCAATTAAAGCAGAGGTTACCGCCAGCATCTCCCGCATCCCCGGACCGCCCTTGGGCCCTTCATAGCGAATAATAAGGATATCTCCCTTCTTAATTTTGTTTCCTATAATTGCCTCTAGAGCTTTTTCTTCTGAATCAAAAATTTGAGCCGGACCCGTCATAAATGTATTCTCCAGACCAGAAATTTTTGCCACGGCTCCTTCGGGAGCCAAGTTCCCTTTCAGAATAACAATGGGGCCTGTTTTATGAAGCGGTGAGGTTAGACTGCGCACCACTTCTTGATCGGGCGTAAGTCCCGGAAATTTCTTTAAATTTTCTTCTAAACTTTTCCCGGTTACTGTTAGAATGTCTCCATGAATAAGCTTCGCTTTCAACAAAATCTTTAGAACTCCTGGAACTCCGCCGACTTGGTTTAAATCGTTCATTACAAACTTACCGCTCGGTTTTAAATCGGCAAGATGAGGCATTTTTTTCCCTATACGGTTAAAATCTTCTAAACTTAAATCCACTCCCACCGTGCGGGCCATCGCAATTAAATGGAGCACAGCGTTGGTCGACCCTCCTAAAACCATCACCAAACTAATGGCATTCTCAAACGCTTTCTTAGTCATAATCTTGGCAGGAGTGATCCCTTTAGACATCAATTTAATAACCGCTTCTCCCGCCTGAATACAATCCATAACTTTTTCTGGACTTTCCGCTGAGTGCGAAGAACTCCCCGGCAAACTCATCCCCAATGCTTCAATGGCAGAGGCCATCGTGTTAGCTGTATACATTCCACCGCAAGAACCAGCTCCCGGACAGGCATGACACTCTATGCCTTTAAATTGCTCCTTCGTTAACCGCCCAGAACTATACTGTCCCACCGCCTCAAAAATACTCACAATATCTACATCGTGCCCCTGATATTGACCGGGCAAAATAGTGCCGCCATAAACGAATACGCTAGGAATATTTAAACGACCCATCGCCATGAGACAACCGGGCATATTTTTATCGCAGCCGCCAATGGCCACCAAACCATCAAATCTTTGCGCGCTGGCAACTAACTCTATAGAATCGGCAATCACTTCCCGACTCACTAAAGAATATTTCATTCCTTCCGTGCCCATAGAAATTCCGTCACTCACCGTAATGGTTCCAAAAATTTGGGATACTCCTCCCCCTCGGCGCACTCCTTCTTTTGCCTTCACTGCCAACTTATCGATGTGCATATTGCAGGGGGTGATTTCACTCCAAGTGCTAGCAATGCCCACAATGGGTTTAGAAAAATCTTCATCTCTAAAACCGACCGCGCGCAACATCGCTCTATTGGGAGCGCGGTAATCCCCTTCCGTAATCATTTTGCTTCTTGAATTAAGTGTACTCATAGATTTATCTATTCCTTAAAAATAATGCTTTCTGACCCTGTAATTGTTCAGAAAAGCCTAGCCGTTTAAAAAGATTTTCCCTATCGGTAATGGCAAGAACTTCGTAGACGCCTTTTGTTTTCGCTTCTTTTAAACAATGCCTCAAAAGAATGGTGGCGAGCCCCTGCTTTTCTTCCTTTACTTCCACTGCCAGAGATCGAACTTCGGCTAATTTTTTATTATATATTTCCAAAGCGCAGCAGGCAACTAAACGATTCTCTCTTTCTAAAACCCAAAAGTGATGGATGGCGCTATGAATTTCCTCCAAGGAACGCTTTAGAATTTTCCCTCTCTTGGTGGCTTGACGAATTAAAGTGTAAACTCGGGGCACATCCGCCGCCACGGCTTTTCTAATTTTTATTTTTTTAATGATATCTTCTCCCAATTCCCCGGAGAATTCTTTTTCGATAGCAAGTGTTCTATGCTGGCAAAAACTTCTTCCATCTTTTTATAACGCACACCTCTATAGCCACTCACCTGCTCCGGGCATTTAAGAATTTTTATGTAGTTTTGGTACGCTTCTTCCTCTTCAAAATAATTAAACTTTTTTACAAGGGAAATATACCAATCCCTAAACTCTTTTTCTTTGCTATGCCATAACGGCATGAGCTTCCTTAAGAATTTACAATATTTTAGAGGAAACAACATCCAATTTCTAGAATTAAAATTAATTTCAGCGCGCGCCCCAAAAAAGGAGAGGTGAAGTTTATTCATATGGATATACTCAATCCGATCCCCATTCGAGGAGTCAATTTTATACCGGACCTTGTCCTGCTCAAACTTTTCTGGAGTGGTTAAAAGGTGTGCCACATAAAACTCATCTTTTATCAGCATGACTTTAAAAAGATTTTCTATCGCTGTCTTCGTTGCGGAAAAATCGAAACGATCCTTCCGATACAGATCCCACAATAAAGACAAATATTGTTCCGCGAGTTCACACCCCTCATATTGAATGAGTTCGTAAACTCTAATCGCGAGAGCCCGATTCGTGACTTCATCCAAATGCATCCACCGTACCGCCTCTTCTACCATCTTACGAAACCGATGAGCAATCTTTTTCCCGCCAAAAATTTTCTTTTCCAAAGCAGCCGATTTTAATTCCATCGTTTCGTGATAAGAAAGTTTCTCTTTTTGGATCAAATTTAAAAATTTCTTGGGGTTCGTTACAAGTTCTCTTCCAAAATGGAAAGCTTTTAAATTTTGATTTTGATCTTCTTGAGAAACCGTATCGCAAATGGCTGAAATTAAATGATCTAAAGAGATGGGCAACCTCCCCATTTGGAAAGCGGATCCTACCATAAACAAATTGGTATAAAGTTTAGATCCCAAAAGCCTCTCGGAAAGCTTAGAATAATCAAAACTAAAATGGCTCTGTGGTTTTACGCGCTCCTCTATGGCGCGATCTAACACCAAAGGATTAAAGGAGTCCCTCCCCGTCAAAGTTAAAATTGTTTCTGTTTTATGAGAGTTCACAATGGCGCTAGTTCTTCGCGGACTCGCTACCCGTAAATTCATTTTGGGGTCTAACCCGCGCGCGGTTTCTAAGAGATCCATTCCTAAAATAAGATCCGCCTTCCCATAGGGGACCGTAGGCGAAAACACTTGATCTTTATTTTTAGAATAGACCACATGGCTATAAACCCCGCCATTTCTAATCGCCAACCCTTTCTTATCTACGAACTCCACTTGAAAATTTTCCCTTAACCCCGCGCGCACCAAAATGGCCGAAACAACTCCGGCCCCCATTCCTCCCACCGCGAATGTAGAAATATAGTAAGCGCCCTTGAATTCGGCAAGGTTAGGCAGGGGAATATTTTTTAAATCCGGCTCTTGCGCTATAACCTTGGGAGATTTTTTCCTCGTAATAATCACTTTTTCAAAAGAAGGGCACACCCGCCCCTTCATACACGCTCCATCGGAAACGCAAAGGGTGAGATCGGTTTGAATTTTAGGCCCAAAATCTGTCTCTTCCACCGTTAACCCCGGGCATCCCGTGGCTTTTGTGCACTCTAAACAATATTCGCACACTTCCGGCGTAATATTAATTCTTTCTTCTTGATCCAGATACCCTTGGGACTTTAAAATTTGTTTTTTAGATTTATTAAGCCGCCTTTGGTAGGTAATCCCGCACTCTTTATCGGCAATCACAATCTTAACTCCATCCCGTAAAACTAGATCTTCCAAAAGTTTTCTGTAATTTTCACGGTCTGCCGGGTCAGCGCGGAAAACAGGAATATTCTCCCCTCCCACCATTCCTCCAATAACATTTTCTATATTCTGGGCAAAAGTTTTTCGTTCCATTAAATCGAAGTCATTGCCCGGAGTCGGTTGGTGCCCGGTCATCGCGGTCGTTTTATTATCTAAAATAACATAGGTAATATTTTGTCTATTTTTGATGGAATCCGATACAGCCACCATTCCCGAATGAAAGAATGTGGAATCCCCCAGAAAAACTACTTGTTTATTGGTAATAAAAGGATCCACTCCCGCCCCAGTTCCTCCTCCTAAACCCATTCCCGAATAATTTTGCATTAACCCCTCGTTGGGAGCAAACTGTAACATGGAATGGCAGCCCGACTCTCCATGGAAGAGCAGATCCACAGGTTTAGACCCATGCTTTTTATCCATGAGATTAGGATCTAAAAAATCTTTCTTCATCTGCAAAGAAACAACAGCGGAATCCCTATGTGGACACCCCGAACAAAATGTGGGCGCTCTTACGGGAATGGTTAAAAAATATTTGGCAGTCTCTTTCACCCAATCACACTCTTCTACAATTTTTTTCTCTAACCCATGGATTTCATCTAAATTTAACTTTAAAAGTAACGGGGATAATCGTTCTATTAAAAGTGAACTGTTGATCCCACCCTCTTCAGGAATTCCAGAAAGTCCTTGTGGAAAATTTTTTCCATAAATATGTTGGGACAGTCCTTCTTTATTTTCGCTTTCCTGATACATTCCCTGTAATAAAACTTTAATTTGATCTTCCAAAAATGGTCTTTTCTCTTCAATGACCACTACCGTATCAACCGATCTTAAAAATTCCTGAACAATCTCTTTATCTAATGGATATAGAACCCCTAACTTTAAGATTGGGAATTTTCCTGCCAATCCCATTTCAAAAAGAGCGTGCTCCAAATAACAGTAGGGAAGGCCCGAAGTTACAAACCCTAAAGACGCGCGAGCGCCTGAACTAAAATGATGAATTCTATTTAATCCAAGCTCTTTCGCCCTCCGTATAAATTTTTCTTTCCGCGCTGTTAAAGTTAACTCTTTTTGGGAAGTGTGAGGAGGAATCATCACATGATCTTCTATCTTCATCGTGGAAGAAGAAAGTTCTGTTTTCTGATTTAAACTCACGGATGGAATCCGGTTCCCTTTCACTCGAACAGAAGCCCCGCCATCGGCTTGAGAAGTGGTCAATAAATAAGTGACATATAAATTACACGCGCCAGAAAGTTCAAAAGCGATATCGATCCAATCTTTTATCTCTTGGAATGTGGCAGGGGCAAGAATGGGAGTGTGTAAATGTTGAGATAGGAAGCGCGAGTCCGAATTAATTTGAGTGGTTTCGTTCCAAGGGTCATCGCCCACAATAATGAGCGCTCCCCCTTGAGGCTGGTTGGGCTCCACTAAATTGCCAATGGCAATTCCGTCGGAAGCCACATGCATTCCCACAGATTTCATCACAGCAAGGGCGCGGGCAGAGGATAGACGCGCCCCATTTAAACGAGCCACCGCTAAAGCTTCGTTGTTAGCAATTTGACCGAGGACACCGTAGCGCAATAAAAGATCGCGATTGTCATGAATGGAATCGAAAATATCGGAGATGGGGGAACCCGGGTAGCCCGTTAGCAAAGCCACGCCCGCTTCTAACCCACCCTTTAAGATCAGCTCATTCCCATTAAAAACCTGAAATCCCGACTCACTCGAAAATCTCGGATCGGCCATCCATCACCTCCTGATCGTCATCCAGCCCAAATTATCATTCCCACCTCTTCGATCGTCATTCCGGCGAAAGCCGGAATCTAGTCAACCTTATTCTTTTTCTGGATTCCGGCTTTCGCCGGAATGACGAACTAAATAGAAATAACACCCCTATACCTTTCCAATAGTTCAGTAGCGTGTTTTAAAGAAACAGAAGTAGGTTCTTCCGATTCTTTAACCACACCCCCCAACATGCGTGCGACTTCTCGAACTCTTTTTTGATCTTCTAACAGTTCTATCGTGACCTCGGTTGACCCCGCGCTTACTTTCTTTTTAACAGAAATATGATTTTCGGCAAAAGCGGCAATTTGCGGGAGATGGGTTATCATTAAAACTTGATGCGACCGACTTAACCCCTTCAACTTTTCCCCCACGGAATAAGCGATGGACCCACCCACCCCCGCGTCGATCTCATCGAATATCAGCGTAGAAACAGGATCTACCTTCGCTAAAATTTTCTTTAGCGCCAGCATAACTCTGGAGAGTTCCCCTCCAGAAGCGATCTCTTTTAAAGGTTTCAATTTTTCTCCAGGATTTGCGTTAAAAAGAAACTCGCACTTTTCTAACCCCGTAGGGGAAGGGATCTCTTTTTCCAATTCATCTTTTTGAATTTCTAAATTCACTTCAAAACCACATTTTTGAAATCCCAAATCTTTAAGTTCCTTCTGTACCGCTAAACTCAAAACTTGAGCCGCTTTTTCTCGAATCCCGCTTAGCTTTTTACTTTCCTTAATTAAACGAGAATAAGTTTCCGCCAAATTTTTTTCCAATTCCATTCGATTCCCGGAATAGTTTTCTAAATTTTCAAGTTCACTTCCAATTTTTTCTTTATAGGCAAGAATCTCTTCTAGGGTTGCCCCATATTTTTTCTTTAATTTAGAAATAAGATCTTGCCGAGCATAAAGTTCATCCAATTTTTGAGGGTCGGATTTAGCCCCATCTCTTAAACCTTGAATGGAATCCAAACTTCGTTTTAATTTGACTATAACCTCTTCCATCTCCACTTTTTCAACTTCCAAATCCACTCCAAAACTCTTCATGGATTCCAATAGCTGATTCGCCTTCCCCAATTTTTCCAACACAGATCCTTCCGACTCGTACAGGAGGCCATAAAACTCATCCGCCGCTTTTCTTAATTTATCTCCATTTTTTAGCTGTGGCAGCAATTTTTCCAATTCATCTTCTTCCCCTACTTCCAGTTTTGCCGCCTCAATCTCCGTCACTTGATAGCGAAAAAGATCCACCTTCTGCTCTCTTTCCCTGTCAGAAATTTGGGAGGAGTCCAACTGAAGTTTTAATTCTTTCCAATCCGCATAACTTTGAGCCACTTTCTTTAATAACTCCTCATTCCCAGAATAGGCGTCTAACAAATCCCTTTGCTCCGAAGATTTTAAAAGTAGTTGGTGGTCGTGTTGGCCATGAATGTCCAACAAAAGATCCCCCACGGAAACCAGTGTAGAAAGGTTCACCATTTGATCGTTAATAAAGGAGCGCGACTTCCCTTTGGAATCTATTTCTCGTCGAACAATCAAGTTCTCTTCATCACCCTCTAACAAAGAAAGCTCTTCCAATAATTTGCGCGCTCTCTTGTTTTTACTTAAATCGAAAAGCCCGCTCACCTGCGCCGTTTCAGCTCCTTTGCGCAAAACAGAACTATTCACTTTTTCCCCCAACAGAAATGAAATAGATCCCAACAAAATGGATTTCCCCGCCCCTGTTTCTCCAGTCAAAACATTGAGTCCAGAAGTTAAGCGAAGTGTAAGAGATTCTATAAGTAGGTAGTTTTTTATGCGAAGTTCCGTTAGCATAAGAACGGTTATCTTTCGCCCCAGCGCAACTTTCTTCTTAAAATATCGTAGTAACTTCTTTCTGGATGGACTAAAAGTTTTAATTTTTGCGGCGCGCTTTCAATAAAAATTTTTGTTTTCTCCTCAATCCGTACGGACTCTTGACCATCCAAGGAAAGAAAAGCGTACCCTCTAGAATTTTCATCTTTTAAGGAAAGTTGCAAACAGTCCGATTCTGAAATTAAAAGCGGCCTTTGAGCCAAAGTGTGCGGGCAAATAGGGGTTAAAAGCAAAACTGGTAAATGAGGGGACACAATCGGCCCAGAAGCCGCCAAGGAATAGGCAGTGGATCCTGTAGGAGTAGAAACAATGAGTCCATCTCCTGTGTAACTTGCCAAAAATTCTCCATTCAAAAAAGTTTCAATTTCTAAAATTCGCGTGGAGGGGCCTGTATGCAGGTAACAATCGTTCAGAGCTAAAGATTTTTTTACTTTTTTCCCATTCTTCCCCTCTATCATCACTTGCAACATCAGCCGATCTTCAATTTTTAACTTGTACTGAAGCGCCTTTTCTAAGGTGCGGTAAATATCCGTAAAATCGATTTCAGCTAAAAAACCCAGCCTGCCTAAATTCACTCCTAGAATAGGGATCCCTAAAGGAGCCAGTGTCCTAGCAAGGCGCAAAATCGTTCCATCCCCACCCAACACAGCAGCAAACTCTATCTCTTTTAAATCTTTCCCAAAGGAGCTTACCACCTCCACTCCCCGCTTTTTAAGCCAGCGCGAAAGTTCAGGTATAGCCTCTTTAGCCTGTTCCTTATCCGGATTAAAAAATAGACCAACCTTCCTATTCATCTAAAGAATTATAGCACACTTTTTAGGGGTCTTTACCTCTAGAGAACTGCCCAAAAACCAGTCTCTATTTCTAAAGGTAGACTGAATATGGTATGCTTGAATATCTATGAAGTCTCACACTTTAGAAGCGACTCGTTCGCATGTGGAAGTGGTTAAGAGCATGGAGGGGTTTGTAAAAGAAAACCTTCCCCAACTGCTCAAAACCGTTGACCAGTCTTGGCAACCTTCCAGCTTTCTTCCTGCTATGGACGAAGAAAATTGGCAAGACGAGGTAGATACTTTTAGAAAAAGAGCTGCCGCCCTGCCCGATGATCTCCTAGTAGTCCTTGTAGGCAACATGATTACCGAAGAAGCCCTTCCCAGCTACCAGACTTGGATTAACCTTATAGAAGGGGTCCGCGATCCCTCTGGAGAAGGAGAAAATCCTTGGGGTCAATGGAGCCGCGGTTGGACAGCGGAAGAAAAAAGGCATGGGGACCTTTTGAACAAATATCTCTACCTCACCGGTCGAGTCGATACATTTAGGGTAGAAAAAACCATCCAGCATCTAATTCGAAATGGATTTAACCCGGGAACCGAGAATGATCCTTACCTAGGATTTGTTTATACTTCCTTTCAAGAAAGAGCCACCCAGGTTTCTCACCGGAATACGGCAGTGCTTGCGGGGAAGGCTGGGGAAAGTCAGTTGCAGTTGATCTGTGGAACCATTGCTGGGGACGAAGCCCGCCATGGACGAGCCTACGCGCTTTTTATGCAAAAGATATTTGAATTGGACCCCCATGAAGCTCTACTCTCATTCTACAAGATGATGAAAAAACGCATCGTTATGCCTGCCCGCTTAATGAACGATGGAGAAAACAGTTCAATTTTTGAAGATTATTCGAGCCTCGCTCAAAAATTAGGAGTCTATACTTCCCTAGACTATGCTGATATTGAAGAAGAGCTTGTAGAAAATTGGGATATCGCGCATATTCCCAATTGTCGCGGAGAATCTGCTCAAGCTCAAGAATATCTTTGTAGCTTTCCGGATCGGATTAGAAAATTAGCCAATAGAAAAACGATCGCTCCTCCTAAAAACAAATTTAGCTGGGTCTTTAACAGAATTTAAAGAAACTGAACCCCTCACCTTCACAAATTTCTCTTTCCCAAAGAATTAAGTACCTCCTAGAATATAGTTTAGTTCGCGTTTTATTTTTCTATTTTCAAATTCTTCCTCTTTCTCTAGCAAGATTTTTTGGTGGAAATTTAGGAAAACTTCTCAATCTTCTCCTCCCTTCCCGTTTCCAAATAGCTAAAAGAAATTTAAAGGACGCCTTCCCTGGTATTTCCGAAGATAAAATAAAATTGATTGTGAAGGGATGTTGGGTTAACCTTGGCATGGGGGCCGCTGAATTTACTCACCTGTCTTTGGGACAGGTACCTACAGGTACCTGTCCCAAAGATTCCGACGAACTTTCTAGTCTTACAGACTCCACAGGATTAGAGTTCGTGCGTCAATCTTATAAAAAAGGAAAAGGAGTCCTTATTTTCACAGCCCATTACGGCGTTTGGGAGCTAGGAGGAAAATTCTGGCCCGAGAGCGGTTTTAAAACAGCAGTCGTCGCCCGTCGGATTAAGAACCCGTATGTAAACGAGCTAGTCACCCACATACGCGAGGGAAGCGGAGCCAAAGTGATTTTAGCCCGAGATGCCGTCCGAGAATCCATTCGCTGGCTCAAAGAAGGCGGCCTCCTCGCCGTTTTAATTGACCACAGAGTGACTGCCGGAGGATTGGCCATTCCATTCTTTGGAAAACCCGCCTACACCACCTCTCTTCCCGCCATTTTAGCTCTGCGCTATGATATCCCGATCCATCCCGCTTACTGCATTAGAGATGGAAAAAAGTTCAAAGTTCAAATTGACCCCGCAATGGATTTTTCTGATTTAAAACCAACCGAGGAAGGAATTCAAGAGGCGACTCTACGAATGAACAAAGTAGTGGAAGGGTGGATCCGCCAACACCCTCAAGCCTGGCTCTGGATCCACGACCGCTGGAAAGTTTAAATTAGATATCGCAAATTGCGACTTCCAAATAAATAAATTAGGGACAGCGCCCTATTTGTTGGACAAATAGGGCGCTGTCCCTAATTTATCCAACCAAATGCATAATACGCGGGATCAAACTATCTGCTTTATCTTCGGGAATAAGTATAGGGAGGTAGCGCATATGAAGAGCTTTTGCCATGCGTTGAACTCGGGATAGGGTGGCCCGTTCAAGTCCTCCTTTTAAATCTCTACAAACATGACTTTTGGCAGTCCCAACACGCTTGGCAAACTCGTCATAGGTCCACCCTTTCTCTTTTAAGGCTTTTGCTATCTGCAACTCCAAGACGAAGGCCTTTTTCTCCGCACGATAAGCCTTTCTAAAAGAAGGGCTATTCATTTCTCTTTCAAATAAAGTTTCTGCTCGTTTACTTTGTTTCATAGTAATCGCCTCTTTTTATTCTTAGTTCATAATCTTGTTTAGATCGAATCGACCTCTCAATCTCCGACCTTTCCTTTTCCCTTATCTTTTGTGACTGCTTCTGAAAACCATTAGTAATAATAATTTTACTGCCACTCGTCATAAAATTTAAAAACCTTTCCGCGTGCGGTTTAAAGGCATAGATCCCATGTTTTGAATCCTCGATATTGTAATTTTTCTTAGGTAAAAATGTGCCCCGTTGCGCATTTGCCAAATGCTGAACCAATACCATAAACCTGGCCTTATCACTTTTCGTCAAACTCCGGTAGAATTCATACGCAGGCATTGTCTTATCTTGCTTGTAGTACCATTCTACTTGGGAAGTACGACCCACACAGATAACATACGGAACGGTCTCCATTCACTCCCACACTTTAAAGTTACCATGAATGGTAACAATTGTCAAGGATTTGGATAAGCTATTTAGGTTCGCTATGCTCATACATTTCATATAAGATAGCTTAGAACAATCCTAAACTCTAGTTAATAGATAAATTTGGTAAATCTCTGCAGGAAAGGTTTCAGAGAAATAGGGACAGCGCCCTATTTGTTGGGCAAATAGGGCGCTGTCCCTATTTTAACACTTAAACAAACTGGATTTTTAATTCTTTATTAAATGCTTCCGCGATCTTCTCTAGAGTGTGCACAGTATAACCCCTATAATGCAACGACTCAAGCCTAGAGATTGTTTGCTGCGTTGTATGTAACTTTCTGGCAAGTTGAGATTGCGTTAGGTGTTTATTTTCTCTAAGTCGTATTAATTGAGTAGCAACCTCAATAAAAGGATCATCGTCTGCTTGCTCATAGGCTTTGCGGACATTGGGATCTCGCAGAGTTTTTTTTCTCCATTCCTTATAATCTACAAGTTTGCGTTTCATAATTTAATGGCTCCCTTCGCTAATCTGTTTTCAAAATCAATCTTATTGAGCCATATCCAAAAACGATTGGAACAGACAATCTCCACGATCCGTTACATAGTACTTAATAATATACAAACCCGACCTCCAATATTTATACACTAAGATTGATGTATTTTCAATACACCTCCCCCATATTCAGTAAAAGAATAGGAGGTCTTCTTAGCGCTATTTTACAACCATTATTGGAAGTCACAATTTGTGACCTCCAATGTTCTGATAGATTAGGAACCTATTTGTTTGGTAAATAGGTTCCAACTCCATTCAAATTTTAAGGTCGCAAAACACGACCTTAAAGATCTCATCTTTTTGCTTAGCTGGTTAATTAGGGACGGAGCCCTATTTGTTGGGCAAATAGGGCTCCGTCCCTAATTAATCCTATCAAAATAGGGTTCGCTGCGGTGGTGACTTGTCCTAAATTTGATGCGGGGTTACGGTTGGGATCGGTGGGTGGGGAAAAATTTACATCACTTGGCTAAACGGTTACGAAATCTTTCACATCCAATTTTTACGCAAAGTCCTGATAACTTTAAAATGTTTTGCCACAACTATCCGCTTGAGCAAGAGGAGGGGTGGCCGAGCGGCTTAAGGCGGCGGTTTGCTAACCCTATCGAGCACCCTCAAGAACCTACCGAAATCCCCCCATCCCCATACCCATCAATTATAGATATGTTCTTACACACAATTTTTTGGGTTATATAGCCGTACCATTTTGGTACAATACGAATGTATTGGGAATAAGTAGTAACCATTGACTTCCACATTAACTGGCTTTATACTCTTGGTTGAGGTAATCTATGAAAAGCAAAGAACATTCTTATAAATTTACTATAGTTATAGAGCAAGACGAAGATGGTCTTTTCATGGCTACTTGTCCCGCTTTGCAAGGTTGCTATACTCAAGGAAAGACATACAAAGAAGCGTTAAAGAATGTTCGAGATGCGGTTAAACTTCATCTGGATGCTCGCAAGAAAGTAAATGATTTTCTCCCCCACGAAGTCGGCACAGAAAAAATTCTAGTCGCAGCATAAAAAAGTGGGAGAAAGACTATCCCCCGCCACTCCAAAAGAAGTCGTAAAAATAATTCACCGTTTCGGATTTAGATTTATCCGTCAAACTGGAAGCCATGCGGTTTATAGGCATCAGGATGGACGTTGGACTACTGTTCCAATGCATTCGGGAGATTTAGGTAAGGGACTGTTAAGGAAGATCATTAAAGATTTAGATTTAACTGTTGAAGAATTTAATAAACAGAGGTAATTAAAAGAATAAACTAATTTAAAAAAATAATAGCCTTTCCCTAAGAGAGACCTTGGGCTCTCAACATTTCGGTAGGGATGTAAAAGGCTGCATGTCCAATGGGGACGGCAGCACATCCAAGTTTTACCGAAATGTTACTTGGGGCGTATATGTCCCCTTTCTTTTGGGCAAGGCAAGGGCGGTTTCAATGAAAAAGCTAGTATCACATATATCGTATTATGTATATCGACTAAAAGATTCCAAATTATTGGTAAAAATACCTATTAATAAATTAAAGAAGGTGTCAATATGAAGATCATTTCGGTCGGTTTGTGTATTACCCTCACAGGATGTGCAAGTATTATACATGGAACTCGTCAAGATATTGGAATTTCCTCTAATCCTTCCGGTGCAATGGCACGAACGAACAGTGGTCGTATGTGTTATACTCCCTGCATTTTGAATTTATCTAGAAGCGAATCCGATACTCTAACATTTGAAAAAGAAGGTTATGAGCCAGCAAGTGGGACGATTACTAGCAGTGTGTCTGGGTGGGTATGGGGCAATATTGTATTTGGTGGACCGATTGGTTTAGGTGTAGATTTTATTAGTGGAGGTGCATATAAGCTAGAACCAGAATCAATAAACCAGAGGTTAGAGAGAGTAAATTATAAACAAGAGAATTTTGAAATGACCCCCGACAAAATACAGAAAATAAATTTAAACGATGATAAAATACAAAGTCTTGCTGAAATAGAATATCGTCTTCTTTATGATTTTAAGAAACAAGACCAGCTTAAAGTTATTCTTAAGAAAGGTGAAATAATAAATGGTACTTTTAACACTTATAATTCAGAATGGAAAGGATTTTCCATAATAGTAGGGGAAGAACAGAGATTATTCTACCTAAATGACATAAAGAGTCTACATAAGAAATGAGTAAATATAATTTTTTACTCGTAACTAGTCTATTATTTATTCTTAGATACTTCATGGTTAAAAAGTATTAGCTGGTTAATTAGGGACGGAGCCCTATTTGTTGGGCAAATAGGGCTCCGTCCCTAATTAATCTCGGCCTACCTGCTGGTGCTGATATCAGCTTCCTTCCTAAATTTCCCTCAAGATTTATAATGTAGTCAGTTCTTCCAAAGGGAAGTCCAATTTTAGTCCTTCTTCGAATATCCAAAATAAACTGATTACTTTCACACTCATTTATAAAATTTCCCCACCTTTCAGGGGTAAAATCAATTAGATCGAATAAATTTACTAAAGGAATGTCTGAATTGGATTTACCTATATGGGAAGAAGCACTAGACCATTTCCATTCCCA
>OBEQ011996327.1_pt1 | contig 18864 bp, 15 predicted proteins | sample 1670901 | NCBI WGS metagenome assembly OBEQ01 (sample SAMEA104232315, study PRJEB22302) | groundwater metagenome | biome: forest; feature: aquifer; material: groundwater | place: USA | collected 2011-08-07 | depth 5.4 m
CGGTGTTTTTTTATGCATCGTTTACTATCCTTTCTTACTAGTTAAGGGGTTTAAGTAGGGTTTTCTGTTAAGAGCATAACCGAAAAAGGTGATTTCACCAACCAGAAATTGAACGGTATCGGTTACCCTTACATTTAGGTACGTATTCGTACTATAATGTAAGGGATTTTTATACAAATAATTTACTGTTACTCTTAATGAAAATTGTACTAGACACTAACGTTTTAATTAACGCGTTTAAAGATGAATACTCTTACGAAAAGCGGATTATTAACGAAGTAATCAGTGGGAACATTGAAGCATACGCAAACCGCCAAACCATACAAGAAAATAAACTCATACTTTCCCAAATAGTAAATAACCCAGAGTACGAGCGTGAATTGGATGCTTTTTTTTCGCAAATTACTTTGGTGACCAACCGCCACCAAATTCATGTGGTACGCGATCCAGAAGATAATAAAATATTAGAAAGCGCAGTAGAAGCAGAGGCTCAGTTTTTGGTAACCAGTGATAATGACTTGCTATCTCTGGAAGAATTCCAAGGCATAAAAATTGTTAACCCAACACAATTTTGGGTTACCTACAAAGATGAAGACGGGGGAGATCTATGGAAACAGTGGGCTGGTTTTATGTTTAAAAAATAAGCCGAAAATACGCTTCGGCTTTAAAAATATGTATTGTGGTCTACTGGTGCTGTGGTACTTAACCCGTGAGAGTATGTTCAGAGAAAAACTGAACTACACATCTACCTTTAAAATAAGCTGAGACCACATAAAAGGCTGCCCCAGCAGGAGCATGCCTGTTTATATGACTATCCAATTCCTTTACCCAGATATCTCGTGGCCTTCCTACAGGCACAGGGAATCTTCCTTCGGGAAAGCATTCTCCATTTTCAAATTTGTAACTACCTTTTCCTTCTTTTTGTTCCTGTGATGTTGTTAACACAAGTTTTATCATACAAAACCTCCTATTGTTGATTTGTTTAAACCTATGTCGAATCTTTTGGAAAATCTTAATTCTGAGCAGCTCAAGGCCGTTACTCATACAAACGGCCCTTTGCTTATCGTGGCAGGAGCCGGAACGGGAAAAACCACAGTTATTACTCGCCGGATAGCATACCTGATTCAACAAAAACTTGCAAAACCAGAAGAAGTGCTCGCTCTCACGTTTACGGACAAAGCTGCAGGAGAAATGGAAGAGCGGGCAGATTTACTCGTGCCTTACGGAGTTCACGATTTTTGGATTTCTACCTTTCACAGCTTTTGCGAAAGGATCTTAAAGCAACACGCCCTTGATATTGGTATTTCTAATGACTTTAAACTGCTTAACACCACGCAGCAGTGGGTATTAGTATACCGAAATTTTAATTTATTTAAACTCGATTACTACCGCCCTTTAGGTAACCCGCACCGTTTTATAGACGCACTTCTTTCACATTTTTCAAAATGTAAAGATGAACTCATTACTCCCGAAGACTACTTAGCGTATGGCCAAAAATTAAGGTTATCTGGAGATAGCCCAGAATTACTTCCCAACACAGACACTGCTACAGAAATAAAACGCATAGAAGAAATTGCTGGTGCGTATCATGTGTACCAACAATTACTATTAGATAATGACTACTTAGATTTCGGAGATTTAATCAACTACACATTAGAACTTTTTAAAAAACGACCAACTATCTTACAGTTCTACCAAAAACGTTTCCGTTTCCTTATGGTAGACGAATTTCAAGATACAAACTTTGCGCAATACCAACTTGTTAAATTACTTGTCGGTGGGAGGAGTGCTAATTTAGTGGTAGTAGGGGATGATGACCAAAGCATTTACAAATTTCGTGGTGCATCTGTTTCTAATATATTAAAGTTTAAAGAAGAATTTCCAGGTATTTCCCAAGTAACACTGGTTCAGAACTATCGCTCTACACAGGACATCCTGGACTTGGCATATTATTTTATTCAAAAAAACAACCCTGAACGCTTAGAAGTGGAGTTAAAAATAGATAAACGTTTAACAAATCCAGCTCCTCAGCGTGGGGAAATTAAGGTGCTCGAAGGCGCGGATTTTTCAGAGGAACTTGATCTTATGATAAAAAAAGTTTTAGAGATCAAGCGTACATTCCCAAAAACTAGCTGGAATGATTTTGCTATTTTAATTCGCTCTAACTCAGCTGCAGAAGAAATAGTACCAAGGCTAGAAGCTGCTGGTATTCCCTTTACCTATTTAGCTAACACGGGCTTATACCACAAGCCGCTTATAGCAAACTTGCTCTCCTATGTTAAGCTCTTAGATAACTTTCACGAATCTTCGAGTTTGTACCGAGTGCTTAACTTTCCTGTATTCCATATATCAGCAGAAGACTTAGCCACTATTACTCAATTTACTTACAAAAAAACACTTTCTCTCTACGAAGCCTTAAAAACCCAAGTCTTAGTAAGCCAGCTAAGAGTAGCGTCTCAGGAAAAAATAAAAAAACTTCTAGAACTGTTAGACGCACATACCAAGGCTATCCCAGAAAAAACTGCTGTGGAATTGTTTGTATACATACTCAAAGATCTAGGAATACCACAGATGCTAGAACCGGACACTCTAGAAAATGCACAGAATAGGGACTTACTAGACCAATTTTACAAACTCATAGAACAGTATGAACAAGAGAACTCAGATAAAACTTTGCGCGGGTTTATGAGTTATATAGATCTAGAGCTCAAAGCTGGCAACGAAGGTCAAATAAAATTTGACCCTAACACTGGGCCAGAAAGTTTAAAATTGCTAACCATCCACGCTTCTAAAGGATTAGAGTTTGAAAACGTATTTATTGTAAACATGGTAGACCAGCGTTTTCCAACTCGCGCTAAACGAGATGTTATAGAAATCCCAGAAGCATTAGTTAAAGACATACTCCCGAATGGAGACTTTCATTTGCAAGAAGAACGCAGACTTTTTTACGTAGCTATGACTCGGGCTAAACAAAGACTTTACTTTTCTTGGGCAAAAGACTATGGCGGAGCCAAACAAAAAAAGCCTTCTGTCTTTTTAGAAGAAGCGGGACTTATTCCCGGGATTAAACAAAGTAAAGCAACGGGGGCTGTAGTATTTAACAAGCCTACTGAGAACCCCAAGAAACAAGTGTACAAAGTTTTTCCTACCAGCTTCTCTTATAGTGATATAAATACTTTTTTAAAGTGTCCACTGGAATACAAATACAAAAACTATCTTAAGCTCCCACTGCCTGGGGCAGCGCCCTTGAGCTTTGGAATAACCATACACTGCGTATTGCAGCAATACTTAGAAGAATACAAACGAAAACTTACTGCACCTCAGCTCGACCTATTTGGGAGCCCAGCTACTCCAAAACTTCCGGCCTTTGAACGGTTAGAAGAACTCTATGGGAAACTTTGGGTGGATGAATGGTATCAAGATAAATCACAAAAAAGCTTTTACCAAAAAAAGGGGACTGATCTCCTTAAAACTTTTTACGATGCAACCAAAGCTAACCCACCTTACCCTCTGTTTCTCGAAAAGTCTTTTAAGCTCAAGCTTGGAACATCCAACTTTGTGGGGAAAATTGATCGAGCAGACAGGGGCCCCGAAGGAGTAGTAATTATTGATTACAAAACCGGCCAAGTACCTAGTGCAAAAAAAGATTTAGACGTAGACCAATTACGTATCTACCAATGGGCAGCTGAAGAATCCTTAGGGCAAAAAGTACACTCACTCTGCTACTGGTATTTAGAAACGAACGAATATAAATATATGCCATTGGCTACAAAAGATGAGCTTATGAGCCTGCAAGAGAAACTGCAAACTACTATTGCCAAAATTATTGATACTATCAAATACGACAAATTCGCGGAACTCCATACTAAATCAAGCCAACACGTCTGCGGCTTTAAAGACTGGGAATAAAAAAAGCCGACAATATTTCTGTCGGCCTCATACTGCCAGCAAGTTGGACTCTGGTTCATTTTTGAGCGCTGCTAGCATACTTTTGCTTTAGACGCTCTACCATAGAGTCAAGATGCTGACGCTCTTCGGGAGTCATGCTCTCGTACTCTTCATCCAGCACCTGAGTAATCTTGTCCGTGATCACTACTGATTCTTCAGCGTGATCGAACACCACACCCGCATACTTTGGCGTGTCCATCAACACACCAATTTCTCCAGAGCTAAGACTCTCGAGAAACTCCCTGACTCCTTCATCAGGCAAAACGATTTCGCTCATAAGTGGTTCCTCCAAATTTTAGATGCCAACGCAAAGTCAGATATAAAATAGCATATATTATCATTTTTGTCAATACCAATGTAGAAAGTGTGAATGTTAGGGTTATGAGTCAAAAGGCTACTTTATATAGCTTTTAAATTTGCTTAGTTATGCGGAAAAAACTAGCTCTTTTATACTTTTACTTATCCTGCTAACTAGGCAGGTGGTTTTTGCTGATAGAGCAAACACCTCGGTTAACGCCAGTGTTAAAGGTGGTAAGAATGTAAAATTTCCAGATGGCAGTATTTGGTATGTTTTGGGCGCACAGCGCAGACTCTACCCAAGCTTTTTGGTATTTACCAGCACCCATTCAATATAAAAAGCCACTACACAGGATAGTTTTTACTTCCATGTAGTGGCTTTTGCCGCGAATAAAGGCTGATTTATGGGCCAAAACTTGATATCAGTTTGTACTGCATTAGGGTTGCAATAAAGCCCAAAATAAAACTAACAAAGTTGAGACAAAAGGCAAATACAAGAAATAGGTCACTAAATAAAGTTCTGTGAAATGTATTTGCTCTGTCTACAGCTCGGGCTATCCATAAACACATAATCAGCACTACAAAATTGACAATCAGAGTTAAAAAAGAATACAAATTCACCATACGCACCTCGTCTTACTTAGTCTGTCCTAATAGTTGCACCCTTAAACACTCCAGCGCATACGCTTACCGGTACAACTTTTCCTACAGGGTTCTTTGCGGTACCCACGAACCTGGCTGAATCTGTTTGATCACATCCGCGCCAGCCAATAAAGTAAACTTGTTTTTCACGAATGTTAATTTCAGTAAACCCTTGATTTTCTAAAGCCCGTACTGCCTTTGCTGGTTCAACAAATATCCCTCCACCACCCAGGGCTTCGAATATCAAGATCCCTAAAATCACCAGCCAGAAGGAAACATTATATACGCTTGCCTCTCCTCTTTCATGCCTTCTCATATTTATTAAATCTCCTTTGTTTTTTGAACTTTTCGTTTACAGAAAAATCATTGACACGCAAAAGATAATACTATATAATAGTTTATTAATTTAGTCAATAGATATCTTTTAGCCAATTATGAAGCGATTCATAGTTTTTTTGTTTTTATCAATTATTTCTTTGCCGCTTACAGTTTTAGCTGATGGCGCAAATACTACTCCTTCGCCTATTGGCAGCAATATCCGTTTTAAAGACGGTAGTATTTGGTTTAGAAGGGAAAATACACGGCAAGGATATACTAGTTTAGAAGTTTTTAGTTCATATCGTTTTAACTTACTCGATCAGGTTATACCAGCCAGCCCAGATGATTACAAGCTTACTATTGCAGACCCGGTTACCCCACAAGATGGCAGAGCGTACTGCACTGCTCTGGGAGCGAGTAAAGGGAGTTGCTTCCTTATGAGCCAAGGACAAAAATATGCTTTTATAAACCTAGACGTACTTAAAGGCGCTGGTTTTATTCTTCCGAAACCAAGTAAGATAGATTTTGATCAAATTCCTACTGCGGGTAATATTTCCGAAAACCAAACAGCCCATAAACCTGGAGTGTTTATAAATGACCAAGATATAGTTAAGCTTATTACCGAAACAGGAACATTAACCGTGCCTGACTTAAATACGTTTTATTCATGGGGGTATTCGTATTTAGATATCGTACCTGCCAATACTGCAGATACTACGCTTGCTGTGGTAGGTACTTTACAGCCGCGTAAAGCTGGTCAACTTAATCCATTACCTAAAAAACTGCCAACCTTAGCAATTACTAATCAAGACCAACTGGGAATGTCTATTTCTACACCAAGTAGCACACTTGGTTCTCAGCTCTTAAATAACCAAGTACCCATTGGCTGGACTGATAACTTATTAACAGTCCCTAAGTCAAATCTTGTAAAAAGCAGGGAAAGCAACACTGTATACTATCTTACTTCTCGAGGCTATAAAAAACCCTTAACTTCAGAAGCAGTGCTTAACTCGTATGGTAAAGGGCTTGGAGATGTAGAAATAGTTAGCGAAGCGTTGATTAATAATTACTTACCTATTCCTTGCATAACAGTTTTTGCAGACCCACATGTCTATAGACTAAACCAGAGTGGAGCAGATATACTCAAGCAAGAAGAGATTGCAAGCCGCTGTCCTTACCCAGAACAACGCCTAGAAATTAATACCTTTGAACTACGCACATACTCACAGAACAAATAAAGCTGCCTAAAATGGCAGTTTTTTGTTAAAATCTAACTATGGACCCGATACACAAACGATTACAACAACTACGCATGCAGCTTGCCCGCAAGCATAAGCTAGAAACCTATTTTATTTGGAATAACCAAACTCAAAAATTACTGGTAGAACTTAAACCACAAACTCCTGAGGAGCTGCAGCACATAAAAGGACTAGGCCAAAAAAAAATTTCTCAGTTTGGTGCTCAAATACTTGCGGCCATTGCAGGCGAAATTGAGTTTGTTGAAAAAAAAGAAATTTCACTGCCCACCTTTGCTTCAGATGAAGCCGTACTGAGTGTAAGCCTGTATTTAGATTACATTAATTACCTACTGGGCGACATAGAACGAGTTAAAGTATATGGAGAAATTTCTTCGCTCAGCGTTCATCCCAGCGGCACATATCTTACTATAAAAGACCAAGAAGTAGATGCAGTGCTCGAAGGCTATATTAACCCATACGCATACCGGGGTTTAGGCATCCCGCTTGAACCAGGCCTCGTAGTTAAACTATCAGGCTTTCCTAAAATCTTTAAAAGAGGAGGTAGGTTTAAATTTCAAATAGAAGACATAGAGCTGGCAGGGGAAGGAAGTTTGCGTAGAGCTTACGAGCTACTTAAAGCTAAGCTTGAGACAGAAGGAATTTTTAGCAGAAAACGGGATATTCCGGAGTTTATCACTCGAGTTGGGGTAATTACATCGCGTACTGGAGCAGTAATAGACGACTTTAAACACAATCTTATCCAAAGAGGTATACATGTAGAACTTATAGACGTACGGGTAGAAGGAACACTTGCAGTAAATCAGATTATTGGAGCTTTTAAAACATTTAACAAAAGAGGGTGTAAGCCCGATGTGCTGGTTGTCATGCGTGGAGGAGGCAGCCTGGAAGACTTACAAGCGTTTAACCAAGAAATAGTAGCAAGGGCAGTATTTGCTTCAGCTATTCCTGTAATCGCAGCTGTCGGACACGACCGGGATGTTCCGCTGGTATGTCTTGCTGCAGATGCTTTTGTTTCTACTCCAACTGCAGCAGCGGTATATATTAACGGTTCCTGGCAAGCACTAGAAAATGCACTACCCGTCAAAGCAAATGAATTAGTAAACAATTACATAAAAGTCTTGAGAAATGCACACATGCAAACAGAGTTGCACCAATACAACCTCGCGCGTGCAGTGGCTCGGATTATCGGTCTTGTGCAAAGCGTTGAACATGGCATAAAAAATCTACTTGCTCGGTCAGTACATACCCTTACCGTACTGAGAAACTCTGTTACCGCTATCCACATTGGCCATATTCAAACACTTGCGAGTACGCTTGCGCGTATTAATCTACAAGCAACTCATGCAGAAAAAAGCCTCTACCAAAATAGCCCTAAGCGTCAACTTGCACTCGGGTATAGTATACTGAGCATAGCTCATGGAAAAATTGTGAGAAATATAGACCAAGTAAAATCTGGGGACCAGCTTCGAGCACAAGTGGCTAATGGGAGTATTGAAAGCACGGTTTCCTCAATTAAAAAAGACACGTATGACGCCCAAAAAAATAAGCATTAAAGAGCAACTCAGCAAACTTTCAAAAATTACTCAGTGGTTCGAGGATCAAGAAGAAGTAGATGTAGAAGTTGGGTTAGAAAAAGTAAAAGAAGGTGCACTACTGGTTAAAGAACTTAAAGCTAAGCTAAGATCTGTAGAAAATGAGTTCGAAGAAATTAAAAAAGACTTAGAAGACAATGAGTGAAAAAAAGTATTATTTAGCTAAAACTGACCCCGAAACCTACACTATAGAAAAATTTAAGGCAGACAAGTGCACTACCTGGGATGGAGTGAGTAATCCTCAAGCCGTGGCTGCAATTAAGCATATGACAATAGGGGATAGGGTGCTTATATACCATTCCGGTGGAGAAACCAGCATACGGGGCGTTGCCCGGGTAATAAGCAAACCAAAACCGGACTTGAAAAATCCAAAATCTTGGGTTGTAGATTTGGAATTTTTAGAAGCATTTAAACCACCCTATATTACATTGAAACAAATTAAAGAAACTAAAAAATTCAATGACTTTACATTAGTCTATCAATCCAGACTTTCTACTATGGAAGTTCCGGAAACTTTTATACGCTGGTTAAAAAAACAAGGACTCGCTCTTTAATTACATTTTATGGATTACTCACTCTTTCTTGGCCTTTCTGGCATGGGAGTTATCTTGGTTGCCTTTATCTTTGGCCAAACGGGAATTTGGAAACACACTGATATTAGTTACGATGTGGCCAATCTTATAGGAAGCTTATTGCTGGTTATGTATGCAGTAAGTATTGAGAGTATCCCATTTTTAGTACTAAATCTGGTATGGGCTCTTTTTTCGCTGCACGATAGTATATACCAGTTACTAGCACAACCTCATAAAAAGCTCAACATTCTAAAATCTAAAACCTCTTTAGAAAATACAAAAAGGTCCTAAGAATAGTTTTCCAGTACCCAGAAATAATGGTATAATTAATACGCTCTCATGTTAGAAAAAGCACCGAGTCATATTTTGCTCATTACCATTGGCACATTGCTCGCGTTGAGCTCTATTACGGTAATTCTTTTCACCACAGAACCACAACAGGCAAGCATAAGCGTATTTATTTTTTTATATGTAAGTATTTTTCTTGCTTCCCTGGGTAGCTTTTCGCTCCTTGGTGTGGGTTTACGAAAACGCTTTAAAGCAGGAATATATATTACCCACATGAGTGTTAGTTTGCGCCAAGGAGCACTCCTTGCATTACTCGTAACATCTGCCCTGTATCTGCAAGCGGTACACTTACTTTTTTGGTGGGTAATGGCATCTTTGATTGTTTTTTTACTTTTTGTTGAAATGTTCCTCAACTCCAAATAGGTCTATGATTGATCCAACTACTACAAAACTAGGCTTTAAAAAAGAACTTGCTGCTGCAAAAACTCCTGAAGCATATGCTTCTCTTCGTCTAAAATACCTAGGCCGTAAACAAGGTATTCTCACACACGCACTCCACCAACTACCCACACTTAAAGATCAGGAAAAACGAAAACTTGGACCACAGCTGAATGAACTCCGAAAATTTGTTGATACCCAACTCCAAGCGGTAGAAGAAAAAACAAAAGCTCGCGAGAATACTACAGATCTCACCCTTCCACCAGAATCAAAAAACGCAGGGCATCTTCATCCTATTACACAAGTGCAGGCAGAGTTAGAAACAATTTTTAGCCGGATGGGTTTTTCACTTGCCTTTGGACCTGAAATAGAAACTGATTGGTACAATTTTACTGCTCTGAATATTCCAGATTTCCATCCTGCTCGGGACATGTGGGACACGTTTTATCTTAAGTCTGGATTTGAGAGTAAAAAGTCAAAAATTCAAATAGAAAAACTCTTACTGAGGACACATACCTCACCAGCACAAGTACGCTACCTCCAAACCCATGTACCTCCATGTGCAGTAATTATGCCTGGACGGGTGTTTAGACACGAAGCAACAGACATTACCCATGAGCATACCTTTGAACAACTCGAAGGGCTTGTTGTTGGATCAGATATTACTTTTGGAAATATGGTATGGACTATAGAACGAGTGCTTAAGGATTTTTTTGGTGAGCAAGCAAAAATACAACTCAGGCCAAGCTTTTTCCCTTTTGTTGAACCCGGAGCCGAAGTTGCTCTGTCCCACCCGCATTTTAAAAATGGAGATTGGGTAGAGATATTGGGTTGCGGTATGGTACACCAATCAGTATTTAGAGCAGCGGGGTTAGCAGAAAACACTTACCAAGGTTTTGCGTTTGGGTTTGGCCTCACTCGATTTGCAGCAATGAAATACGGTATACCTGATATTAGAATGTTTGCCGAAAATCAATTGTCTTTCCTTGAGCAGTTTTAAATGCAATAAATAAATGAGATTAGTGTTTTATAATAAAAACTATGGCATTAGAGTCAGCTAACAGAAATAGTACAGCTCCTAAATCTGAGAGTGATGTTTTATTTTATAATGTTATGCCTGCAGGAAGAACTGTAGGGCCACTATTAAACGTGTCTAAGAGTATAAATACAGAGGCATCAGTAACAAACCAGCCATGGTACAAAAAAAATATGCGTTGGATCATAGCAATCAGTTTGGGCCTTGTTGTTATAGGTGTAGGTGGATATTTTGGATATCAATATTTTTCTAAAGGCGGAGATACTATAGAAGTATTTACTCCTCTAAAACACTTAACCCCAGAAGAGTTAGAACAAAAAAAGGCTACTTCTACCCCTGAAGCACCGGAAATAGATCAAAAAGCAAAAGACTGGCAAAATAAGTACTTTGGCAATGAGATTTGCCCAGACTCCAATAAATGTGGGGACACGGCGGATCCAGATAGGGACGGACTCACTAACGGTGAAGAATACACCTTAGGCACTGATCCAAATAATAACGATAGCGACAGGGATGGGATATCAGATGGAGACGAAGTACACATATTTGGGAGTGACCCTACCCGGCAAAGGACAGCCAATGACCCAAAATTCAATGATGCGGACTATATACGAGGTGGGTATAATCCAACAACCGTTGGGACAAAATATCCTGAAGATAAGCTCAACGAAATTAAACAAAAAATTAAAACAGATGGTTTACATAAACCTACTTTTGAAACCCTCGGTGAAAATGGAAGAAAATTTTATGGTGTTGAAGGAAATATTCCTACCCCCGGCCCCCTGCCCACTGTCAGTACCAGCCCAACCTCCTTACTCGACTCTGCTTCTGATAAGCTTGACCGCGATACACAGCGCCAGAGCAGCATAAAAAAGATTGCCAGTATGCTTGTAAAATACAAACAAGACTATGGCACGTTCCCCGAAACCACAGACTTCACAGAATTACTCAGTAAAATTAAGCCGTACGACATAGTGGCCACCAATTTTACGGACCCAATTAATTCGGGAAAATTTGTCTACGCCTACAGCATAATAAATGGGGCTAAGGATTTTACTCTGTCTTATTTTAGTGAAACCCAAAATCAATTGATTAAATTTAATGCTTCGGATGCTAATAAAATAGTTACCGTAGAATCTGCCAATATAAATGATAACCAACGAATGCGCGATTTAGAAAACTTGCAATCGGCTCTGCTTATCTACTCAACTGCCACTGTTTCAAAAACCCAAGACTATATATTCCCAGCAGTAAATAAATACAAAGCAGCACTTATGCCCGAGTACCTTTCAACAATACCCAAGGATCCTAAAACAGACTTAGACTACGAATACCGTCCAGGTGAAAAACTGGATAACTTTACACTTAGGGTAAGCCTTGAAAACCCAACGCCAGGCACAACTGGCTATATGTGCAACCAGGAAGAATGTCATGCCTATTAGGAGAACCTCTAAATTCTGTATATGAAAATTTCTTACCACTTGCTTGAAAAACTCACACTGAGCAAGCTTGACCCCGAAAAACTTTCTAAGCTTCTAAATACTAAGGCTTTTGAAATAGAAGGAATAGAACCAAGACCTTTGGACTTTACTAAGGTGATAACCGCCAAAGTTACACGAACAGAAGCTCACCCAAACGCAGATAGGCTTAGAATTATTACACTTTCAACAAAAGACACAACCATAGCACCGGTAGTATGCGGTGCGTTTAACTTTGGAATGGGTGATGTGGTAGCTTTAGCCTTGCCAGGAGCCCGTATCCCCCATAATATCCATTCACAAACTCACGAAAGCTTTGTTTTAGAAGAAGCAAGGATTCGTGGAGTAACCAGCAAAGGTATGATATGTGCTGGTTTTGAATTAGGCTTAACCACACAGTTAGAACAAGGTGTTTTAGTGTTACCACCAGAAACACCTCTCGGGATCGAATTGGCATCGCTTATTTCCAATGATACTATTCTTGAAGTTGCACTTCCAACTAACAGGCCAGACCTTTTTAGCCATGAAGGTATCGCACGAGAAATTATGGCCCTGAGAGGAAGCGTGTTCAAACAAAAAGAGCCGCTGCTAAAGCTGCCCAAACCAAGACCAATAAAAACTCGACTACCCAAAGAAGTACTCAGCTTTACTACTCTCCACCTTGAAGGAGTACACATTACAGATTCCCCTTTGTGGATGAAATTACTGTTGGAGCGTCTTGGTGTAAAAAGTATTAACAATGTAGTGGACCTGACTAACTATATCCGTATCCTTACGGGTCAGCCTTCTCATGCGTTTGACGCAGATACATTACAAGGAGATATTTCTATCAGGTATGCTCGTAAAAATGAGAAGATTACTACACTCAACAATAAAGCTTATACACTTGACTCTAGCATGCTCGTGCTTGCAGATAATATGAAGACTTTGGATATTGCTGGAATCATGGGAGGTAAAGATACTGAAATTTCTCGCACTACTCAAAATGTAATTCTTACCATTGCTTCGTTTGATGCTTCTACTATTCGCAGGGCCTCACAAAAACTTGGACTAAAATCAGATTCTAGTTTGTTGTATGAAAAAGGACTCTCTCCTTTGCTTGTTGAACACGCCACAAAACAAGCTGCAAATCTTATATCGAAACTTGGAGCAGGTACCGTTGTGGCATATGCACAGTACCAAGCAAAGACATTACCTCAGAAGCCCATAGTTTTTAGCACAAACCAGATCAATCTTTTACTAGGCACGGAGCTCAGTGACAAAGAAATACTTGCCATATTAGAAGCCTATGCAATTGGAATTAAAAAATCGGGTCAAAAGTTTACTGCAACACCACCAGAATACAGAACAGATCTAACCACACCAGAAGATCTTGCAGAAGAAGTAGCCAGAAGTTACGGCCTGAATGAAATTCCAAAAAAACCCTTTAGTTTGCTACTTTCGGCAGAAAATTCACACGACAACAAATGGCAACAATTTTTGCAAACCTGTCGCTCTATTTGGCAGAGTGCTGGATTTACGGAAACCAGAAACCATAGCTTTATTTCTGAACAAGATATCCTACATTTTGGAGATACACCCTCTGAGTATATTGCAATTGAGAATCCGCTCAGCCTGGATCAGGCATATATAACTAAAAATCACACTATTCCTCTTCTTAAGACATTGCATCGAATCAGTATCAACAATACAGCTGATAGTTTTTGTTTATTCGAAATAAACAAATCTTTTTTTGGCTACCTAAACGAACCTGTGTTTCTTGGTGCAGTACGCTCGAGCCAAACCCTTGCACTGGAATCCTTGATTGTAAAACTAAAGGGCGAGGTTGAGTATTTTATTAAACAGCTTGGAGGGAGCTTTGTAGCATTTTCTAAAAAAGGAAGTGTTTTAGAAATCCAACTATCAAATGATACTATTGGAACTATCTCTATTCTTACCAATACCCAATCTACAAAACTAGACCTCCCAAAATCTACTGTGTATGCATCTATTAACTTAGAAAAGCTTTTTGCCCATGGGCTCCATAAACGTTTTACGCCAATAAGCAAATTTCCTAAAGTAACCCGAGACATCTCATTTATTTTACCAAGCAATATACCCTGGAAACCAATTGAATCAATTATTACTTCAAAATCTTTACTACTCCAGCATATTGCTATCGTAGAAGCTGACTTTAGCCCTTCAAGCTCTGAAAGTGCAGCATTCCATAAAAAACTCTCTGGAGAAGCTATGAAAAACTACGTAGTTAGACTCGTATTTCAAGGGTTTGATAGAACCCTCACCGACAGAGAGGTGTCTGGAATTCTAAAAGAAATTATGTTACAATTACAACAAGAATTAGGCGCAATTATAAGGTAAATCAGCAAAAGTAATGGCTAAAGAAACTCTAAAAAAGAATAGTTATACTGCAGAACATATTACTGTGTTAGAAGGTTTAGAACCAGTTCGCAAACGCCCCGGTATGTATATTGGGTCGACTTCAGAAACTGGTTTGCATCACCTGGTTTGGGAAGTAGTAGATAACTCAGTAGATGAAGCAATGGCAGGCCACGCAAACCTCATTGAAGTAGTTTTGCAAAATGATGGGGGATGCAGAGTAACCGATAATGGTCGTGGTATTCCAATTGATATTGTTAAAGCAACCAAAAAAAGCGCCCTAGAAACAGTACTTACTGTGCTGCACGCCGGAGGAAAATTTGGTGGAGAAGCAAGTGGTTATAAAGTATCCGGGGGACTTCACGGCGTGGGTGTGTCAGTAGTTAATGCTTTATCTACACACTTAACCGCGCAAGTACGCAGAGAGGGTAAAATATACCAGCAACAGTATAAAATAGGAGTTCCTCAGGGCCAAGTTAAAGTTGTGGGAAAAGTAGAGAGCAAAGACCCAGTACAAACGGGGACAAGTATTATCTTTTACCCAGATACAAGCATTTTTGAAACTGTGGTTTTCAAATTTAAAACAGTTTTAGAGCACTTGCGAAGCCAAGCCTATTTAACCAAAGGACTTCACTTTCTTATATCAGACGAGCGTATTGGTATAACCTATCAATACTACTTTGAAGGTGGAGTAATCAGTTATATTAAACAAATTAATCGCAACAAAAAAGTACTCCATCAGCCTGTGTACATTAACAAAGTGTACGAGGGTGACATTATGGTGGAACTTGCAATTCAGTACACCGATGATTTTGACGAACGAGTGCTTGCATACGCAAATAACGAATATAACGTAGAAGGTGGCATGCACGTTACGGGTTTTAGGACTGCTTTAACCCGAAGCTTAAATAACTATGCAGTTAAAAACGGGTACGTTAAAGAGAGTGAAAAACTTACGGGCGAAGACATGCGCGAAGGTTTATCTGTAATTATTTCGGTTAAACTTCCTAACCCTCAGTTTGAGGGCCAAACCAAAGCAAAGCTGGGAAACCCAGAAGTACGAAGCGCAGTAGAAGGGGTTGTAAGCCAGGAACTAGAAATTTTTCTTGAAGAACACCCCAGTGAAGCGGCAAAAATTGTTGAAAAAGTTCTGCTTGCAGCAAAGGCACGCCTTGCAGCAAGAGCTGCGCGTGATTCAGTTATACGTAAAGGTGTTCTTGAAGGCTTAGCGCTGCCAGGAAAACTTGCAGATTGCTCTGAATCAGACCCTGCTCACTGCGAACTATATATTGTGGAAGGAGATTCAGCCGGCGGCTCAGCCAAGCAGGGGCGCGACCGTCGTTTTCAGGCAATCCTGCCGCTACGGGGCAAAATTCTAAATGTAGAGAGGGCTCGGTTAGACCGAATGCTGGGGAACCAAGAAATTAAAAATTTGGTTATTGCATTTGGCACGGGAGTAGGGGAATTATTTGATCTTGGGAAACTGCGCTATCACCGGATTATTATCATGACAGATGCAGATGTAGATGGTGCGCATATCAGAACTTTGCTTCTTACACTTTTTTATCGCTATTTCCCAGATATTATAAAAAATGGACATTTATATATTGCTCAACCCCCACTATTCCGAGTACAAGTAGGCAAAGACTTCCAATACGCGTTTACCGAAGCAGAGCGGGATGAAATTTTGCAAGACATGGTAAAAGAGACACTGGAAAGGAGAAAAGCTAAAAAAGTATCTTCCGCAACCAAATCCACAGACGAAGAAGCTACTGAACCAGCCACAGAAGGTGAAAGCGATGCAGTAACTAGCTCTCATTTAAATGGGGTAAAGTACAGTATCCAACGCTATAAAGGGCTTGGAGAAATGAACCCAAGCCAATTGTGGGAAACCACCATGGACCCAGAGAACAGAGTCATGCTGCAAGTAACCATAGAAGACGCCGAAAAAATTAGCGAAGTCTTTGAAACCCTCATGGGCGACGAAGTAGCCCCCCGCAAGCGCTTTATTACTACTCATGCAAAGAGTGTAAAAAATTTAGATATTTAAAAATGTCCCGGCTACTGCCGGGACATTTTTAATTGACTTTAGCTAGAAAATAAGAGATACTATCTTTTGTATCAAACGAGAAGCACATAGTCTTTGTGACGGGAGATGGAGTGTTTGATACCTACAAAGCAAGACGTGTAATACGCTGTTCATTTTGGACGACTAATGCTTTGTCTTGCTCTTACAGATTTGAGAAACGCCACCGGGGATGTTTATTTAAAACGGCCTTGCGTCTGTTTCTCAAAGACTTACAATTCCTAGACGTCAGTAATAATGTTCTTTAAGAACGTACTTACGGCTGTCACAGGAATCCTTAAGAGGTAAGATGAGAGTTGCTAGAGTAGAATGAATTAACTAGCATCTTGCCTCTATAATTCACCTAAATATCAAACAGACGACAGGGTGTTATAAATAAACGCAGTAGGAAGTGTTTGATGTTTAAATTTTACAGACGACGATGAAGCTGTACTCAGGTACGATTCTATGCTTGTCTGTGTGACAAAGGAGGGAATAAGAATCAAGTTAAAGAGGTTTTGCAAGGAGGGTACGAATGAGGGTCTGTTCAAAACGAACGAGTCTGGTAGAGTACTCCCACTGGAGACGACAAAAGCGATGTTTTATTAAACGAAGTGTCTAATGTCTCCAAACGCTTAACAGAGCTAGGACGATCTGTTTCGTGTTCTCTTTAGAACGAGGAAGGTACAGTCTTAGCAAACCTAGAAGGCGAATATATTTATGTTCTTAATAGAACGAAAGGAGAAATGCCTTCTACTACCCCTATGGTGCAGATGCTTGCGTTGAAAGCAAACTGAAGTGAGACGTGTCGTTCATTGTTTACCTAAACGACAGTATGAGTGTCTCACTTGTATTTTTGCAGACGACGTTGGCAATGTTCAAAGTACGTTTAATAAGATGTCTGCAAAAACTTTTGGTTTATAGACGATCAAATACTTGTTAAAAAACGCTTGAGGAGGTGTCTATAAACCAACTCGTAGTACGAATACGACAGTGTTCAAGTAAGAACGAAAGAAGAGCTGTACTTAATTGGTTAACTAAAATCTGCCTCTCCTAAAAGAATAGCAACGGAGTCACTTGCTTCAAGCAAAAAAGTCACACGTTTGCCTCTGTGTTCTTTTTGAGAACTCTTGTAGTTGTGTGTGGCAATATTTCTGACGAAGCCGACCATGTTCCAAAAGAACGCTAGTGGATTTGTCAATCACTCATGGATATAGTCCATGAGTTTTTTTATGTCTTGACTCCAGCAAAAAAACGTTTTATTATAAGACACTTGTAAACGGTCGAAACCTTGTGCAATTTGCACTTCGGAAGGAATGTTTACAACTCCAAAAAAAGTAAGACGAGTGGTACTGTGTTCTAAAAGAACGTTTCGACTAGTGTCTTACCCTAAGCAACTGTTGGCCAACAATATGTATGTTTCAGCAAACAATATTTGCTAGGTAAAACAAAAACCTTACAGACGAGCCCCAGAGTGTACATAGGTACGATTAAACTGGTGTCTGTAAAAAAAAAGGAGGGTGCGATCAAAGTTTTGTTCTTTAGAACGGGAGCGCTTTTGCACCTTTCACAAACAGAAGACGACTCCGAGTCTGTTTTTAAAAAAACGCGATGTTTTTTGTCTTCTACTATCCTTGCACGTGCGACCACCTCCATGTCCCTTGAGGACGAACTTCGAGATGTACGAAAACCCAAACAACAGAGAAGAATGAGGATACCTGTGAACAACTCGAGCGCTCTGCACAAACTGAATACACGATGATTGGTCTGTTCACTAGAACGTCCACCCTCGTGTATATACCAGAGAAAAGCCTTTTCTAAAAAGAACTGATCTAGGTGTCTCAAAAAAAACACAAACGATCCAAAAGCAGTTTGTTAAGACGAATAAAGCAGTGTTTGTGTATGCAAGGCGGAAAACCACAATAGCGAGACGGTAGTTGATGTGTTCTATCCAGAACCCTGATTTACCTGTCTCGCACCTCTTTTACAAAGCCACACATATTTTTGTGAGACTTTGTAACTTGGGTACGACTAACTGCGTGTTTACTAAAACGAATACAGAGCTGTACCTTTTATTTCCTCACTTGTGCAGACGGATGGTACATTGTACATATAAGTACGAAGGGGGAGTTGTCTGAACTGAATCCCGAGACGCATTGATGATTGTTCTACAGGAACGCTGCCAGAAATGTCTAGAGATTTACTTGTGTCAAAGATTACCTTTGACACTTTGGCAATATATAGGGCGAAACGGAGACCGCTGTGTTTAAACGTTCTGTAAATTGTTTCTGCCTTATTCACAACAGCCAAAAGTTTGAACTATCAAACGAGAATCGAAGTGTTCTTTTGAACGCGAGCTGGCGTGTTTGATAGCAAATTCTTACAGACGACAGCTATTTTGTATATGCACGATGGGATGAATGTCTGTAAGTAAAAGGAGGATAAATGGTGCAACAGTACAAGTGAGACGGTCAGATTAATGTTCTTTTGAACGACAGATCCCATGTCTCACCCCCTCCTTATAGTATCTATACGGCTTATGGATGTTATAAGGA
>OBEQ013008686.1_pt1 | contig 18861 bp, 16 predicted proteins | sample 1670901 | NCBI WGS metagenome assembly OBEQ01 (sample SAMEA104232315, study PRJEB22302) | groundwater metagenome | biome: forest; feature: aquifer; material: groundwater | place: USA | collected 2011-08-07 | depth 5.4 m
CCGATCGTGCTAGCCATCGACCGCGGCGGCCTCGTCGGCGAAGACGGCCCGACGCACCACGGCGTCTTCGATCTGGCGTACTTGCGCATCTTCCCCAACCTCGTCGTGCTGTCGCCGAAAGATCCCGAGGAGCTGCGCGCGATGCTGCGGTTTGCGTTGCAGAGCAAGCAGCCGGTCGCGCTGCGCTACGCGCGCGGCGGCATCCTCTGTGGCGAGCCGATGGCCAAGTCCGCGCCGATTCAGCTGGGCAAGGCCGAGCTGCTGCAGTCCGGCAGCGACGTGACGCTGTTCGCCGTGGGCAGCCTCGTCTATCCGGCGCTGGAAGTCGCCTCACAGCTGCAGCACCACGGCATCGACGCGGCCGTCGTGAACGCCCGCTTCGTCAAACCGCTGGACACGACGCTGATTCGGCAGCACGCGCTGCACACCGGCGCGATCGTGACGCTCGAAGAGGCGCAGATCGCCGGAGGCTTCGGCAGCGCCGTTTCGGAAGCGCTCGATGGGATGGGCCTGTCGTCGGTGCCGCTGCATCGGATCGGCCTGCCCGACGGATTCATCGAGCACGGCAAGCGCAGCGAGCTGCTGCAGATCGCTCGCCTGGACACGCCCAGCCTGACGCGCCGCGTGCTGGATTTTGTGACAGGGATCAGGACCAGTGAACCGCTTGGAATGGTTCGCTCCGCGCCCGACAAACTGGTCGCGCACCCCGCACCCTAAACCATCCGCATCTGATGACCGATTCCCCCGTTCGCGTTCGATTTGCTCCGAGTCCGACCGGCACGCTGCACGTCGGCTCGGCCAGGACCGCGTTGTTCAATTGGCTCTATGCCAGACATGCCAACGGCACCTTCATCCTTCGGATCGAAGACACGGACCAGAAGCGGTCCAACCCGATCTTCGTCGAGGACATTTTTGAGAGCCTCAAGTACCTCGGCATCACGCCGGATGAGGGCCCGTTCTTTCAGAGCAAGCGGCTGGACGAGTACAACCGCTACGCGAAACAGCTGCTGGACCAAGGCAAAGCGAAGCATCAGGATGGCGCGGTCATCTTCCAGGTTCCGCCCCAGCAGGTCACGTTTCATGACGTGATCCATGGCGACGTCACCGTCGACACGTCCCTCTTCGAGAGTCTGGTGCTGGTCAAGTCCGATGGGCTGCCGACGTATAACTTCGCCTGCGTCGTCGACGACGCCAGCATGCGCATTTCGCACGTGATCCGGGGCGATGATCACATCGCCAACACGCCCAAGCAAGTCGTCTTGTATCAGGCGCTCGGCTTCGCGCTGCCGCAGTTCGCGCACATCCCGCTCATCGTCGACGCCGACCGCGCCCGCTTGTCGAAGCGAACCGGCGCCACCGCCGTCGCGGACTACCGCGCCGTCGGCTATCTGCCCGAAGCGTTCATGAACTACCTCGCGCTGCTGGGATGGTCGCCGGGCGGCAACCGCGAGCACATGCCGCCGCAGGAACTGGTCCAGGCCTTCGACGTCGCGCGCGTGCGCAAGACCGCCGCACAATTTGACCAACAGAAGTTGGACTGGCTCAACGGGCAGTACATTAAGCAGGCGTCGGTTGATCGTCTCGTGGATCTGCTCGGCGAGCGGCTGATCGCCAAGGGCTGGCTGTCGCCGGGGTTCGACCGCGCGTGGCTTGGGCGCATCGTCGAGGTCATCCGCGACCGGATGAAGACGCTCTCCGACATCGAGGAGGAGCACGGGTTTTTCTTCGCGCAGACAATCGAGTACCAGGAAGACGCCGTCGACAAGTTTCTGCGCCAGGACGGCGTGGCGGAGCATCTGCTGGAGCTCAAAGGCCGCTTGAGCGCGCTGCCCGTCTTCGACGCCGCCCAGATCGAGCAGGCCACACGGCAGCTCATTGCCGAGCGGCAGCTGCAGTCGAAGGACCTGATTCATCCCGCCCGGGTCGCGGTCACCGGCCGGGCCGTCAGCCCTCCGCTGTTTGAATCCATGTCGATCATCGGCAAGGACGCGACGCTCAAGCGGCTGGAGCACGCGGCGACTCAACTGACGAAGAGAAAGATCGTCGCATGAGGCCCTGGATCAGTGGCCGAGTGGCCAGCTCACTGCAGGAGTCCGACGAGTCGGCCACTTGGCCACGTGACGCTTGGAGAGACCAAGGCATGAAAGAACGACGCCAGTTCATCCGCGTCAAGACGCCGGTGATGATCGAATTTCCCAACCCGGTGACGATGAAGACCGAGCGGAGCTTCACGGACGACGTCAGCGACAGCGGCGTGCGATTTCCGACGCCGGTGAAGCTGCAAATCGGCGAGGAGCTGCCGTTGACCTTTCAGTTGCCGTATCAGCAGGAGGCTAGCTTCCACGCGACGGGCGAGATCATCTGGGTGCGCGAAGTGGCCCGCTTCGGCAGCGCGCAGTACGAAATCGGCCTGCGGTTCCGCTGGATCGAAGACCCGGATCGCCAGCGACTGGCGCGGTATCTTCAGGGCATCTTCACCGGAAACTTGTGATATAATAATGCCCGCTTTCGAGTCCGTTCTCGACGAGGTTGTTGCGCCGCACGGCCTAGACCCCTCGATCTGACCGATGAGCTCACTGCCCTGTCGGCTAATGGTAGGCCACGAGACTCTGGATCTCGGCGTCGTGGTTCGAATCCACGCGGGGCAGCCAATTTTCAGAAAGGCCGTCAACGGACCCGTTGGCGGCCTTCTGCTTTTGGTAGGCAAGGTTCGCATCCGCAAGGATGTCAAAGGGTTGCCGGAAGGTCACTGACAGGCGACCACCCTTCCATGTCGAGTTCGAGAATACGTAATTGAGCAACCGCCGCCGCTCCAAGACAGGCTGCTGATCGTAGAGGACGCGGGCTTTCGAGGCCAGATCGAGCAGTTGGATACCCTGATCGACGTAGGAGCGATTCGCCTTCTCATGCCGCTCTAGGGTCCGCCGCAAGTCTTCCTGTTCGCCCCGCCAGCGTTCGCTCAGCCGCGAGTACGTGCCTCCGTCCACCTTCCGATCCAGCTTGTCCACGTAGAGGGCATCCAGGCGCTCCTGAAGGCGCTGGTACTCTTGCTGAAGCTTCTGGATAGCCTCGCCGTGATAGTCCCGCTCGTCCTTCAGACTCGCATGGAGAGCTTCCTTGAGCCAGGCCAGCACTTCCGTGTCGAGCTGGATCGCCAGCAGCGCATCGCCAAACTGCTTGGATAGCTCCGCTTCTTTGACGTACTTCTCGCCGCAGCGCCCCTTGTGGCCGGTGCAGTGGTAGTAGGTGTACCGGCCCTTCTTCATCTCGGCCACCATCGCGCAAGCACAATGTCCACAGGACACCAATCCCTGGAACGCCCACTGGTGCCTCTTCGATCCGGTCGGACGGCCCTCTCGCCGCTCGAAGACCGCCTGCACCTGATCGAAGAGTTCCTTCGTGATGACCGGCTCGTGTGTGCCACGGTAAAGCCGCTCCTTCCAGAGGAAATCACCGTAGTAAATCGGGTTGTGCAGGATTTTGGCAACGATGCTCCGCTGAACTTTGGCCCCGGACTTCCGGTAGGCCAAGCCCTCGGCATTGGCTCTCCGAGCGAGATCAAGCAGCGAATAGTTGCCCGTGGCGTACCATGCGAACAGTTGGCGGATCAATGGAGCTAGGTTCGGGTCCGGCTGAATGAAGCGTCGATCCTCACAGCGCACGTTGAGATACCCTAGCGGAGCCGTCGAAGGATATACGCCTTGCTCGGCCTTCTCCTTCATGCCCTTTCGGGTTTCCTCGGAGAGATTGTCCACGTAGTTCTTCGCCAGTAGGACCTTGATGCCGTGAATGAACTTCTGGTGAGAACGAGCGTCTTTGCTGAGGACTTCCCCTTCCTTGACCAAATGAACAGACAGCCCCCCTTGCATGAGATCATCAACCGTCACATAGTCGCGGAAGTTGCGGTAGAGCCGGTCGGTTTTCTCAACCAGGATTGCTTCGGCGGAAGACTTCCCTTCAAGAAACTTCACCATCTCCGCGAAGCTTACGCGCCCAGCTTGCTTGGCCGTTTCCACGTCAATGAACTCGCGGACAATCTCAAGTCCTTCCTTGTGGGCATAATCCTTGAGCAGCTTAAGTTGAGCGGGGATGGAGTAACCTTCTTGCTCCTGGTCTTTTGACGAAACCCTAGCATAGAGGACAGCCTTCATTGCGCGTTTCCTTCCACGATTTGGATTTCTTCCGGCGTCAGGCCGTAGAGCGCATACACCAACTGGTCTATCTCCCGCTCCAAAGCGCTTGTGTCCGCCTCAGCATCCCGCTGCTTCGCCGCAAGGATGCGGTCAACTAACGCGATGATGGATCTTTGCTTCTGTGGTTCACCGAAAACGACTCTTGGCAGTGGAAGCTCCTCGACATGGCTTTTCTTTACTTGAGCCAGAGCTTCTCCTTTTTCAGGGTTGATGAAGCAATAAGCAAAATCCATCACCTTTGAATTCAGAATTCCCAAGACAAAGAACAGATTGGTGGATCGCTTGGGTAGGATGACATGCAAGTTGTCCCGTGCCACAAAGCCAGACTTCCCAAGAGTGGCTATGATGGAGTCACCGGTTTGACGAACAAACACTTTTTCAGGAGCCTCGAAAATGGCAGGATCGCGAGGCGCAGCCAACCACTCGCCATACTTGATCCAAGAATCATTATTCCAGAGGGTGACATAGCGTTGAATAAGACTGCCTCTGAGTAGCGGCACCCAGTGGATACCTACAGGTTTGGAACCTTCCACGACAAATGGCTTGTCCCGCATGATCTGTGCTGTTTGAGGAGGCTTGCCTTTACCCTTCTCGAAGGGCTTAACGCCGTTGAACACGTTCGCAATGTCCTTTAGGAGCACCCCATTTTTGCTAATCTTCTGAAACAGCTTTTGGTGCGATGGCGGGAAGACAATATTAATTGCATCACCGCTTTTTGGAATCTCATCCCACGAAAGGTGATGAGCAAGACTCAAGCCCATTGGCCCAAAGCAAAAAATAGGAATCAATGATCCTTTAGCAGGAGGCTTCTTCTCAAATATGAATACGTTTGTATCGACCACGGCTGCAAATACTTTGGTTTGGACGACAAGAAGGCTGCGCCATTGAAGTTGCGATGTAAGAAACTGCCTAAACTTCCGAAAAGTAATCGATGGTAACCACGTATTGGGAACGATGTAACTAAGGACACCGCCCTCCCGGTTCAAGCTGTGCCCTTTTTCGACAAATAGCATGTAACTTTCAGGTGGGCTGCTTTGATGTTTGTAAGCCCTTAACAGCGAAACACGTTGTTCTGATGAAAACTCGGCCCCATATGGCGGGTTGGCAATAACGACATCGAACCCGCCTTTCCGATGAAACACTTCCGAGAAATAAATCTCGAAGTCGAAGGTTTCCTTCCCGTTGGTCAGTTCGTGGATAGTGTCCTCGATTTGCTGCCTGTAGCGGTCTTTCTTGCCCTTGTCCGGCTCATCGAAATAGCGTGGCTTCAGTTCTTCAAGCCGCTGGAAGAGCTGCTGGTTGAACAGATCTTTCTCTACGCCCAGGAGCGAGTTGCCGGTAACAATCTTGTAGGAAAGGTTCGGCAACGGCTTGATCTGCTTCACGTCCTCCTCATCTACCACCAGCGAAAGCCAAAGCCGAAGCTTGGCAATCTCAACTGCGCCGGGGTCGATGTCCACGCCGTAAAGGCAGTTCTGGATGGCGTGGCGCTTGAAGTGATAGGGAGTGCGGTCATGAACGTCGTTGAAGTAAGACGTGAGCGCGGAGCGGGCGCGGACAATCTCGGTCATCATTCCCACCGGGAACGCGCCCGAGCCGACCGCCGGGTCGCAGACGGTGATGTCGGCCAGCTTTTCATCAATGAGCCGGGCGTGCTGTTCGATGCTTTTGGGCATCTTGATGGCGTAACGCGTTTCCACGGCTTCGTAGTGGGAGATTTGGTCGCCGAGGTGGACAAGAGTTTCGATGTCGGCATGGGGAACGATGTCATGGCGGACGGTAGTTGTCAGAGTCATCTGCTCTGGCTCTGGTTCATCAAACAATTTGATCTGCTTTGATTTACTTGGGATTAAAGGACGGGCAGCAGTGTTAAGGGTCGTGTCGAGGTAGTTGATGAGACTTTCCTGACACATGTAGTGGACGATTTCGCGCGGGGTGTAGAACGAGCCGAGACCTTTACGGCGGTTTTCCTCAATGAGGTTTTCAAACACCTTGCCGAGCATTTCGGGGTCAATAGCCACTTCCTTTTCCAAAGGCTCTGCCTCATTGATGGTGAAGTTGTAGCGGTCGAACACGTCCAGAACTCCTGTACCGTGATCGCCTTCGGCGGTGCGCTCGGTGTTGGTAAAGAGTCGGTTGGGCAGGGTGATGTCGGTCTTGCGCCAGTCGTAATCGCCGAGCGGCTCGAAGAGGCCGCCATTGAGGAACGGGATGCGGCACTTGAATATCTTGCACCACGCTTCGTGCCCGCGGTCGGTCGCCAGTGTGTCGTAAAAGAGCGGTTCGAGGATGTCGTTAAAAATGTTGACGGTGGGAGCCAGGCTGGAAGCCTGTCCCACGAGCCGCCGGAGAAAATCACGTGGGCCAGCGCCCCAATCCTTGCCCTTCTCGACGCCCAGCCACCCCTTCTTTTGGAGGAAATAGAGGAACACGATCTGGCCCATGAGCTTCTTGGCGAAGTCCACAGTGTTGACGTGCTTGGCTTTGAATTCCCTGCCGATGTTGGGGTCTTTGGTAGCAAGCTTCTGGAGCGCCGCCTCAATGTCTCCGAATAGCGCGGCGTATTCGTTGAAGAACTCCTTGGTGACGGCTTCGACGCTGAAAGCGTCTTCGAGCTGCGCGAGCGTAGGGAGGTTTTCCGTATCCTGAAGCAGCGTCAGGAAACGTGACTGCGCGGTATGGCAGCTCTCGCCCTCGCCGACAATGTAGGAAAAGCGACGCGCAGGCGTAAGGTGGGTCTCGACACCGACCTTGCCGGACTCTGTCTCGACGGCGGCATACTCCATCTTGACGTAGGAGAAGCGCCATTGGTGTTCGGTGGGCGAGACAAAGGCGACAAGCGCCGCATCTTTGCCGTCGCGCTGCTTGAGATGGTCGGCGACGAAATTACGGATGGCCGTGCGGGTGCGCTCCAGCTTGGATTCGTTGGTCAGGTGGACGATAAGCACGTCGAGCTTGTCGTCATCGGGAGAGGTGTAAGTGCCGAGACGCTCGAAATGGGAGACGTGTGGCTTGAAGGCGTTCTTGATGTAAGTGGTGTTCCATCGTGCGGCCTTGGACTCGTCAAAGCGGTTCAGTAGGTTGCGGGTGAATTCAAGGAACTTGGATCGGTTGAACGGCTGCGGGAAGGTATCGGCGACGCGGGCGCGGGCTTGTTGGGGGTTCATGGCTGTTGAACGAGGTAGGAGGACAGGATAACTTCACGCGAGGCAAGGGCCTGGCTTGCATGGGCGATGGGGCTTGCCAGGAAGAACTGGGATTTGATGTCGCGGCGCAGGGTGGCGAGGACTTTGAGCGGCTGGAGGTTTTCGGGTTTCTTCAAAGCGGCGGCAACCTTCTTGGCCGTCGCCTTCGGGAGTGAACCCTCCTCCACCAACCGAATCACTTTGCCGACGAATTCCTCGTCATCATCGGTGAATTGCTGACAGCGGCGGACGGCCTTGTCTTTGAGGCGCTTCAAGATGTAGGCGTCGTTCGGGCTGCCACGATGCGTGGCCGCAGCTTGCTCGGCATCGGCAGTGGTGACGGTGTGGAACGCCGCTTTGTTCTTGTCGAGCAGGTCGTAGAACTCACGCGGGATGGGTTGACGTGGCTCTTTAGGATCGGCGGGTTTGAGGATTCTCGCGGCGGACATGAAGTCGAGTTCGGTGGTCGGGTGACTGCCGGAAGCGCCGAGGAAGAATTTATCTAGCTTACCTTGGCGGAAGTAAGTGAGGAGGGCCGGAAAAGATTGAACCTGCGTTGCAGCAGCAATCGCCCGAGCACCCCCATCCTTTGCCGCGCCGGAGGTCAGCGAGGAGACTACGGGCAAGGTTCGGGTGGAGCGGGCCTTCTTTGGCAGATGCTTGACGCGTTCAAAAACGTTGGGCTGCTTGTCGCGCACGTTGCGGATTTCGGTGAGGAATTTAAGTTCCGTCTCCTCGTCCTCATCCTCGCCGGTGATGGTCTTCTTAGAATTCCACTTGGCAAACAAGTCGTGCGAGACAATTTCTTCGCCTTCCGTTAGCAGCCGGGCGTCCGCACCGAGCATTTGAATGAAGGCGTGTATCTTGGCTTCGGCGGCTTCGCGCAGTTTGATAAGGTCATTGCCTTCATCGGTTGGAAAGAAGTTATAGGTAAAAATCCTGTCAAACTTCGTGTCTACCCGGTTGACGCGACCGACCCTCTGAATAAGGCGCGTAGGATTCCACGGGATGTCGTAGTTGACGACGATATTGGAGCGGTGGAGGTTTACGCCTTCGGCGAGGACTTCAGTCGCAACGAGAATGCGATAGTCATCTTTTGAGCGACGCGTCTTGGCGTCGAAATTAGCGATAACTTCTTCGCGAACAGCGTTGGGCGAGTCTCCAGTAAACAGGAGGACCTTGGGTTCAACCTCATCGCGAATCTTGCTTGCAAGATAGCTGGCGGTTTCTTTTGACTCGGTAAAGATAATAGCTCTGCCGTCTTTGAGGATAGGCGCCTTCTTGAGGATGTCCCGAAAGGATTCCCACTTGGGATCGCGCGTCACTTTTTGCCAATGACTGCGGATAGACTGGAGCGCCCGTAGATCACCTTCGAGATCGCCAATGTACCCCGCCCGAAAGTTCTTCGCGGGCAGTTTCTCAGCCTTCTGCTCGTCTAGCAAACGCGTAACGCCCTCCTCATCGCCGGATTCCAGAAGTTCGAATACTTTACCGATGTGGTCCTTGCTGATGAACACATGGCCCTTGCGGAATTCCGCGATGACACGCTCGTAAGTGTGGATAAAGCGACCCAACGTGGATAGGAAGGCCGTGAAGCTGCTTTCTAGGCGCTTCACCGTAAGAATTTTCATGAACTTGGCGAGGTTGTGCTGGCTTTGGATTTCGTGCTCATCTCGCTTGCCTGTGTAATAGGCCAGCGGCGTGTATCGCGCGTACTTGAAGTCATGCGTGAGTAAGCGGATGGTTTCGTCGAAGACTTCTGCCTCAACTTTGTTGAACTTGTAGAACAGCGGCTCAGGGTCCACTACCTCGGGAAACCTGAACCCTTGCCGCCGCAAATCCTCGCCGTAGTATTTCTCAATCTCGCCACGAGTGCGGCGAATCATCAGGTACTTCAGAATGCTCTCACGCGTCTGCCGAGCGTTTTCCCGCACCGTGCGGAAATAAACCTCATGGTCACGTTGGCGGTCGAGTCCATCGACGCGACGACGGAGCGCACCGAAGAAGGCTTCAAGGTTGCGGACGTTCGGGATGCTGCTGTTCTTGCCAGGTTGAAATAGCTTGATCTGACTCAGGATGTCCTGCGGCGTGTTGTTGAGCGGCGTGGCTGAGACGAGCACGACGCGCTTGCCCCGGCAAATCTGCGCGAGCAGTTCGTAGCTCTGCGTGTCCTCAGTACGGAAGCGGTGTGACTCGTCAATGAAGACAACTTTGAACTTCTGAAGGTCGCGGTCGAGCAGTGATTCGAGTTTGCCGAGAGATTCACACAAGTAGCCGCGTACGCCGAAATCACGGAAGACATTCGGCCATGAGCCTGGGTTGTGCTCGTCAAGCAGGTGCGGCGGGGCGATGACGAGGCACGGCTCGTTGATGTGCTGCGCGAGCAAAGCGGACATGTAGGTTTTGCCCAAACCAACCACGTCGGAGAGAAACGCGCCACCGTATTCGTCAAGAACCTTGCGGGCGTTGAGAACGGCTTCCTCCTGATATTTCAGCTTTTTGAAACCGGCGGGCAGATAGATGTCATCCATTTCGTCCGGCAAGTTGAGTTCGCCCAGAAAATACTCGTAGAGGAATTTCAGATAGAGTTCGTAAGGCGTGAACTGCGCGTACGGCGATTTGACCTCAATGGTTGTGACGTAATCCTTGGTCACATCCACAGACTTGGCCCAAAGCTCGTTGAACTTGGCGAGGGCGAATTCATAATCGGCGCGGTTCTTCAACTCGACATTGAACTCCAGATTATCCACGAGACCAGCCTGGGTGAAGTTACTGGAGCCGGTGATAACCCGGCCCTTGTCGCGGTCGCCCTGGTGGAACGTCATGATGTAGACTTTGGCGTGAACACGCTCCGACGGATAAGCGCGGACCTCCAGCTTGCCGGATTTGATCCACTCGACGAACTTGCGGACCCCATCCTCAATCTCGGAGCTTTCGCGGGACTCCTGTAACTCGCTCAAGATTTCTGTGGGCAGCTGTTGCCGGACGCTAGCGTGAGATTCCAACACGAACTCCTGCTGTTCTTTGGCGGTCTGGATCAGTTCATGGGTCGGCTGGTCGGTCTTGATGCCGACGAGGATGCGAACTTTCTCAGTCTTGGTCAACGCGGGATGCATTTTGTGGAACCCGCTGATGAAAAAGTAACCGACGAGGCAATCGAAGAAGCGCGTGTCCTCCCCAAGCAAGACACCAAAGCGGTCACGCAGGCTCTTACCGGATTCGTTCGTGATGAAGGTCAGGTCGGTTGACATGGTTAGCTGGGGAGCGATTACCTTTTCTTTGGCCCGCTCGCGAGAAGTTTTCGGATGTGGTAGTCGTGGATCGGACCAGGTTTCATGTGCCGATTGAGCCAACGGTTGACTGTCTGGAAGGTAACGCCGAGCTTCTTGGCGAGCTGGGGTTGGCTTAGCCGGTGTTCAAGTCGGTAGGTGTTAAGTTGGTCAATGAGGTCTTGGGTCATGGCTACGTCAGGGTATAACGAGTTATCACGTACGTCAACGAGAATGTCACAAATACCCGCGGAGCTTGATGGCCGCTTTGACCGCCAGCAGAGAAGCTGCCGTGTTCTTGCTGTCGAGCAGTCGATCCAGCGCCGTCGGGTCCTTGCACAAGCGATCTACGCGAGCATCGTGTTCCTGGCAGGACTCATAGGTCAGGTTGTAGCAGTGGCGGCAGCCGTAGTAGGTGCCGCCGGACGGTAGATAGAGCTTGGTGATCCTCCGGCGGCAGGCGCAGCCGTTTTTGACCAGCGGGCAGATGAACCAGTAGCGCAAGCCTCCGTACCGACAGGGTGTGGTTGCCAGCTCGATGTCGTAGCGGAGGTCGTGCTTCTCGCCGGTCCCGGCGCGGGTCAGGGTGTAGAACAGCGTGAGCTGCGGCGATGGTTGCTGGCTGAAGCTGAATCCCAGGTTGGACGTGATCTCGTCCGCCCCGCTCTTCCACGTCACGGTTCCGCTGGTGAAGCTGACGCTGGGCTTGAACACGCCCCGCTTGTGGAACTTCGACGCCCATAAGCTCCGGCACTCCTCCACCGTCGTCTTCTTGTCCGACCGATAGCCGCCCATGAATAAATTCGCTTCGCCCCCCGATGGTGTCCTAAATCTTTAGGGAATATCCGTAGAGCACAGGTTAATCACAGGCTTTCGTGGTGAAAACCTCGAAAACACTTCTGCGAAACGAAGCCATTTCAGGTCTCATCCAGCACCACGGGCGCGGGTACGTCCTCGCCTTTGCGCCGCCGCTGGAGCCGTTCGAGCTGATTGATCGCCTTATAGAGCTGCCGATCCAGGGACGCCTCGTAACGGATTATCTTGTCCAGATCGTGACCGGAGGCGGGCGCTGACGCCAGCAGAGCCGCCTGCTCCAACTCCTGGGCAACTTGCGCCTCCAACGGCTTGACCTTCTCCTCGGCGGCTTTGAGTGTGGCTTGATGGATAGCGAGCAGGCCCTTGCGGATGGCGTCATCGGTCAGCCCTTGTTCCTTGAGCCAGTCCCGCAGCGCTGGCCCGTCGGCCTCCTCGTCCAGATCGCCTTCACTCTGCTTCCGGGAAAAGCTGTGCTCGGCGGCGAGCTTCGCGTAGTCCTCGGCCCATTCTTCGGCCCCCTCATCTGAGAGCGCATCGTCTCCCGCCTCCAGAGCCTCGATGCACCGCTGAGCAAACCCGGCGGCTTCCTTCGCGCTGTTGAGCGCTTGCTGGGCATCCAGCCCGTGCGAGTGGAGCCGTTTGGCCGCGTAGTCCTCGCTGTAACGGTCCAGTTGCTTGCGAAGACAGCCCAGCTCGAATTGGAGGACGCGCCGCTTGCGCCACAAGCTGACCGCCACCTGTTCCACCAGCGCGTCTTCCATTGTCCCGTCCGGCTGGAAGTAGTCCCTGAGGCCATCGTGGAGCCGGAGATAGGCGTCCTTGCGCTCCTGGCCTTCTCCCTTGGTGATGACCACGGCGTCGCTCAGGATGCCGTGCTTGACCGCGTTGAGCTTGGCGATCTCCCTGCCCTGCTCGGTCTTCGGTCCGGTGGACTTCTGCGCGTTCTGCTGGTTGGCGTCAATCTGCTTCTGCGTTGCCATCACTCCCTCCCAAGTATTCCGTTTCTGTTTCCGGCCCATGCGATGGAAACAGAGACGCGGTTGCATAGGTCTTGCGCCGATAGAAGGCGGCCTTGCCGCCTCGTCCTGAGTCAGCCTTCCGGTTCTCGCGCTCGAACCGGCCCGCTTTCAGCGCCTCATCCAGGGCCTTTTCTGAGACGCCTGCTGCTTTGGCTTGCTCGACCAGCTCCTTGCGACTGGTCCACATTTCTTCCGACAGCGCGGAGACCAGGAAGGCGTGCGCGGCCTCCAACCGGGCCGCCTCCTTGACGGCCTCTGCTTCTCCGGCATAGCGCACGATGGTCTGTCCGGGCTGCGGGTCGTGAATGCCGACCAGAAACGCCGCCACCGGCTCCGCGAACCGCGACTTGGAGTGCTCCACTACCAGATGCTCGTCTTGCTTCTTCAGGGACAGTAGCGTATCGACGAAGGCCGCCTTCTCGGTACTGCCGCGCAAGAGCTGGTCGGCGCTGACGCTGAATTGGCCGGGTTTGCGCTGGTGATCGGCAAAGAGCATGGCGCAGTTGAACTCGCGCACCAGCTCTTTGACGATCTCGAAGACTCGCGCCATTTCTGAGGCCGAGTTCTCGTCTGCGCCGTGAACACGGATGAGCGAGTCCACGATGACAAGCGCCGGACGGTACTGCGCGAGCAGGTGCCTGAGCGCCTCGACCGACTCCCGGCGACTGAAGGAAAACGGCTGTCCGACCACAAAGGACAGGTCCAGCGCGTCGCTGGTCAGCCTCTTGGCGGCCAGCAGCTTTGGGAGCCGACAGCCGAGCAGGTTGACGGATGATTCTCGATCAAGATAGAGCACGCGGCCTGCCGTGGTCTGGAATTGGCCGAGCCATTTGCCGCCTCTCGCGCACTCAATCGCCAGATCGAGCAGCATCCACGACTTGCCGTAGCCCGCCGGGCCAGCCAGTATGCCCACGCCCTCTTGAGGCAGCAGGCCCTCGATACGCCAGGCAATTTCGGTGCTGGATGACGCCAGTAGCCCGGCCAGCGAGATGAGTTCGAGCGGGCGTGATTCGGTTTCCGTTTCCTCGCTATTACCGGAGGAGGACCGAGACGGGTAGCGTCGGCACAGCCCGTCGATTTCGTGCCGAAGTTCTTCAGATGGAAAGCCGCAGTGCTTGGCGTGTGGGAGCAAGAGAGCCAGGATGCTGTCCGGCGGCCAGGCGTCGCGGTGCAGCTTTCCGGCGAGCTTGGCAAATGTAGCGTTGCGGTTGCCTTCGTGTAGGTCGGCAAGAGCCTTGGCAATCCAGCCAGACGGGTTGGCCTGCTCGATCTGCTCCGATGGGCCAACAGCGAGCAGAGATTCAAAGTCCGACAGGTTGTATTGGCGCTCCGGGATCAGGACCTCAATCGTGGCGAGAACAGGTGCCGATGTGTCCTTCACGTTGTACGTTCCGGGAAGCCGGAGAAGCCTGGCGAGTTCCGCCGACTGGCGATCCCCACCCAAGGCGGCGGCTAGTGCTTTCAGGATCGCTTCGATCCTGGTTATGTCGGTGGGTCCGGTGATCTCCTGAGGCTCTTTGAGGACCCAATAGCCGTGGAAGCCGTGGCCGCTACGAACGATGCCGGTCGGGGGAAGCGCAAATTCCAGAAGCCGCTGGAAGGCTTCGGACTTGCCTCCGCCAAAGTGCTTGGCGTCTAGATCTACCCAAAGGCAGCCGACAAATTTAACAGCGTCCTTAGTGCCCTCGCGTCGGCTTCGCAGGCACACGCCAAAATAGACGTTGAAGCCATCCTGCTCGGCCAGGTCCTTCGGCATGGCATCGGCGAGTTGGGCTGCGCTCTCATGGAAGCTCGGCGGCAAGGTGTGGCCCGGTTTGATGCGGCGGACTTCGATGTACGATCCGCCAAGATCAGGGGAGAACAACGCCTCAAGGAACTCTCGAACCGTCGTTGCCATGCCACTCTCCAGGTTGCCGTGTCATTGACGCCACATCCTCGTCTCGTTGGGCGCTGGCAATCAGCGCCTCAAAGCGTGTGACAATCGCCTGCAAGATCAGGTCTCCGGCCTCCCGCGTCACCGGATGGACGCACTGAATCTCCTTCCCGTTCGGCAGGACTTTCATGGGAAAAACCAACCGATAGCCGCTGCCATCGGGCCGTGTGTGAACGCCGATGTTGCCGAGATACAAGCAACCGTTGATGACGCAGGACGCGAAAGCTACGAGGCCGCCGCGTGGCCGAACAGGGTAAATCTCCACCTCATCGACGCGGAGCGCGAGAGCAGTGTCAGCAGGTCTAGGCATTGGTGGGGGTCTCGGCGTGTGCTTCGGAGGCGGCGTGGGCAGCCTTGGCCTTGGCGTCCCACTCAGCAAGCACCTGGAAGAAGCCCGTCACGTTCTCCACCATCTGGCGGGCGTCTTCCCTGGTCAGCTTGCGAGCGGTCCGGGGTTGCCAGAACTCGACGGTCTCTTGCAGGAATTGTTCGTCGTAGCGCCTCATAAGAAATGAACCCGCTGGCAGGTTGGTTGCCAACGGGCTCTGTTGGATACCGGCGGAACCGGCTCGTTCAGATACTCGTTATTCGACTCGGTGCTTCTGCGTCTCTTGGGTCTCTAGCTCTTGGATAGCTCCATCCTGGATCGACGCCTGGAAAACAACTTTGCCGTGGAATCCCTTTCTCAACACTCGCGTCAGCACGACTCGAATCAGGCGCAGCAGCGCCTCAAGTTTCTTTTCGTTATTGCGATTCGCAGGGTCGTTAGTTGACATTATTTACTAAAGTGGGTAAATCACCCTGGCAAAAAAATTCACTGCTGCATTTCCCGGATGATGTAGCCGATGTGCGTCGTCTCGGCGAAAATGCGTTCCGACGTAAAATTCTGCACCAAACCCAGCTTATGGAATTTTAGCCCGAGGCTCGATTTTGACACCCGAGAAAAGTACGGGGTCAGCGGGTATGCGAGTGCGCGGCAAAACTCGGTGTAGGAATCAATCAACAGCCTCCTGGAACCGCCGAAAGCATTGAAGTAGTAGTCCCTACGACCGAGATACCGGAACGGAGTCGTAGGCTGGTAGCATTCGTAGAACTGTGCCTTCACGAGATCATCCGGCATGAGGAGGTGTTCAAAGAAGGAGTTGGCTTGCCTCTCAAGGTCTTCACTCGCATCAAATACCTGTCGCTTCGAGCAACGGAACAATTCCGTTCGGCCAGCGTGGAAGATCGCATGACCCCACTCGTGCGCCGCAGTGCTGACGTGCCGTGGGTCTCGGTGAGGGGGCGAGATGCTATCGTCAATCAGAATCAGCTTCTCATCAGGGATGGTCTTGCCAAGCACTTTCTCATCCTCGTGGTAGCCAAGCGGAACGCCTGAGATCATGCGGTATTCGTGTTCTGGATAGAGGATCATTTCGTACAGGTCTTGGATGTCGAGCCGGATATCTTGCAGGCTCTTCCACTTCTTTTCAGCGATGTATTGGTCAACGTATGAGGCAGCGAGGGCCTTGATGGAGCGGGGCCGAGTGCTACGCGCTACAGCGACCTGTCCCATGTCTTCTTCCTTTGCGTGCGAAACTGCGCGATGGCTTTTTGATACTTTTCTCCCAGGCCTTTTTCAAATGTCTGCACCTTGATCTTCTTGGCTTGTTGCAGGAGTTTTTCTCCATCGACCTGAAACACCTCGGCAAGCGTCAGGATCATTTCTGGTGACGGAATCTCTCCGTACTGCTCAATCCGGGTGATGTATGCAGGAGAGACTTTGCCGCCTCGGTCTGCGATCCGAGCAATCAAGTCGCGGACGGTCCACTCCTTCTGTTTGCGGAGTCTGAAGACCGCTTCGCCAAAACTCAACTCTGAAAAATCGGAACTCATCTGCCCTTGTACCTCCTTACCGAATATACTAACTTTACTAAACTCAGTCAACATAAATTCTTGAGGGCATACTCTCAGATGGTCGCTCGGTAGCGCAAGGAGGCACGGGGCGGAAGATCGGCTTCGGCGAGTACTGTTTCGACATGTCATCTTCCTCACGTATCACATCGTCCTCAGATCGAGCTTGTCATATTCCAGGCGGCGCTGGATTACGCCGGTGGAGACCTCAAAATGTGTCGCCAGCGCCTCCACGATCACGTCATGTACGAAGTCTTGTTCTTGGTTGATCCCTTGGGCTTTGGCCTGACGCAACATGTTGCTCGCCGCTCGCTTGAGCGCATCGCCAGGCACGAGCACCAAGCCCGCGAAACTGTGGGCCTGCCACTCCAGACGGCGGAGGTCCATGTCGGGGAAAGTGCGGACGAACTCTTTCCAATCGTCGACTGACTCTAGTTGTTGCTGCCGGAAGAGGTCAGCGTGGAGAACCACATGCCCCGTCTCATGGGCGAGAGTAAAGCGATAGCGACCGGACTGGCGCTCGTAGACGTATGCATCCACGGTGATCTCGGTCAGATCGCTGGACGTGAAGCCGACGATTTCAAACGCCGCTTCCAGTCCAGGCACCGGCACGATGTTCAAGCCGAGATCAAAATCGACGATCCGCTCGATGGGAATGGGGACGCGCTTGGAGGGATGGTACCGCGCTAGGAAAGCATCCGCGCTCTGGCGGAGCTGGTCATAGCGCAAGTCAGGAACGCTGGAAGGCAAAAGCACACACGGCCTCCGTGCTCAACCACGTATTTTCTTTATGAGTTCACTAAGCTGCTGCTCGGTAAGCCGCTTGCCACGCAAGGTCCTGAAGACCAGGGGAAGCTTTGCGACGAGTTCCTGATCCTCCAAGAGTTCTTCCGGGAGGCGTCCTTTGGCAGCCGCCGCCAGATCAAAGAACGTGTACCAATCGTCAGTGCCGGGCTTGAGCGCCAGCGCCTTCGCATACTTCTCTAGCACTTCCCGGTCGTGAGGAGGAGCCAGCACACCACGCTCCAGGCGGCTGAGATTGCCTGGATCAAACTTGTGCTTGAGGCAGAACTCGCGCAACGTCAGGCTGAGTGCCTGCCGCTTTGCCTTGAAAAACTCTCCAAAACCCGCCGGAGTTTTCATCCGCCCCCCTCCTGTTGTATAAAGTATACAACAGTTGTGGAGGCCGTGTAAAGAGGGTAGGCTAGCGTCGCTGCTAGACCCCGTAAGAAGGAGCCAGACCGATGATCTTCGTCGTATCGAAAGACTTGCGCTCGGTAGAGAAAACCGCCAAAGAGAGCTTTGCGGGGCTGAATCTCTGGGAGCGCCAGCACATCGAGGAGTGGATACGGAAAGCGCCCGACATCCTCGGCGAAGACCTATTGGTGGTGAGCGCGGAGTTCGACCGCTTCACCGGCTCCCAAGACCGGCTGGACATCCTAGCCGTGGACCGTCAAGGCAACCTCGTCGTCGTGGAGATCAAGCGCGACCCCTTCGCCGGATACGCCGACCTCCAAGCCATCCGCTACGCCGCGATGGTCTCCACCATGACCATCGAAAAGCTCACCCCGCATTACCTGGCGTACCTGCAAAGAGACAAGCGGGATGATCGTGTGACGCTTGAGACCGCAAAGAATCAAATCATCGAGTTTGTCGACGCTGAGGATTTTGAGGAGCTGAGCACCAAGCCGCGCATCATTCTCTGTTCGGAGGACTTTTCGCTGGAGGTCACAACCACCGTGCTCTGGTTGCGGCGGTTCGGCGTCGACATCTCGTGCGTGCGGTTCACTCCCTATCAGGTCGGGGAGAAGGTCATCATTGTTCCAACGAAGACGATTCCTCTTCAGACGGCAGAACAATTCCAAGTCGACATTCAACGCAAGCAGGAAGACCGAGCGCAAGAAGGCGGGAAGCGCAAGCGAGCGCGTAGCCTTCAGATCCTCTTGGAAAGCGGTGTCATCAAAGGCGGGGAGCGCATCTACCTGAAGAACGGGCTGCCGTCTCACGTGAAGTACCGAGAGGGCGACCCCACGTTTTCTGCGGTGCTCACAGGCAAGGACGGTCGGAGTAATGCTGTGCGTTGGGATAAGGACCAGCAAGAGTATTCGATTTCAACGTTGGCCTGGAACATTTTCCGCGACCTCCATCCCGACAAGAAGGACCCTGGAGGAGTCAATGGCAACTGGCATTGGGTCCTGGAAGATGGTAACGACCTGTGGAGCTTGGCGGAAGAGATTGTGGCTAAACAAAAGTCACCACTACCAACGGCAGTCGAGGCGCGCTGACATCGGAGGGATCATGGACAGACAAGCCCTCGGTCCCTTTTTATAGTGTGAGAAAGCTCAGGAAACCCCGGCCAAGATTCGCCCGGACCCTTCCGCGTGATATAATCCCCAGAACGCATGATCCCTTTCCCACGGCGGCAAGGTCAGCCAAGTTCGAAATGAGTTCACGAAGGGCAGCCAATCCTACAATGTATTCACTGTATTCACTTCTGAGAGAAGGACAGATTAGTGCGTCAAACAACACTAGAATCCATCTCATCAATGCTGA
>OBEQ011057687.1_pt1 | contig 18857 bp, 20 predicted proteins | sample 1670901 | NCBI WGS metagenome assembly OBEQ01 (sample SAMEA104232315, study PRJEB22302) | groundwater metagenome | biome: forest; feature: aquifer; material: groundwater | place: USA | collected 2011-08-07 | depth 5.4 m
CCCGGCCCCCCAGACGCCCGTCCAACCCCTAAACGAGCCCGACACCCTTCCCGCCTTGATTCAAGCCATGACTCATCCGGATCCCGCCGAGCGCCAGGCGGTGGTAGAAGCGCTCGGCCAGGTCAATCATCCCGAGGCCATCTCCGCCTTGATCAAAGCGACGAAGGATCCCGTGCCGGCGGTGCGCTTGGCGGGGATCAACGCGCTCAACCCATTCGGAGAATCCGCCATCCTCCCCGTCTTGGTGAGCGCTCTCGCCGATCAGAATGCCTCGGTGGTCCAGGCGGCCGTGAAGGCTCTCAGCCAAAGCCAAGATCCTGCGGCGATTCCCACGTTGATCAATGCGATGAAAGATAGGTCTCCTTTAGTGCGTCAGGCGGATGGGGAGGGGTATAGCGGGATCAATCCTCCCGCCGAGATAGCCGCCTTAATCTATCTGATGTATGAATCCATGGGCAGGCAAATAAATAATAAAGAGGCCGCGGAGCTCGTCAACGAAAACCCCGGATTGATCAACGCATTGGTCCAAGCCTTGCCGCGCACTTCTACCGAGGTGCGCCAAATGGCGGCGCAAATCCTCGGCGTCTCTCAAGATCCCCGGGCGTTCCTTCCCTTGGCGAACCTATTGGAAGATCCCGACCCTGCCGTGCGCGTGACCGCGGTCACCCTCCTGGGAAAATTCAAAGACATCCAGGCTATCCTCTCCCTGCTCCGGAAAGCCGAGAAGGACCGCGACGAACATGTCCGTACTGCCGCCCGCGCCGCGCTGGAAGCCCTGGGCGAAGTGGAGTCGGATATTTTGAAAAAACGGAAGAGTCCATAGGTTCATACCGATTCGCCCGGGTTATTGAATATTCTTATATAATCTTATATATTCTAATACAATCATCTTATGCGTACCCCCAAAGCCCGTTTTGACAAACGCCTGCAGGAGTTCCCGGCTTCCTTGTGGTCTTTAATCATTAAGATTGATGAACTCAAAGGGCAATGGGTGGGCGGCGCCCGTCTGTCTCCTCAAACCTTGGGCCGGTTGAAGCAATCCGTCCTCGTCACGTCAACCGGAGCTTCCACGCGCATCGAAGGATCTCGATTGTCCGATGAAGACGTGGAAAAGCTCATGCGGGGGATCGCCATTCAGAAATTCGCGGATCGGGATCAACAAGAGGTCAAAGGGTACTTTGAGCTTTTGCGGAACGTCTTCGACTCGTGGAAGACCATCCGATTCTCTGAAAACACGATCAAACATTTTCACCGGGAACTCTTAAAATTCGTGGAGAAGGACCAGACTCATCGCGGGGAGTACAAGAAAAAGGAGAACCGGGTGCATATGATTGATGAAGCCGGTCAATCGAGGGGCATTCTCTTTGAGACGATCCCCGCGTATTTGACCCCGAAAGCCATGCAGGAGCTTGTGGAATGGACCCAACAAGCCCTTCAAGACGGAGAACTTCACCCGCTGATGATCGTCGGCCACTTTCTGGTGGAATTTCTAAAAATCCATCCGTTTGAAGATGGCAATGGACGGCTCTCTCGTATTTTGACGAACCTCTTGTTGCTACAGCATGGCTATGCTTACGTGCCGTACGTCTCTCATGAGAAGTTGATTGAGAATCATAAGCCGGACTACTATCTGGCGCTTCGCAAAAGCCAGAGGACTCTTGGAACCGACCAGGAAGACATCACCCCCTGGCTCGATTTCTTCTTTCGCCTCTTCCTGACCCAGTCTCAGATGGCCGTGACCCTTCTCACCCAAGAGGATTTGGAACGCCTGTTATCGCCTAAGCAGCTTGCCGTGTGGCAGTATCTCCAGTCTGTTCAGGAGGCCACGCCGGGGGACATCGCGAAGCACGCCAAGGTGGTCCGCATTACCGTGAATCAGGCCCTGGGGCGATTGTTGAAACTCAAGCGAATCGAGCGACTAGGAATGGGTCGGAGTACCCGGTACCGCCTTCTTTCTCATTAGAATGAGATTAAAAAAGTCCCATCGGTTCGGTCACGATGGTATGCCCTGACGCCCACGGGGCCGACTCAGCGGCTCCAGCCCGCTTCGCCCGCGAAGCGAGGCGAGCGCCCCAAGTGCCCCTAGCCTCACTAGGGACCCATCACAAACAAATCCCGAATTCAGGGATGCCGCGAGTCCCAACAATGGGACCCACCATCAAGAGAGACTCCCCTTTAGAGGGAGCTCTGCGAGCGGCGGAAAACACCCCCCTCCAAAACGCCTTGACTCAACTGAAATGGTGATCATGAAAGCCGACTGTCCTCCGTATCGCGAATAGGTGAAGATCGCGAAGAGCGGCATGATCCACCTGACCGTCCTTTTGAACGACCTCCAGGGCGGCGCGCCGTTGCTTAAACCGAGAACGCCCTCCCGCTGATGCGGCCCGTCACGGAGCGGAAGGCGGAGCACGATCAAATTGTCGCCCCATCCCAATAACCTCGTTTTCTTTGGGGGGACACGGTTTATAATAGAACCCCATGGGCATTGAACAGGCGCTCAAAAAGAAACGGCCTCAAATCTTACGTCTAGCGGCCAAATACGGCGCCAGAAATGTCCGCGTGTTTGGATCGGTCGCCCGCGGTGAAGCGAGAGCCAAAAGCGACGTCGATTTTCTCGTCGATATGAATCGTGGCAGGAGTCTCTTGGACATGGGGGGGTTTCTCATGGATGTTCAAGATCTCCTCGGTCGAAAAGTGGATGTGGTGACTGAAAAAGGCCTGCACTGGTATATTCGTGATCGCGTGTTGAAAGAAGCGATTCCTTTGTGAAGGATGATCGGCTTTATCTCATTCACGTGCTCGAGTGTGTGGAGCGGATTCAGTCCTATATCAAAGGTGGTAAGTCGCGTTTTGATAAAGATACTAAAACTCAGGATGCCGTGATTCGCAACCTTCAAATCCTGGCCGAATCCACCAAACGAATGTCTAAACGGTTAAAAGATCAACATCCTAAGATTGATTGGAATGGCATGGTGGGTTTTAGAAATATCTTGGTTCATGATTATTTGGGCGTGGATGTGGATCGTGTGTGGGAAATCGTTTCTCATGACCTTCCTCTCATCAAGCGGCAGTTTCAATCGATCGCGGGAAAAATCAAGCGCCCCTCCTAAAGCTTCATGAATTACTTCAGAAAAAACGGATTCGCCCTTAAACCCTAATCCCTTTCCGCGGGGAAAGCGCATTCCGTTCGCCTCGGGGCGCTTTTTGTTCATCCGCATCAACACTTTTCACCAAAGTGTGACAAATGTTTGACACATTCCCGTACTTTTCATGGGCGATCTTGGCTACCATCATCCTCATGACGAATGACGAGTGACGAATGAAATTTGGGAATTTGAGAATTGACGATTTAAGAATTGAAAAGCTCTCAATTTCTAAATCGTCAATTCCCCAATCGTCAATGTTTCTGATCATGATAATGTTTTCGTTAGCAGGATCAGGAGTGGCGGAGGCCGAGCCCACGGGGAACCCCGCGTTGCAAACCGCCCTCACGCAGCTGACTCACGCGGACATGGGCGTTCGGCAGAATGCTCTTGCGACACTCCGCCAGCTTCGGAATCCGGCGGCGATTCCGGCGCTGATGAAGGCGATGACAGATACCAATCTCGGGATACGCGTGATGGCGGTGCAGGCGCTTGGACAAATCGGTGATCCCATCGTCATCACGGCTTTGATCAAGGCGGCGAACGATGATCCGGCCATGCGGCCGGCGATCATTGTGGCATTGCATTATCTCACCCCTTCTCTCACCGATATCCCGGCGATCATCCAGGCGGAGGCCCACGGCAAAGAAGATCCTCAAAGGCGAAAAATAGTGACATGGATGATCGGCAACATCAAGGATCCCGCGGTGATTTCGGTCTTGACGCGAGAACTGGCGCGTGGGGATCCCGCGGTGCGTCAAACGGCCGTTCAAGCGTTGGGCCACTGCCCTGACCCCGCCAGAATCCCCGTCCTGATCCAGGCCTTGGAAGATAAAGATCCCGGCGTGCGGGAGGCGGTGGGGGAGGCGCTCGGCGGCATCAACGACCCACGGGCCGTCGCCGCCCTCGAGAAACTCCTCGGGGATTCGGAGGTGGCCGTGCGCTTGAGGGTGGTGCAGACGCTCAATCAATTCAAAAACACCACAGCCGTTCTGCACGTCCTGCCGCTCTTGAAAACCGCATTGAAGGATCCCGAGGAACGGGTGCGCGCCTCCGCCCATATGGCCCTCAAGGTCCTGGGTGAACTGGACTCGGATCTGCTTAAAAATCGGACAGGATGGATCGAACTCCCCAATACCAACGGTCCCGTACCACGACAAAGGGAGGTCTTGATCTACGACCCCAAAGGTCACCGGCTGGTGCTATTTGGAGGATGGAATGGCCTGCCGCTAGGGGATACCTGGCTGTACGATCTCACGACCTCTACGTGGACGCAGATCAACACCGGAGGCCCGACCCCGAGAACCGAGGCAATGGCTGTGTATGACCGCAAGGAACATCGCCTCATTCTTTTTGGGGGAAGGGGTTGGGATGTCGACAAACGAGGCTCCTCTATGTTTGCAGACACGTGGTCATTTAATTTCACCACCCTGGCTTGGAAACGGCTCAAGACGACACCGGAACATCCCCTCACCCAGCAGTGGGTCCGGAACGACGAAAGACCCGTCGAGGCACCGGAACCACGAGGGCTCCACACCATGATCTATGACGAACGCGGACACCGGGTCATCATTTTCGGCGGGGTTACCTTCGGTCAAGATGCCCAAGGGGTGTCGGGGCATATGCTCGACGACACGTGGTCGCTCGATCTCGCCACGCTCACATGGCAAAAAATTCTTTCAGACGAAACGCCCTTGGCTCGTTGCGGAGCCCCGGGGATTTATGATCCTATCAACCACCGCCTGGTCATCGTCGGAGGGACTATTGATGATAAATTCCCTTTTACTGAACCATGGATTCTGGACTTGACCGCGCATCAATGGAAGCGCACGAAGATGCACGGCGAACTTAGCTTTCCACCGCGTGGCATATTATCCACCGCCTACGATCGGGACCGCTCTCGCCTCATCTTCTTTGGAGGAGAAGTTGAGAGACCAGGCGACTACCAATTTTCCGACACGGTCGGACTGAACTTGAAAAATCTATCTTTTGACCTTTTGCTGCCTGTTGATCCCCAAAAACATGAATGGCTCGAAGGAGTTTATGCGGTGGTGTATGACGAACAGAGACAGCGCCTGATCGCCTTTGGCGGGAAAGGCCGCTACGCCAACCGCCTGCTGGCGCTTCCCCTTATAGGGACAGCTGAGCTGTATCGCGGGGTGCGAGTCGAGGTCGCTGGCTTAAAGAATCCGCTCGCCCCGTTCGCCGGAGCCCTCGTGACCGTCACCTCCGCTCAAGGCGTCGAGCTGGCATCCTCCCCGACCGATGACGACGGGGTGTGGGAAGCCACGCTTCCGGAAGGCACGTTTGAAGTGCGGGTGACGAAAGCCGACTACCCTCCGCATCGCGAACAGGTAAAGATCGCAAAGAGCGGCATGGTACGCCTTTCCGTCCTCTTGGATGACCTCAAGGGCGGCGCGCCGCTCCTCAAACCGAGAGCGCCATCCCGCTGATACCGCCCGCGCCAATCGAAGAGTAATCCTTCGACGACGCTATCATAGCGTGTTATCATACTCTTTGTTGTGACCCGGGAAACCATTCGCCAGGCGGTAAACTTACTGGCTCAAGCCGCTTCTCCGACGAAAATCATCCTCTTTGGCTCGCACGCCAGGGGTCAGGCCAGGGAAGAAAGCGACCTCGATTTTCTCGTTTTGGAAAATAAAGTCTCTAATCGTCGAGCGGAAATTGTCCGTCTCCTAAGAATTCTAGAACCTTACGACATTCCGGCCGACATTTTCGTCGCCAGTGAGGAATTTTACGAACAATGGAAGGATGCACCCGGCACCATCCTTTTTGAAGCGGCGCGGGAAGGCCAGGTCATGTATGAGTCCCGCTGACCGCTGGAAAATCCTCTTGGAAAAAGCCGCCCAGGATGAATACACGGTGGATCAATTGATTCCACTTCCCGACAGCCCGGACGAAGTAATCGGCTTTCATTTGCAACAAGCGGCTGAGAAACTTTTGAAATCGCTCTTGTCATTTCGGGCGGTCGCGTATCGCCCGACCCATAATTTGGGCGAGCTGATTAGGCTCTTGGAAACGCATGGGGAACCGCTCCCGACTACGTTAGATCACCTTCGAGACCTCACGCCCTACGCGACGGAGTGGCGGTACGACTACCTTCCCCTGGAGGGCGAAACCTCATTGGATCGGAATAATGCCAGGCAAGGACTTCATCAGTTGCGGAACTGGGTTGAAGCGCGACTTCAAAAATAGCCGGGTCGTTTCTTCCCTCTAGTTTTCAAGTCGGGCGCGCTTCCGACGAGAATGGCGCCTTCCGTTCGCCTTTGGACGCTTTTTGTTCATCCTTCTCAACCCTTTTCACCAAAGTGTGACAAATCTTTGACACATCCCCGTACTTTTCATGGGAGGCCGAGCCCACGGGGAATCCCACGCTCCAAGCCGCGCTCGTTCAACTCACCCAGGCGGACGCGGGGGGGCGCCGCCAGGCCGTGACCCAACTGAAGGCCCTTGGAGACCTTGACCCCGCCGCCGTGATCTCCGCCCTGACCCGGGCGATGGACGACCCCGATGCGGGGGTGCGCCTGGATTCAGGCTGATCTAGTGGAACGCGATCTGTAATTTTGCATGAAGCGCTTCAGCAATCTTCTGGAGCGTAGCCAGGAATCCCTCAACCGCGTCGTGAGAAAAATCGGCGTGAAACAGTGAGCGCTGAGTTATGAAACCGGGAGATGTTCGAGGTGAACGTTCGACAATTCGCCGTGAGTCAGTCGATGACTGACATCCAAGACTTCGACGCCGATCACGTGCCCGGCCTCGTCAAAATCGATGACAATCCCTTCTTCCACTTCACGACTTTTCGCCACCGATTCTTCTTTAAGGACAATATACAACGCATCCGCTTCTTTGCTGTACTCAATCTTCATAGATGGTTCACCCCCCTAATCCATTTTATCCACGGCGCTGATGACCAGCCACTCGTGGCCGAGATCTCGATAAGTCACCTTAATCAATCGGGATCCCATCCTTTTATAGACGTTCCATCGGCCGAAGACTGTTTCTTCTCGCCGGTCCGGCATTCTGATAGTCATTTCCACTTCTGGCTCCCCAATCTTTCTCCATTTCATACGTCGGCGAGCATGGCGGTCGTACCGCAGGGGTTTCAGAGCCTCCACTCATGAAGTATAAATGCCGAAGGATGACTTGTCCATGAGTCGTATTGCTATTCATGGGCGGCCTTGGCTAGCCATCCACACCCATTGGTCTTGCCAGCCTTGTTGGACGCATTGGCGAAGGGTGGTCCCCTCACCCGACGGACTTCACCACCCTCCCTTGAACTGAATCAGAAGTCGATCCTTTACGGGGAGGGAGCGGTGATCTTGAGTTTGGGAAAGTAGGTCCGGTACCGGGCGGCGTCGCGCGTAAGGAGCGTGAGGTGGTGGATCGCCGCGTGAGCGCCGATGTAAAAGTCCGGGAGGGGAGATCGTCGGAGGCCCCCCAGTCGGCGATAGCGTACAAAGCACCTGCCGACCAGGAACGCCGCCTCCCAGGGGAGCGGGAGCCTGAGGAACACTGAGGCGGGGAGGATGGCTTCAAGCGTTTCAATCCGTTCAAACGCGAGAGAGATTTCTGCGTAGATGAGGGGATTGATCACCACCGGGCCTTCATCGGCCGCGTGGGCCAGGGCTGCTGAAGACCATGCCGACCACTGGGGATCGTCTGTCACAATGTCCAGCAGGACATTGCTGTCCACCAGCGTGCCGCTCACGGGTTAACGGCGGGTCAGCGCGAGAATCTCATCAGTGCTGAGACGAGTCGTGGCCTTTCCTTTCAGGCGGGCCACTAACGCCCGACCCCGTCCGCCGTTGGGTACCTTGTGCAGGCGGACCGTCTCCCCGCTTACTTCAAACTCCACCTCGGTTTCTGGAGAGAGTCCCAGTCGTTCCCGGATCTGCAAGGGAATTGTCACCTGTCCTTTAGTCGTAATCTTCATCGGTCATCCCTCCCTTGGGTAAGAATCAAACCAGTCTTACTCTACTCCTGGCGGAGGGGGGTGTCAAGGAAGTTTATTCCATCAGAATCTCTCGATGCCCCGCTTATCTCGGATGGAGTTGGCGGGAGCCGTGGAATAGAGCGTGGTTTCTTGAACCGTTAAGACCGCTTGGAAGAAGAGTTGCGCGCTCTCAAAAAAGATTTCGAAACCTTCAAATCTCACAAAGCCTAACTCCACGTCACTGTAAATACCATACCCACGAAGGTAGCGCATTTTGTTCGCCTCTTGACGCTTTTTGTTCATCCTCTTCAACACTTTTCACCAAAGTGCGACAAATCTTTGACAAAACCCCGTACTTTTCATGGATGATTTTGGCTATCATCGTCTTAATCGCGCCAAATATTATTGAGGAGGGAGAATGACAAGTACGCATCACCCAAGGATCTGCGGCCGTCTGTGGTGGATTGGTCTGGTTCTCGGCTTGGCTACCTATGCCGACGCGAAGCTGGACAATCTGGGTTTCACATTCCTGCGGCGGTGCCAGCTTTGCGGAAAGCCCTGGACGATCCGGACCCCCAGGTGCGCGCCGCGGCCCGGACCGCCCTCGAACGACTGGGAGATCTCGATGCGCCTCTCCTGAAAAAGCGGAAGGGTCCAAAATGAAAGTGATCATGATGATGTTGTTGTTAGCAGGATCAGGAGCGGCGGCCGAGCCGGTGCATGCCGACACTTGTCCCCTCTCGTGCGTCCGGTGCCAAGAAGGGATCAACCGGTCGCTCAAACTCATCGCGGAAACCCAGAGCGAAGACGGGGCCTGGCTGGCGGAAGGGGAAAAGATGCCTGACGCCGTGCTCATGCACACCGCGCTCAACGGCTTGGCGCTCATGGGTAGCGGCTGTTTGGACGCTCGCCCTGCTCCACCACGTGGGAATTCCGGTGGCGCGCGAGGTCTTCGAACGCGCGCGGGGGTATTATGAGCGGTATCAACTCCCCACTGGAGGATTTCCGTACCGCATTTGGCTGGGCAACCCTTCCAAAACCTACGGAGCGTACGACAAGCTCCCCGAGGTGATCAGCCGCACCGCGGGGGCACTGGGGGCGTTGAGTCTCTTGGGCCTGGAGGGGAGCGCGATGTTTGACAAAGCCAAAGCGGTGGTCGCCACTAATGTGGCGGCGGTGCCCCGCTTTGAAGAGTTTGCGTGGTTTAATCATCTCACCGGGGCGCTGGCCTTTTCACGACTGAAGGACCGGACCCTCTGGCAGGCGTATTGGCCCTCCTGGGAGAGTCCTTTGAACTCCAACCCCTGCGTTGGGGGAGAGCGGCGGTACTTTTATCATAACTATATAATTCATGGTGTTTTTGACAAACTATATATAGTTTGTTAACATGGGCTCATGACCGTAAAGGAACAATTACAGCACCTTCAAAAGCTCTCGGGGCTTACTCAGACAGAGCTAGCTAGGCGTTTGGGTGTGACCTTTGTGGCTTTGAATCGCTGGATAAATGCCAAAGTCGTTCCTCGGTCCAAAGCGCGAGAAAAGATTGATGAACTTTACAAAGAATACACCGGGGAGAAACAAATCCCAGGAACCGTCTTAGAAGCAAAAAAAAACCTGGTAGTAAAGACTAGCGATACCCATAAGGATGTCGTGAAAAAAATTCTGGATAACAGTGACATCCGAGATCAATTCTATTTATCTCTCACCTATAATTCCAATCGCATAGAGGGGAGTACCCTTTCAGAAGGTGATACCGCTGCCATTCTATTCCAAAATATAGCTTTGCCTGACAAGAGCCTGGTGGAGCAACTGGAGGCAAAAAACCACCAAGCGGATTTAGAATTCCTATTTGGGCACATGGCAGAAAAGAAACCATTGGATGAAAGATTCATTTTGAGAATGCATAGTATTCTCATGAACGCCATTCGATCAGATGCTGGAAGGTATCGCCATCACGGAGTTCGGATCATAGGTACGTACGTGCCTACGGCTAATTACTTGAAAGTACCTGACCAGATGATAGAGTTGGCTCAAGATATTAATCGAGAGCACAAAGATGCCATTGCCCATATGACAAACATTCATAGTCGGTTTGAAAAAATTCATCCCTTTGGGGATGGCAACGGTCGTATTGGGCGATTACTGATGCATGCCATGGCTTTGCGGGTAAACTTGGCGCCGGTAGTGGTGCTGGGAAAAAAGAGGCGTTTGTATGTCACTTATCTGAATAAAGCACAAATGAAGGACGATCAGAGTCTGCTGGAAGATTTTATTTGTGACGCCATCTTAGAAGGATATCGTATTTTAGACCGTGATGAACACCAATGACGGGGTCGCGGGTTGACACTTCCCCGTCAACACGTACCCCATGGCCGGTTGTTCAATCTCCAAATTACCAGATGATGAGATCACCAGATCGCTATGGCGTATTCCGTTCGCCTCAGCGCGCTTTTTGTTCATCCTCCTCGACACTTTTTACCAAAGTGTGACAAATCTTTGACAAAATCCCGTACTTTTCAGGAGCGATTTTGGCTACCATCATCCTCATGTCGATTGACGAATGTCGAATGATGAGTGGCGAATCACATAAGGCCAACGTTGTTCAATCACCAAATTACCAAATCACCAGATTCCCAAATATCATGACCCTGTTGATTTTTATGATGATCCTGTGCAATGTGGCGGAGGCGGTACCCATCTGGCGCCACCAATGGACCCAGCCCATTGCCGGGGGGGATGATCTCGCTCTCACGACCGAAGGGGTGGTGGTGTGTAAGGGGTTGACTTTTTCGTCGGCCCTTCTCTCAAACTGGCGCGGTTATTCGAATCGCAAACCGCGAACCTTCACAAAGACGACACGTTGACTCACCTCGATGGCGAACCCGTCGCCACGGTTCAAGAAGTGGCGGCCTTTCTCTCACGCCGCCTTCCCCATGAAACCGTGAGGTGCACGGTTGAACGAAATGGGGAACCCGTGAACATTCCCGTCCGGCTCCTCCCGGCGTTTGAATGAGGAAAAAGACGGGTCAAAAAATAAATTATTTCACGGGGATAAGGGTGCGGGACTGGAGAACGAGGAGGGTGTTCGCCCCTTCCGACGCGATCCAAATCATGTCTTCGTTGCGGGTAAAGGAAGAAAGCCGTTCGGGCGTGCCACTCGGCAAACGGTAGGTGCCGACCACCTTAAACGATTCTCCGGATTGATGCTGGTACAGCAATTTGGTTTCAGCGTCCGCCGACCAAATCGTTTCGCCATCCCATCCCAATCCCACCGGATGGGGGCCGGGACTATTAAACGTGTTAATCACCGTTAACTGAGCGTCGTTGTTGTGTTTGTAAATTTTCTTGGTTTGGGCATCCACCGACCACAAATATTTCCCGTCCCAAAAGAGCCCCGAGGGGCTGGGGCCCGGACTCGCCGTCTCGGCGCGCACCGTGAGTTCCTGATCCACGTTGTGCTGATAGATCTTTTTGGAAATAGGATCGCAGGTAAATAGCTTGCCGCCGCCGACCGCCACCCCCGCCAGCTGGCGGCCCGGTAGCTTAAAAGATCCCGTTTTCTGCAACGCCTTCGGCGCCCACGTCCCCTGCTCCAGGCGAAAATGAAACACGCCTTGGGCGAGCCAATCGCACATCCAGATATTCTCGCCGTCCACGAAGATGCCCGAGGCGTTCGTGGCTTCCATTTCGAACGTGCGGCTACCCCAATGGATCTGCTGTTTCAACCACCAGCCCCCGCCCCCTAGCGCCACGGCCAATAGCGTTCCCACCATAACTCCCACCCACGAACGGGAAGGCGCGAGATGATGGACCGCCACCGCCGCGCCCTGGCCTTTCGGTGCGCCGGCGCTGATGTTCGTGCGAGGGGCCAACTTTTCACTCAATCGCTGTTCCACCACGCCCCCCCGGGCCGCCGAACGTTGAAGACTGGCTTGGCTTAGAGCGGATCGCACGACTTCGTACAATCGGTCATTATCAAAAGGCTTTTGCAAATAATCGAACGCGCCGAGCTTCATGGATTCCACCGCCAGCTCGGCGCTCCCGTAGCCGGTCACCATCACCACCGGAATGATGGGATTAATTCCTTTGACCTGTTGAAGCAATTCAATCCCGTCCATGTCAGGCATCCGGATGTCTGACACCACCATATCCACCTGTTCCTTTTTCAACCGCTCCATCGCCCCATGGCCGTTCATGGCCGTGATGACCCCATACCCCTCCGCCTCAAGCAAAATGGCCAGAGTGGTGCGCATATCCTCTTCATCGTCCACTACAAGGATCTTTGGCATTTTAGATAGGGTGTCCCCGTGAATCTTTTTCCACGGGGGCTACCAGGATTTTTGGCATTTCTACCCCCCCACCTTAATCTGGGGGTATCCACGGAAGATCACGTGCCACATAGGGGGGAAGAGATTCCAAAGCAGTATCCCTCCACCTTAATGGGGGAGGGGAGGGTGGGGGTAACCGGAGGCATGAGCTAGGATTGTAGCAGAATAGGGAGCGTGACGGTGACGGTTGAGCCTTTTTGCTCACCGGGACTCGCCATATCCATCGTGCCGTGGTGGGCCGCCATAATCTGCTTGCTGTAGGCGAGGCCAAGTCCCAACCCGCCTTCTTTCGTGGTAAAGAACGGCACCATCGCCTGCGGCAGATGCTCTTTTTTAATGCCGCGCCCCGTATCTTCAAACGCCACGGTCACAAAATGGTCATCGGCGGTCACCCGCACTTTGAGAGCCCCGCCGTTCGGCATCGCCTCCACGGCGTTCAACAGCAAATTCAAAAATACTTGCTTGATTTTTTCTGCATCGCCTGATACGGCCGGCAGACCCGGCGCGACGGAAGACTCCAATTGGATTTTCTGTTCCTGACACCGGGCTTTGACCAGGCCCAGGGTATCTTCCAACACCAACGGGATCCGCACCGGCGCGAACGCGAATCGCATGGGCCGCGTGAAATCCACGAATTCCTGAATACGCTTGGTGATGTGTTCAATGTTGCGGATCACCATGGCCAATTGATCTTTTTCGCGAGGCTTGAGTTTCAACGTCCTCAAGCAGTACTGCACGTTGGCCCGGATAATGCCGAGAGGATTTCTGAGCTGGTGGGCGATCCCGAACACCAGCTCAGACACCAAGAGGCCGCCCTGGGCCTGAGATCGCGCGGGTTCCTGCCACAACACTTTGGGACGCAAAGGTTCGACGGGGGCCAGGGGCCGCGGCCCGCCCGGAGACTGAGACTCCAGGAGGGGCGCTTGAATGTTCCGAGACAGCAGATCCATGACTTCCTGATCTTTTTGGCGGATACGCTCTTGCATCTCGGCCATCCGAATGTCCGCTTCATGCAGTTGTTTAATCAGCTCTTCTTGCTGATCACCCGTGGCCGAGGATACGCGGCGAGCAATATCAGCCTCCAACGTCACTCGCGCGGCCTCGGCTTTCGTGAGTCGTTCCTGTAGATCATGAACCTTGGCCCGTTCTTCCGCTATTTGCCCCTGTAGCTGAGGGAGAGTGCCTTTAGCCTGTTTGGAAGTTTCCATCTGCTCGGTGAACGCCTGTTGCAACTGTTGAATTTGTTCGGCCAGTTCCTGGCGGACCGTGGTCAGCGTTCGATCCGCCTGGCGCAGTTGATCTTCCAGTTGGCGGCGCTCCTCGCGCCGTTTGGCGCCTTCCTCGCGACTCTGGGCCAACGCGCGTTCGACTTCCTCGCGCAGGGGGGCTAATTCCTGTTCCGCGTGGGAGAGTTGGGCTTCCACCCGGCGACGCTCGTCGCGAAGGCGCGCGGATTCCTCGCGAGCCCGGCCTTGCGTGTCCTCGACTTCCTGGGTGTGAAACGCCTTGAGCCGTTCCAGTTCTTTTTGCCGTTCTTGGGTCGTTCGCTCCACCTCATCCTGATGCAAGACCATGAGCTGGCCCATTTCCAACTTGAGCTGTGATTTATCTACTTCCAACTGCTTGGTGGCCTGTTCCAATTGGCGGTTCAATTCCTGTTCGCGTTCTTGGTAATGGACGTGCAGTTTTTGAATGGTTTCTCGAAGCGCTTGTTCCGTATGGGTTAAAAAACTCTTCATCGCGATCGGCCAGGTTTGGCGGACGTCCTCGCCGAGAGAGGCGCCTGATTCCGCCTTGGCCACGGCGCCGAGCAATTGCTGGCTGAGTTCCTGATTTTCGGTTTGGAGGCGTTCCAACTGCCTCATCAGATCGGCCGCCTGACGAGCCAGGCGATCCCGTTCCACGCGTTCCTTCGCCAATTCACGAGCCATCTCCGCTTGATCGTCTTCTCGCGCCTTCTTTTCCAACGACACCTGTTTGGTCTGGTTGACGGCGATCTCAGCGGCTTGACGCCTGGCGCGTTCGCGGGACAGCTCCGACTCCGCCTCGCGCAAGCGCTGTTCCAGCGCCTCACGAGCCGGTCCATCCAATTGAAGATGTTGGGCCAGTTCACCCTGCAACCGTTCTTTTTCCCTGCGGAACGATTCGGCATCGCGCGTCACGCCTTCCATCCGCACGGCCAGAGCCTGGCGCTCATTCCCGGTTTGCTCCACGCGTTGTTGAAGCGCCGTCCGTTGGCGATCGGCTTCCTGACGCATGGTCCGCTCCTGATTCAGGGTGTCTTCCACTTGGTTCAGGCGCGCATACAGCTCCTGCTGAAGGACCGCGGCGGCCTGCGCTTGACGCTGGCGTTCTTGTTGTTCCGATTTCCAATGCTCTTCCAGCGTCCGGATGCGTTCGGCAAACCGCTCTTGGAATTCGCCCTCGAGCACGAGACGTTTTTCACGGAATCGTTGATCCACTTGAAGGTCGCGTTGTTCCTGGAGGAGGACGAGTTGGCGCTTGGATTCAGCCAATTCGGTTTCAAGTTTGGCCACATATTCTTTGGCCGCCGGCGCTTCCATGGGCAAGCGCCGGAAATACTGGAGATCCTGCTCTTGCTTCGCGGTACGACCCTGAAGATCCTGCATGTGCTCGGCGAGCGCTTGACGTTCGCTGTCAAACGCGACTTTCAGCTTTTTGACTTCCTGATCGTGCGTCATCTTCAGTTGACGCACCTCATGCTCCAAATGCTGGGTCTGCTCGCGGAAGGTAATGTTCTGTTCCTTATATTGCATGGCCATCTGCCAGGTCAGCTCTTTTTCCTGACCAAGATGCTTGGCTTCACCCCGCAAGCGATCAATCTCTTCCAACACCCGCCGGAGGGCAGGAGCGTTATTTAATAAATCGTCCAACTTCTCAGGTTCAAACATCAATGAGACCCGCGAGCGTCTTGGGCGAGCGATGGTCGAATTGATCCCGTGCCACGAAGTGGCATCGGGATTTCCGATGAAGGAGATTTACCCATACGCCAGTGGTAATAAGCAATATTCATGCCAAAAGGTCTCATCGAAGGCTCTATTTTATATGAAATAACTACTTGGAGTCAAATAACTTATGATGGCATATCTGAAAAATAAAAGTATGTCTTGGTGTTAATGTCCTTATTTCCAGACAAAATGTCCGGATGAGAAAAAATAGCAAAAGAAAGACTGTGGGCTGCTAGGCTTTAGGTATTGCCTAACAGTCTAATAGTCTAACGACCTAAAGCTTTATCCACCTTAGCCTGTACCATGATCAATACACTTATCAAAACCGCAACCACCAACCAAGCATGACCCCAACGAAGATACAGAGTATCCACGGGTTGAACATCCAGCACGCATGTGGTGAATCCCCGCTGAAAGAGAGGGATCATCGTTTTCAACCGTCCGGTGGGACTGATAACGGCGGAAATCCCGGAGTCCGAGGCCCGGACCAACCAGCGTCCGTGTTCCACCGCGCGAATCACCGCTCTGGAAAGCGTGATGGTCGGCTCAGAAGTCTTCCCAAACCACGTGTCATTGGTGAGAGTAATGATGATCTCGGCGCCTTGATTCACCCAATCGCGCAAATCCTCCGTAAAGAAAATTTCGTTGCAGATCGGTATCGCCGCCCGGCCGACCGGCGTATCAAACAACGCTCGGGAAGGGCCCGGTGTCAGTTCCTGGACACCCACGAAAAACCGCTCAAATACCCCCGATCCTTTCCAAGGGATGCATTCGCCCAGCGGATACAAAAACCGTTTTTGATACACCTGGGTGAGGACCCCCTCCGTATTCAATAGCCAAGCCGTGTTGAAAAAGTGAGTGGGATAGCCCCGGTCATCCAAGAGGGCGTCATCAAACCCCAATATTTGCGGCACGCGGGTCTCACGCGCCATGGCCGCCACGCGCGGCCATCCGATGGGATGAAAACGCAATAATCCCGGCGCCGCCGCCTCCGGCCAAATAATTAAATCGGGTTTGGATCCGGCCGCGTCGCGAGCGAGCCGTACATACACGTCCAATACGCTCAAGGTGTGCTTGGGATTCCGCCGCATTTCCATCGGGAACGCCCCCTGCACGACCGCGACGCGGCGGGGAGAGGCCGCGAGCCGTCCCTCGACCGCCTGAAGGCGCCACATCCCCCCCCCGCCATTCAACACGGCTAGACCGATGCCGCACGCCGTCACCGCCATTCGACTAGGGACCTTCGCCCACCACGCGGCGAGGCCGATATTAAATGCCGCCACCACGAACGACACGATCATGACTCCTCCGAGAGCCGCGCCCTGCGTCAAGGAAGGGTGGGCGTAAAGAGGCATTCCAATATGCCAGGGTAGATGGAACAATGGATTTTGACACCACTCATTCACCACCCACCAGGTCGGCAGAACGACCAGATACACAAGCGTCCCATGGGGCTCCCTTTCCGAGGGATTTGATCCTGATGTGTCCCTTTGGGAACTTGTGAAGTTGTGGATAGTGGGTCCTCTCTCTTGATCCGTGTGTCTCGGAGAGACCACGGGCTTTTGGGGCGCTTGCGGCACCCCGCCTTTCATCCGATACGCCTGTCTCGCTAGCCAGACGGCTCCCGCTCCAAATACCGCGGGATACACGCTCCACACCAGGGTGGGACCCACCCACATCACCACCGTTCCCCATCCCAAATAGGGGACGCCTAACACCCAATAGAAATGGAGCGCCCAAGCCACGGCGCCCATGAGATACCCCGACCACGCGCCTTGCCACATCGAAGCCCCCCTTAGGAGCGCGGTGAACCAGGGGACCAACATGATCCACGCCAACCAACCCGGCCACGGGGAAGGATCGGGGACAAGCATACTGGGATTGGCCAGCGCTATGAGCACGCCCGAGGCCACCGCAAAACCCGCTAATTTCAAACGGCTCATAATGCTATTATATGCGCATGAAGACTCCCGTTGAATCCCCGTGGTGTTGGCAAAACATCCACAAGCCGTACCTAATATTTATGATCGTCGCTCATGGCCTGGCCGTCTGGGGCGTGGGGCGTGCGCTCCAAGGACTCATCCCGTGGCCTACGGTGGCTCTGGCCGCCGTGTTTTACACGTGCTGCGTCCTCTCCCTCACGGGGGGTTACCATCGGTTGTTTTCTCATGCCGCCTATCGCGGTCACCCTCTCCTGCGCGTGCTCTATCTGCTCTTCGGAGCGGCCTCCGGCCAAAACAGCGCCCTCTTATGGGCCGCCGACCACCGACGGCACCACGCCCATGCGGACCAGGAAGGAGATCCCTACAACATTAAAAAAGGATTTTGGTGGGCCTACGTGGGTTGGGTGATTCATCGAGGTCCCCCGCCCGACATCTCCAACGTCCAAGACCTGGCGGCCGATCCGCTCATTCAATTCCAACATCGGTTCTATCTGCCGCTCGGCGTCCTCACGGGCGCCGTCCTGCCCGCGGTCGTCGGCTTGGCTTGGCACGACCCGCTCGGGGCGTTCTTGTGGGCGGGGGTCGGGAGGATTGTGGCCGTCTACCACCTCACCTTCGGCATCAACTCCGTCGCGCATACCTTCGGCCGTCAACCGCACGGCCAAGCGGATACCGCGCGCGATAATTTGTTCATGGCGATCGTCACCTTAGGCGAGGGGTATCACAATTACCATCACACGTTTCCGTCGGACTACCGCGCCGGCGTTCGCTGGTATCACTTCGACCCCACCAAATGGTGGATTTGGCTCATGGCCCAGGTGGGAGCGACGACAAACCTCAAACGCGTGGTCAAACCCGTTTCCCCGCCATGAGCATCACCGCCCCATCAGACGAACGGATCTCCCTCACGCAGAATCTCCCTTTTTTCGCCACCCACTTGGGGTGTCTGCTGGTGTTTTGGACAGGCGTCAGCCGGATCGCCCTGGTCGTGTGTGTGGTTTCGTATTTGGTGCGTGCCTTCGGCATGTCGGGAGGATATCATCGGTACTTTTCACATCGCAGCTTTAAAACCAGCCGCCTGTTCCAATTTTTTTTGGCCTGGTTAGGGGCTTCCGGCGGGCAGATGGGCCCGCTGTGGTGGGCCGCGATTCACCGACACCATCATCGCCATGCCGACACGGAAGAAGATATCCACTCCCCCCGCAAGGGCTTGTGGTGGGCGTACGCCGGATGGCTCCTCAGCGGAAAATATGCGGCCACGGATGAAAGCGCGGTGAAAGAATTTACAAGATTCCCGGAACTCCGTTGGCTGAATCGGTATCATTACGTGGCGCCTGTGACGACGGCCGTGCTCATGTACGGCCTCGGATCATGGTTGCACGTGCACGCTCCCCATCTCCACACCACGGGCCTTCAGATGGTCGCGTGGGGTTTTTTCGTGAGCACGGTGCTCACCTTTCAACCCACCTTCCTCATCAATTCCTTGACGCACCGCTCGGGCCGGCGGGCTTTTAACACGC
>OBEQ012529590.1_pt1 | contig 18857 bp, 18 predicted proteins | sample 1670901 | NCBI WGS metagenome assembly OBEQ01 (sample SAMEA104232315, study PRJEB22302) | groundwater metagenome | biome: forest; feature: aquifer; material: groundwater | place: USA | collected 2011-08-07 | depth 5.4 m
GAAATATCCAAAACTTAAAATATCACGTACTGAATGGCGGCTCATGCAGGCAATAGCTGCTTAACCGAGCACCATTGGGGACAGTACTTGCTTCCAATTAGAATTGATGAGAGCAGGTGCCGATAAAAACTTCGGGGATGACATATTGTTTAGGAGTGAAATCGTATCGTAGGGGCGGGCCTCGTGCCCACCCGTGAAATCGTATTGGTGGCGCCCCAAGGGGCGCCCCTACGATGGAAATCTATTTTGGGAGGAATGACCTAATGAAGACAGTGCCTTTAAAAGCAAGCCAACGCAGTGGAGTTGGCAAACAAGAAGTTAAAAAAATTCGTGCGCAGAAGCGAATCCCGGCGGTGGTGTATGGTCATGGGATCAAGACCACTTCTATTGATATGAGCGTAGATGATTTTCTGCGCGCGATTCACACGAAAGCCGGTGAGAACGTGGTGATTCAGTTGACGGTTTCCGGCTCAGAAAGTTTTGAGAAAACCGTGGTCATCAAGGAAATCCAGCATGACCCCGTCACAGATGCGATCGAGCATGTGGATTTTAATGCGATTTCTTTGACTGAAAAAATTAAGGTGAAAGTTCCGCTTCATGTGAAGGGTGAGGCGCCGGGCATGAAAGAAGGCGGTGTGCTGGACGTGGTTCACCATGAAATTGAAGTGGAGTGTTTGCCGACTCAAATTCCGGAACGTTTGGATGCCGACATTTCAGCGCTTAAAATTGGAGATTCAATTCATATTCGTGAAATCACTTTTCCTTCCGGTGTTCAACCGCAATTGGAACAGGATGAAGTTGTGGTAGCGATCCATGCACCGAAAGCAGAAGAAGTTGCTGCTGCTGAAGAAGCTCCCGCAGAACCTGAAGTTATTGGAAAGAAAGAAAAAGTCGAAGGAGAGGAAGCGGCGGCGCCCGCTCCAGCGGCCGGAGCCAGCGCAGAAGTGAAGAAAGAAAAGCCGGCTGAGAAAAAATAACCAAACGCTGAATGAAACTGATCGTCGGCTTGGGAAATCCTGGAAAAAAATATGAACGAACGCGACACAATGTTGGACTCCTTGTGGTTGATGCGCTTATTGATTATGACCGGAATAAGTTGGTAGCGGGGAATGGTCCTTTCCAAATTAATAAAGAACCTTTCCAAAATGGACATGTTGTCGTTATGAAACCAACTCTATTCATGAATGAAAGCGGAACATCTGTGCAAGCGGCGCTGAATCAATTTCGCGTTTCTCACGAAAAGTGTTTGGTAGTTGTCGATGACGTCAATTTGCCGATTGGAAAAATTCGGTTTCGTTCGAAAGGAAGTGCCGGCGGTCATCATGGTCTTGAATCCATCATCGGCGCATTAGGGACGGAAGATTTTCCACGCCTCCGAATTGGAATCGGAAACGGTGATTTGGCCGGAAGGGATTTAACCGATTTTGTCTTAGGTGTTTTTTCAAAAGAAGAATGGAAACTTGTTCTTCCCCAAATTGATCAAGCACGCGATGCCTGTTTGGAATGGGCTAAAGGCTGATTTTTGAGGGATTGTTATTTAAATCTTGTTGTGCTAAAATGCACCACTTTTGGTCATAATGTAAAGAAGCAACGTATATAAAGAACATTAAGGAAGGAAACTTATTTTGAAGACCTACGAAGCATTAGTTATTTTCCCTTTTCAAATGGGACTTGAAGGGCATCAAGATCAGAAAAACGTATTTGAGGAGATAATTAAAAAGCATGAGGGCAAAGTTTTAAATCGCAATGAGATTGGTAGACGTCCTCTTGGTTACCCGATTAAAAAATCCAAAGAAGGTTATTTTGTTTCTTTCGTCTTTGAATTGTCGCCTGATCAAGTAGAAGCATTTAAGCGGTCGCTTCAGTTAGCGGAAGAAATTCTGAAATTTACGATCGTCGTAAAACCTAAAGTTGATTTTTCGCGTCATGCAAAATCTGCTCCAAGTCACGCCGTTCAGACAGGCGAGAAAAGGCAAGGTATTTCACATGGCAGCTAGTTTAAATCGCGTACTTTTAATAGGTAATTTAACCCGGGACCCCGAACTTCGCTACATCCCTTCGGGACAAGCGGTAACTACATTTACGATCGCCGTGAATCGGACTTATATGGCTAATACGGGTGAGAAGAAAGAAGAAGTCAGCTTTATCCGTGTTGTGGTTTGGGCCAAACGGGCTGAAGTGTGTCATGAATATTTGAAAAAAGGGAGTCCGGTTTTTGTGGAAGGCAGACTTCAAAGCCGCAGCTGGGATGCACCGGACGGTACTAAACGGAGTACGATCGAAGTGGTAGCACAGAACGTCCAGTTTTTGGGACGTGGCGGCGGCAGCGGAAAACAATCAGAGCCACAGGAAAGTGCTGAACCCCAAGAAGCAATTATTGATGACTCCTTGGGTGCGGCAGTAAAGGGAGGATCTCTCGGAGTTTCCAAAGAAGAACTCCGCCCTGACGACGAAGTCCCTTTTTGATGTTCTTAGTGTGACAATAAAAAAGATTAAGGAGTGAAACAAGTGGCTGGACCAATGAGTAGAGGTAGGAGTGAGGGTAGGCGCGGCGGAAGAACTGAAGGATCCCGTTCCGATCGCGGCGGTGTTGGGAGAGATAGAGACCGTGACCGGGATCGGCCCAGAGTTTTCCGCAAAAAAATATGCCGTTTTTGTTCGGATAAAGCGGTTCAAATGGATTATAAAGATGTGGAGTCTATTCAGAAATTTCTAACTGAAAAAGGAAAAATTATTCCTAGGCGTATCACTGGAAATTGTTCGAAACATCAACGTATCTTGGCTCGTGCGATCAAACGCAGTCGTCACAGTGCCTTGATTGCCTTTCAAACGGAGTAATTTTAATGGAAGTCATCTTAGTGCAGGATGTTGATCAATTGGGAAAGGCAGGAGACCGTGTGAAGGTTCGAGACGGCTTTTCCCGAAATTATTTGCTTCCGAGACGGCTTGCTGTTCCGGTAACTGAAGGAGGCCTTAAGTTCCTTGAAGCGAAGAAGAAGCGTGCTGAGGAAATCAGGCTTCAGGAAAAAGAACAGGCTTCCAAGCTGGCCGAACGCCTTGGACAATCGACGTGCGTTCTAAAGGCAAAAGTTGGTGCAGAAGGCAAACTGTTCGGTTCTATGACTCGCCAAGATATTCACAGCGCCCTTCAAAAAGAAGGTTTTGAAATCGATAAGCGAAAAATCGATTTGGCAGAACCGATTCATCAGGTTGGAGAATATCGAGTAAAGATTAGGCTGCATGCTGAGGTTGAGGCGCAGCTTAAAGTCGTTGTGACGCAGGCCTAAACCGATCGCCACTCATGGACATTCAAGAAAGCCTCGTTGAGAAAATTCCTCCTCAAAATCTAGAAGCGGAAGCAGGTGTCTTGGGCGCGATGCTTTTCACGCCCGACGCTGTTTCTCGCGCTTTGGAAATGCTTCAGGAATCCTTTTTTTATCCGGAAGCTCACCGCCTTATTTTTTCTGCCATGGTCAGCCTGTTTGATCGGAATCAGGCAGTTGATTTGATTACGGTGACAGAAGAGCTCAGGAGGCAGAAGCAGCTTGAAACGATCGGCGGCGCAAGCTACCTCACTCAGTTAACCGCTTCGGTACCCACTGCAGCCAACATTGAATACCATGCGCGAATCATAAAAGAAAAAGCGCTTCTTCGCAATTTGATCACAACCGCTACCCAAATTATTCAGGAAAGTTTTGATTCTACAACCGAAGGCGGCCAGATTCTGGATCATGCCGAACGGATGATCTTTGATATCAGCCAGCATCGGATCGAAGGAAAATTCATTCGATTAAACGAAATCATTAAAGATTCGATCGAGGCGATTGATCATTTGTATCAACGGAAAGAACATGTGACAGGCCTCGCAACCGGTTTTCATGACTTTGATACGAAGACAGCCGGTCTTCAAGCTTCAGATCTCATTGTGATAGCGGGCAGGCCTTCTATGGGAAAGTCTGCCTTTGTTTGCTGCATTGCGGAACATGTCAGCGTGGTCCTAGGAAAACCAATCGCTTTCTTTTCTTTGGAAATGAGCAAGGAGCAACTGGTCCAAAGAATGCTTTGTTCTCACGCACGTGTCGATGCCCAAAAGGTTCGAACAGGGTATTTGTCGCATTCTGATTGGCCCAAATTGACGAGCGCGGCCGGAAAACTTTCCGAGGCTCCGATTTTTATTGACGATACGCCCGTGATGAATGCGCTTGAACTTCGAGCGAAAGCCCGCCGTCTGAAGGCTCAGCATGGAATTGAATTGGTGGTTGTGGATTACTTGCAGCTCTTGGAAGGGAGAAGGCGTGTCGAGAACCGCCAACAGGAAATTACGGAGATTTCTCGTTCTCTGAAAGCACTTGCCCGTGAACTTCGTGTTCCAGTGATTGCCATCAGCCAACTGTCGCGTGCGGTGGAGTCACGGACCGGCAATCGCCCTCAACTTTCAGACCTTCGGGAGTCTGGAGCGATTGAACAAGACGCCGATCTTGTTGTGTTTCTTTTCCGTGAGGAATACTATCATCCTACAGATGAAAACCGCAATCGAGCGGAAGCGATTATCGCCAAACAACGAAATGGTCCGACCGGTTCCGTAGATCTTCTTTTCCTGAAGGAGTGGACTCGATTTGACAATCCAGAATTTCGTCGTGAGGAACCAGAATTTAATACCTAAACCTATTTGACTAAATGCACCTTCCTCGTTCTTTCTCAGCGGTTCTCATTATGATCGCGCTCTCTCTTGTTGTTTTCACTCAAGCCGCCGCTCAACCTCAAGGGAAAGAAGAATCTCAATCCGGGCCCGAGAGCCAGTCTGAACGGCAAGACCAGTCTGCTGAAAAAAAAATGAAGGTGGTTCGGATTGACGTGCACGGAAATCAAGTGATCAATACGAGCACCATTCTCAACAATATGAAGACACGAGTCGGGGTCGAGCTTAATCAACAGATGGTCAACGAAGACATCAAACGGCTTTACGGCACCGGATTTTTTCAAGATGTTCGAATTGATTTAGAGGAAGCGGTCGACGGGATGCGCTTGATTGTTGTCGTGGATGAAAAACCGGTTGTCCGGCACATTGTGATCGAGGGCAATCGCCTCTTAAAAGAACGTGACGTCCGAAAAGATCTTGGTTTGATTGAGGGCCAGGTGCTTGATGAATTTTCAATTAAACAAGGCATCAATAAAGTTAAGGACCGTTACGCCAATAAGGGGTTTCGCTTTGTTAAGATCATTTATCAAATTGATATGAACCGCGCTACAAAAGAAGCTACTATCTCAGTCACGATTGACGAAGGAGCAAAATTTCGAGTTGGTGAAGTTCAGTTCGAAGGTGCAAACTCCTTTAAAGAAAGAAGGCTTCGTAAGTTGATGAGAACGAAGCCACGAAATATCGTGCTTTTCCGTTTTGGCGTGTTTCGTGAAGAGAAGTTTATGGACGATTTAGACCGACTTGTTGCTTTTTATCAGTCCCAGGGTTTTTTGGATGTTCGTGTCAACCATGATTTTAGTTATGATCAAGCAAAAGGAAAAATCGCAATTAAGATTCAAATTGAGGAAGGGAAACAGTATCAAGCAGGTCGCGTTGAAATTAAAGGAGTGCAGGTGATTCCGGAAAGCGAAGTTTGGCAACGGCTCAGTATTTTACCCGGCATGACCTATTCTCAGCAGGGTTTGGCTCAAGATATCCAAAATGTTCGGGAGTATTACTTTCGTTATGGTTATATGAATGTTCAGATCGTGCCGGATGTTAACTTAAACCGGGATACGGGAAAAGTGGACATTATCTATCAGGTTAACGAAGGTGATCTTTATTTCGTAGATAAGGTCAAAATCCGTGGCAATACGAAGACAAAAGATATTGTGATCCGCCGCGAGCTTCGTATTCGGCCGGGAGATAAATTTGATGGCAATGCCGTAGACCGGTCTAAGCAGCGCCTTGAGAATCTCGGGTTTTTTGAAGAAGTGTCTTACGATACGGAACCGGGAAATGCTTCCAATCGTCGAGATATTGTCTTCAAAGTTAAGGAAAAACGAACGGGAGAACTTTCATTTGGTGCCGGAATTAGTTCCATCGATCAATTCATCGGTTTTGCCGAAATTGCCCAGCGGAATTTTGATCTTTTGAATTGGCCGCGCTTTACGGGCGGAGGTCAAAGCGTATCTCTCCGTGGAAGATGGGGAACCATTACGAGAGATTTTGAATTTAGTTTTGAAGAACCTTATTTGTTTAATAAGCCTATTTCTTTTGGTTTAGATGTTTATGACATCCGAAATGAAAATCGAAACGTGGACTTCCGCGAAGAGCGAATGGGACTCGGGCCGACTTTTTCTAAGGCATTCACCGAATTTCTTCGCGCCGGGTTGGGCTATAAGATTGAACGAGTAAGACTTTTTGATATTTCGAGTGACGCTTCTCCAGACGTCTTGCTTTTTCAGGGCAAGAGTTTATTGAGCCGTTTGAAAGCCTTTATGAACCGCGATACGCGGGATAACGTTTTCTTCCCCACCAAAGGATGGGTGGCAGGCCTTTCCGGAGAATTGATTGGAACTTTTTTAGGTGGTGATGAGGACTACTACATTCTCCAGGCAAATTCAACTAAATATTGGAGTTTTCTGGGTGGAAAACATGTGATCGAATGGCGTGTTCGTGGTGGCGTTGCTGACGACCTTGGGTCTGATAAAGTTCCTGTGTTTGACCGGTTTTTTGCTGGCGGCTTAGGAACAGTTCGTGGCTATAATTACAAACGCGTTGGTCCGATCGAAGGTGGAAGTGCTATTGGTGGCGACACCATGGTTATTGTGAACCTTGAGTATACGTTTCCCATACCGTACCTTGAAAATTTCAAAGGTGCTGTTTTTGTGGACGTAGGTGATGTAGAAAGAAAAAGTTATAAAGTTGATTTTGGAGAATTTCGTGTGAGCGTAGGTCCTGGCATTAAGATTAACACGCCGCTTGGGCCCATTGCGTTCTATTACGGATTGCCAATTGTAAATCGCGATACCAAAAATAGAAATGGACGGTTTGAGTTTAGTTTGAGCCGTAGCTTTTAATTCATTTGGTGAAATGAACCGTTTTGTTTTTCTAACGTAAGCATCCAATTGATCCGAATTTAAGAAAGGAGTTTGTAATGACGAAAATTGAGATAAAGAAGTTTGGGGTAGTCCTCGGCTTGATCCTTGTTCTTTCGGCTGGTTATTCTGGGCGTTCCTTTGCCGCAGCAGGAAAAGAAAAGTTTGCCACCGTTGATATTGGAAAAATCTTTGATGAATTTGAAAAAACCAAAAAGTATGATCAGGAATTCCAAACAGAAGGGAAGCAGAAACAGGAAGAACGGGATGCCGTCGTTCATGAAATTAGGCGTTTAAGAGATGAACAAGCGCTTCTTTCTGAGGATGCCCGACGCAATAAGCAAGGGGCTATCGATGCTAAGATGAAAGAGTTAGATAATTTTGACAACGAAGTTCGGAAAACATTGGGTGAGAAACGTAATAAGGCGGTTAAAGAAGTGTTCCAAGACATTGAAAATGTGATGACTCAGTATGGAGAGCGGAAAGGTTATGACATTATTTTCAACGATCGCGCGCTGCTTTACAAAAATAAGCAGTATGATGTGACCGCTGACATTTTGAAAGAATTGAACGATCGTTATAAGAAAGGAAAAAAGTAATCAATATTTGAAGAAGTATTGATTGAATCGGTTCATGGAGACGCAGAAGACGCTTCGAAAGGAAATAGAATTTAGAGGGCGGGGGATTCACACAGGTTTAGAAACGGAAGTTGTAATTAAACCTGCAAAACCGAATACAGGAATTGTGTTTGCCCGCGTTGATCGGGGCGATCGTGCCGAATTTCCGGCGACGGCTAAATCTATTTATGTAGGAGAAGGGCGCCAGACTTCGCTTGGGGATGGCACCACCCGAATCCGGACCGTTGAGCATTTAATGGCTACCTTCCATGGTCTTGGCATTGACAACGCGATCGTTGAGGTAAGCGGCGAAGAAATGCCTGGTTTGGATGGGAGCGCCCTGCAGTTTGTTGAAAAGATCCTAGAAGTAGGCCTTCTTTCCCAAGACGAGCCCCGCCGGTATCTTTATGTAACCGAGCCGATTTATCTTGATGAGGGAGGCCAGTCTATGATAGTACTTCCCTATCGAGACGGACTAAAGCTATCTTATTCTCTAAGCTATCAGCATAGGGATCTTCACGATCAGTTTTTTAGTTCAGTCGTTACTCCCGAAGTGTTTGAACGGGAGCTTGCTCCTGCCCGCACGTTTTGCCTGAAAGAAGAAGCAATGCTCCTTAAAGCTCAGGGTTTTGGGCAAGGTGCCGATTGGCAAAACACACTTGTCTTTGAAAACGATTTGCCGATAAATAATACGCTCCGGTTTCCCAATGAAGCTTGCCGGCATAAGGTGATGGATCTTTTGGGAGATTTGTATTTGACGGGGCGACCCCTTCGGGCTCATGTAATTGCTTGTCGGACAGGCCACGTTCAAAATATGAAATTGGTGGCGAAGTTACATGCCGCTATCGGTAGAGAACAGAGGGTTTCTATGAGCAAACCAAAAGATGATTTACCACGTCAATTAGACGTAAACGAAATTCAGAAAATTATTCCGCATCGCTATCCCTTTCTTTTGGTGGATCGGATTATTGATTTAGTCCCCGGTGAAAGAGCCATTGGGATTAAATGCGTTAGCATTAATGAATATTACTTTCAAGGCCATTTTCCCGGTCATCCTGTCATGCCAGGCGTTTTAATTTTGGAAGCTTTGGCTCAAGTTGGAGGAGTGTTGATGTTGAGCCGTCCTGAAAACCGGGGGAAGCTTGCTTATTTTATGACCATTGAAAATGTGAAGTTCCGCCGCCCCGTCCATCCTGGGGACCAACTTCGTCTCGAAGTAGAAGTAATTAAGATTCGTTCTAAGACGGGCCAATGTTGCGGAAAAGCTTATGTAGGCGACAGACTAGTGTGCGAAGCAGAAGTTAAGTTTGCACTTGTGGAGTCAACGTGATTCCATCACCTCCCTTTGGCCTGGAGCGCCATTTTTTTTCGATAGTTTTTAAAAATCTGCCTGCGGTAGAAAGGCAGGTGGCGGAATGAGCGTTGAAATCCGTAAAACTTTTATTCATCCAACCGCCATCGTTGATCCTGAAGCTGAACTAAGTACAGGCGTTTCTGTTGGTCCTTATTCAGTCATAGAAGCCAATGTATCTGTTGGAGAAGGGACGATTATCGGAGCGCGGGTGACGATTGAGGGGCACACGACGATCGGCAAGGACAATCAAATTTTCATCGGAGCTGTGATTGGAAGTATGACGCAGGATAAAAAGTACAAAGGTGGAATTACTTATCTTCGGATCGGTGATCGAAATAAAATTCGTGAGTATGTCACCATCAATTCGGGAACAGATGACGGTTCTGAAACCGTGATTGGAGATGACAATTTGATTATGGCCTACGCTCACGTAGCTCACAATTGTGTGATTGGCAACAAAACCATTATTGCCAATGCTGGCACTTTGGCTGGACATGTGATCGTTGAAGATAGAGCTGTGATTGGTGGTTTATCAGGTGTCCATCAATTTGTTCGCATTGGTTATCTGTCCATTATCGGAGGAAATTCTAAAGCGGTTCAAGACATTCCTCCTTACGTGATGGTAGATGGCCATCCTGCAAAAGCCTATGGCTTGAATGTGGTTGGGCTAGAGCGGGCAGGAATTCCGAATGAAGAACGGCTTCTTTTGAAGCGCGCATTTAAAATTATTTTTAGATATCGCCTATCTAAAAAGAATGCTATCCAAATTCTTAAAAAGGATCTCCCCACTTCAGGAGCCATACAAAAGATCATTAAGTTCCTCGAGAACTCTGATCGAGGGATCTGTAAGTAGCTGTAAATAAACTACTTATAGAGTCAGTTTAAAGTCCTCCATTTTTGTCCTTCTACAAATTTGTATCTGTGATACAATTAACAAATTTGTAGACCTGCCTGGGGAGGCTCCTCTACTTTCTTTTATGAATCAAACACTGGGGTTGATTACAGGGAATGGATTGTTGCCCGCCGTTGTTTTAAAAGAAGCCAAGCGGACGGGCTATCGTGTTGCCATTTGTGCTATTCAAGGGGAAACGGATCCTTCGGTTGCTTCTTTGGCAGATGCCATTCATTGGATTCGTTTAGGCCAACTTGGTCGCATTCTCAAATTTTTTAAAGCTCAAGGTGTCCGCGAAGCGATGATGGCGGGCAAAATTACGAAAACCAATTTATTCCGTGGTGATATCCAGCCCGATTTGGAAATGATCAAGGTGCTTGCAAAAACTAAAAACCATTCAGATGATTCTTTGCTTGGCGGGATTGCAGATCATTTGAATGCCAAAGGTATTAAACTTTTAGATTCTACAGCTTTTTTAACTGAAGACGCGCTTCCCCAAAAGGGAATCCTTACCTCTCGAAAACCTTCTCAGAAGGAACTGGCTGACATTGAGTATGGTTGGAAGCTCGCGAAGGAAATAGGGCGGCTCGATATTGGACAAACGGTGGTGGTAAAAGATCAAGCCGTTTTGGCGGTGGAAGCAATTGAAGGAACCGATCAGGCAATCTTGCGCGGCGGTGCTTTAGGGAATGGCGGCGCTACGGTAGTGAAGGTAGCCAAGCCAGTTCAGGATATGCGTTTTGATGTTCCGACAATTGGAATGGGAACGCTTGAAGCTATGATTAAAACCAAAGCGCGCGTCCTTGTTTTTGAAGCCGGAAAAACCATTATTTTGGAACGCAAGCGTCTTATTAAAAAAGCTAATGAAGAGCGAATTGCCATTGTTGCAAAAGGGTAACCCACTCATGCGTCAAAATCATAAACCTCAGGCAAAGGAATTGGCCGCCTTAACGGAAATTTCAAAAGCGATTTCCTCATCTCTTAATCTCGCAACCGTCATGCAAAACATTCTCAATATCCTCCACCAACATTTAGGAATGGAACGGGGTACCATTACCCTTTTGGATCCAGAAACGAACGAGCTTTCCATTGAAGTTGCTTGCGGTCTTGATCTCACAGAAATTAAACGCGGCCGATACAAAATTGGAGAGGGAATTACCGGAAAAGTTGTGGCGGCGGGAGAGCCGATTGTGGTGCCCAATGTCGGAAAAGAGCCGCTTTTTCTTAATCGGACGAAAGCGCGGGATGATGTTACGAAAGCCGGCATTGCATTCATTTGCGTTCCGATCAAACTCGAAGACACAACGATTGGCGCTTTAAGCGTAGATCGCTTGTTTCAAGAGGAGGTTTCTTTTGATGAAGACGTCAGACTTCTTACGATTATCAGTTCCATGATTGCGCAAGCAGTTCGAATCCATGAGCTGGTTGAGAAAGAAAAAGAAACCCTCACTTCTGAAAACTTGAGACTCAAACACGAACTAAAAAAGAAATTTCATCCCGTCAATATTATTGGTGAAAGCAAGCGCATGACCGATGTTTATTCTTCCATTGATTTGGTTTCCACAACGAAAGCCACTGTGATGTTGCGTGGAGAAAGCGGGACAGGTAAGGAGCTCGTTGCCCGCGCCGTTCATTATCATAGCGATCGAGCAGACAAACCATTTATCAAGGTTTCGTGCGCCGCGCTCCCCGAAACGCTTTTGGAAAGCGAATTTTTTGGATATGAAAAGGGCGCTTTTACCGGTGCTGCTGCGATGAAGCGAGGTCGATTTGAACTTGCTCACACAGGTACGCTTTTCTTGGATGAGATCGGCGATATTCCTCTTTCCACACAAGTAAAACTTTTGCGGGTGCTTCAAGAGAAGGAATTTGAACGTTTAGGAGGGGTTGAAACCATCCGCGTTGATATTCGTTTGATTGCCGCAACGAATAAAAATTTGGAACGCGAGATTCAGCAGGGACGGTTTCGTGAGGACCTCTACTACCGGTTAAATGTCATCCCCATTTTTTTACCATCCCTTAGGGAACGAAAGGAAGATTTGCCCCTTTTGGTTCAGCATTTCCTTGGAAAGGCAAATCAAGAGAATGGTAAGCAGGTGAAACGTGTTTCGGATGAAGCGTGGGAATATATTATGAATTATTCCTGGCCAGGCAATGTTCGAGAAATGGAAAATGCGATTGAGCGGGCGGTCATCATGTGTAAAAGTGAAGTGATCGGCAGGGAGCATTTCCCATTTGATTTGCAGGCTAACATTAAGCCGTTTAATGAATCAGTAAATCATCAGACCGATGAAAATCAACCCCTCCCGGAAGCGATCGAGACTCTTGAAAAAAGATTGCTTTTACGGGCTCTTGAAAAAACAGGTGGAAATAAGAGAAAAGCAGCCCGATTGCTCGGAGTGACCGAAAGAATATTGGGTTATAAAGTCAAACAATACGATCTTTCATAAACAAACAAAAATGTAGATTTCTACAATATTGTTTAATATTATTTGTTTTTCCCTTCTTTCTGACAAATTAAAATGTCGTAATGCATATTTTTTTAAGCTTTTTAAGCTTAAGTTATCTTACAGTTTAAAATTGGCACACCTGTTGCTATCTAAGCATATTTTGTAATCTATTTTGTGATCATGGTTAAATAAGTTATAAGAGGAATGGATCATGAAAAAAATAGAAGCGATTGTTAGGCCTGAGAAACTAGAAGCAGTTCAACAAGCCTTAAAACGTTCAGGATATCCTGGCATTACGATTACAGAAGTTAAAGGACACGGTCTTCAAAAAGGAGTCGTTCAACAGTGGCGAGGCGAGGAATATCGCGTGGATATTCTTCCTAAAATCAAAGTGGAGATTGTAGCAGGCGATGAAGAAGCAGAAACCATTATCCAATCCATTTTGGAGTCTGCCTATACTGGCAGCGTTGGAGACGGAAAGGTTTTCGTCTATGATGTTGCCGAGGCGGTCCGCATTAGAACACGTGAACGTGGCCAGCGAGCTCTCGCTTGATTTAAAAATTGGCTTTACAAAAAAAGGTCCATCGGTGTATGATACAGCCCCTTCGCGAAGGACGTGGGCTTCCCGCCATTTGGAACGCTGAACAATAAGGTTTTTCATTTTTGCAGTAGAATTTAAACAGAAATTCAAGGAGGAAATCTAATGACGACGTTAGTGACGGAACGAGATCGAGAAGAAGAAGTCGTGGAGGCCACTCGGCCATCAACGCCAGATGAAGTAAAACATTTTGTTCAGAAAAACAAAATTCAAGTAATCGATTTTAAATTTAATGATTTGCCCGGCTTGTGGCAGCACTTTTCTGTTCCGGCACAGGAACTTTTAGGCGATGGAATTTGGGCGGATGGGATTGGATTCGACGGTTCCTCAATTCGCGGCTTCCAAAAGATTCAAGAATCCGACATGATTCTCATGCCGGATCCCACCACCGCTGTACTTGATCCTGTTTGCCAAACCCCTACCTTAAGTATCATTTGCAATATTTTTGATCCCGTGACCAAAGAACCTTATACACGCGATCCTCGGTATGTTGCGCAAAAAGCAGAAGAATATCTTAAGAAAACCAAGATTGGGACACAGAGTTACTGGGGACCGGAAGCTGAGTTTTTCATTTTCGACGACATTCGTTTCGATCAAGGTGAAAACTTCGGCTACTACTACATTGATTCTGTAGAAGGGGATTGGAATACCGGAAGAGATGAAAAACCGAACTTGGGATACAAGCCTCGCTATAAGGAAGGTTACTTCCCAGTTCCTCCTCACGATACGCTCCAGGACATTCGTTCAGAAATCATGCTAACGCTTCGTAAGGTAGGCGTTCCTGTGGAATGTCATCACCACGAAGTAGCCACCGCCGGTCAATGTGAAATTGACATTCGTTACTCACCACTCGTTCGGATGGCAGATAATCTCATGATGTATAAGTATGTGATTAAAAACGTTGCCCGAAAGTACAACAAGGTTGCTACCTTCATGCCGAAACCGATTTTCAAAGACAATGGTTCCGGTATGCACGTTCACTCAAGTATTTGGAAGGACAACACGAATCTTTTCTTTGATGGAAAGGGTTATGCGTTGATCAGTGAGACTTGCAAATATTATATTGGCGGTCTTCTGAAGCATGCCGCTGCCATCTTGGCATTTGGAGCGCCCACCACCAATTCTTACAAGCGTTTGGTTCCCGGCTACGAAGCTCCGGTGAACTTGGTTTATTCAGCCCGGAATCGTTCCGCTGCTTGCCGCATTCCGATGTATTCGACGGCTCCTGCGGCCAAGCGTGTTGAGTTCCGTTGCCCGGATCCAAGCTGCAATCCGTATTTGACTTTCGCAGCGATTCTCTTAGCAGGACTTGATGGAATTCAAAACAAGATTGATCCAGGCCAAGCGGTTGATAAAAATATATATGAGCTCGAAGGAAATGAAAAAGCCAAGATCAAAACGGTTCCGGGTTCTTTAGAAGAGGCTTTGGAAGCGCTTGAGAAAGATCACGAGTTTCTGCTGAAAGGCGACGTTTTCACAAGAGACGTGATTGAAACTTGGCTTGCGTATAAGCGGGAAGTTGAGATTGATGCTGTGAGACTCAGACCGCATCCGCACGAGTTTTACCTCTACTTCGACATTTAATCAATCGTAAGTAGTCAGTTTTAAGTTGTAAATAAAAAAGGATCGACATTTTTTGTGCCGGTCCTTTTTTATTGGTTAAATACATCTTTACTTGAGGATCTTTATTACCGTTTCCGCTGCGCGAAGGCTCGCTCCCGGTTCACCCAGTTTGTTTTGAACCATCTTAAGATCCAGAATCATTTTTTCTCTGAGATCTTGATGTTCCAGAAGATAAACAGCTTCCTGTGCGATTGTTTCGGAATGAATTTCGTGTTGAATAAACTCCGGCACGATTTTCCGTTCCGCAACCACATTAACCAAACCGATGTAGGGAATTCGAATGAGCTTGCGGCCTAAGAAAAAAGTGGACCACGCTGTTTTATAAAGGATGACAAAGGGTGTTGGGGCAAGTGTTGCTTCAAGCGTAGCGGTTCCTGAGGACACCATGGCAAAGTCGCTGGCATGTAAGAGGTCGAAGCTGCGACTGCGAATTGACCGTATGGGATAAATTGGTCTCGCTTCCGAAAGAATTTTTTCGTAAAGATTCGTTGGTAACGTGTTCGATTCAGCCAAAAGAAATTGAGCATTGGGTGTGTGTACGTGAATCATTTTTGCCACGTTCAGCATTTCAGGAAGAATTCGTTTTACCTCGGTTTCGCGGGAACCTGGTAGGAGAGCAATGGCCTTAGTTTCGCTTGCAACTTTCGGCAGCCATTCGGCTCTGAGTTCTAAACGTGATTTTTTCGGTTTGAGTAAATCAACAAGGGGATGGCCAACCCATGTAACTGGAACACCTGCTTTTTGATAAAGTTCAGCTTCGAATTTAAACAAAACAATCATATGGTTAACGACTCGTTTGATGGCATGAATACGTGTTCCACCCCAAGCCCAGATTTGTGGTGAAATGTAGTAGATAATCGGAAATTGTTTGTGGATCTTTTTTGCGAAGCGGAGATTAAAGCCAGGATAGTCAATTAAGATAATAGCATCTGGTTTGAATGATTGAACATCCCGCAATGCTTTTGTAAAGATAGACTTGAATAAAAAATATTTTCTGAGCACATCTCCCAATCCAAGCACTGCCTCCTTGGTTAAATCATAGAGAAGCTCCACGCCTTCTTTAGCCATGAGAGTCCCGCCCAGACCTCGACACACCAAGTCTGGATTTAATTGTTTGAGGGCACGGACCAAAGAGGCGCCATGAAGATCTCCAGAAGCTTCCCCAGCAATTAGGAACAATTTCTTAGGAAGCATGTACAGGGTGGGGAGCGTTTTCCTTGATGGATTCCAATACCTGAAGAGCGACGCGAAGTGCTTCGCGTGCCCTGATGTCGGGTTTTCCGTTGGAACTGCCGCGTGCTACGGAACGAACGAAATCCTCAAGTTCCGCTTTGAGCGGTTCTTCTTTTTGGATATCGATTTGCTCGCGGGTAATTTTTTCACCAAATAGCGCAGCGGGAAGGCCTGCTTTCCTAAAAATCTGAGCTGATTGCGCTACGTAATCAAGAGAGATGTAAGCGTCTTCTTGAAAGATCCTAATTTTGCGCTGTGCATCGGGAGTAAGCCGAGAAGCTGTGAGATCCGCAATCGTATTATTCTTGAATTTAATTCGAACGTTAGCAATGTCTTCGTAAGGGGTAAGCACATTGATCCCGATGGCATCAATGGAAGCGATTTCGGATTTCACAAGCTGGAGGACAATGTCAATATCATGGATCATTAAATCAAGCACAACACCGCAATCTGTGATCCGAGGAGTGAAAGGACCAAGCCTGTGGATTTCCAAAAACCGGATGTTCTTGGCGATTTGTTCAATGCGGCGGAAGCCGGCGTTGTATCGTTCCAAATGGCCTACTTGGAGGCTGAGGTTCTTTCGCTTTGCAATTTCGATCAGTTCATCCGCATCTTCCAGGCGATTGGTAATTGGTTTTTCAATCAGGACATGAACACCGGCATCCATGATTTCACGGGCAATTTGGAAATGGCTTGCTGTTGGAGTAGCAATGCTGGCAATATCAATGGAACCTAGCAGTTCGTGGAAGTCAGTGACGAATTTAACACCAAAAGTTTGCGCTTTTTCGACTTTCGACTCATCTAAATCGCAAAGGGCAACCAGTTCCACATCTGGAAGAGAATGATAAATGCGGGCATGTTCTTTCCCTAAATGCCCAACGCCTATAACCGCTACTTTGAGTTTCTTCATAAGTATATTGGAGTCAATAGGATGGCAATCTAAAAACGGTAGGAATTGTACCATAAACAAAAGGATCAGTCATCTTTTTAATTGGGTTATTAAGATAATCCTCTACCATCTAGGTTTCAGTAATCGAATGGTGGGTGATGACATGGTGCTTGTTTGCTGATACAATCGCAAAACCTTATGGAAATCTACAAGCGTTTACTGACTTATCTGAAGCCTTATCGGGCACGGTTGTTCGTAGCTGCGGTTTGTACGTTTTTTTACACCATTGCTCATTCTCTGGTTTCTGTTACTGTTTTCATCGTTCTTAATGGTTTGCAGAATCGAGATTATGTTGTTATTGGCGGTCTGCAGAAGTTGAAGTGGCTTGAGAAACTCCACTTACCAGCACCCCATATACCGACCATTCAATTTTCGACTCACTTCGTTCCATTGGTGGTTGTAGCCGTTTTTCTGCTCCGCGGCATCTTTGAATATAGTTCCCGATATCAAATGTCCGTTGTAGGTTTAAGAGCCGTTCGGAAGATTCGGGATGATCTTTATGCTCATTTGGTTCGTCTTTCGATGAGTTTTTACTCGAAAGGAAGAACTGGCGAACTCATGAGTCGTGCCATGAACGATGTGGGGGTGGTTCAATCCAGCGTCACGGATGATTTGGTGGATTTGTTGAGACAGCCGCTTATCATCTTGTTTCAAATTCCTTTAGTTTTCTTTTGGGGTGGTCCCCTCGCTTTGATTGCGCTGATTATTTTTCCAACCGTTTTGATCCCAATCGTTTATTTGGGTAGGAAGCTTCGTAAAATACAGCGCAGAATTCAGGAACAAATTGCGAACATCAACTCAGAGATGCAAGAGGCTTTTACAGGTATGAGTGTGGTTAAAGCGTTTAATATGGAGCAGTATGAAGTTCGAAAGTTCGAGGGAATACATAAAAACGTTTTCAATTTTCTGAAACGCGCGCTCCGGATTACCATCATCCAAAAGCCGTTAATTGAAGTGATCGGAGCTATCGGCATTGCATTTGCGATTTGGTATGGAATGAGAGTGCTTCCTTTTGATCGATTCGCTTCTTTCCTAACCGTTTTATTTTTGTTCTATGAGCCACTTAAAAAATTGAGCAAAGTGAATGTTTCCATCCAGCAATCTGTAGCTGCAGGAGTGCGAATTTTTGAATTGATGGATGAACCATTGGAAATACAGAGTCGTACGGATGGAATCAAGCTGGGGCGAGATATAAAAACCGTCAGCTATCGTGATCTTTGGTTTGCTTATGAACCGGACAAGTATGTACTTAAAAAGATTAGTTTGACGGTTCGTTCAGGCGAAGTCAATGCGATTGTTGGGACGAGCGGGGCGGGCAAAACCACATTTGTTAATCTCCTCCTCAGGTTCTACGATCCAGTTCAAGGTGCCATCATGATTGACGATCATGATATTCGTGATTACACCCTCCATTCGCTTCGAGATAAAATCGGCATTGTGAATCAAGAAACTTTTTTATTCAACGCAAGCATTTTTGAAAATATCGCTTATGGAAGGCTGGAAGCATCGCTTGAAGATGTTAAAAAGGCTGCTGAAGCCGCTTTTGCGGATGAGTTTATTCGAAAACTTCCAAAAGGTTATGGAACAGTCATCGGCGAACGTGGCGTTACACTTTCAGGTGGTCAGCGTCAGAGACTTTCCATTGCACGCGCCCTTCTTAAGAATCCTCCCATTTTAGTTTTGGATGAAGCAACCTCGCAACTTGATACCGAAAGTGAACGGCAAGTACAAGAAGCTTTGGAACTTTTGATGACAGGAAGGACCGTTTTTGTAATCGCCCATCGGCTTTCGACCATTCAGAATGCGGATCGTATTATTGTACTGGACGGAGGGCGTTTAGTTCAGTCTGGAACCAATGAATCGCTTCTTCGTGAGAGAGGTATCTATAAGCGCTTATATGACTTGCAGTTCAATGTGTAGGCCGAAGACCTTTAAGAGAATTTCAGGGCCTACGCATCTAAATTTCTCCCAGTAGCACGCGGAGGTAATCCGGGTTCATAGCCGCCCGCCAGCGTTTTCGGTTGACACTTTTGTTTTGGGTTTTATCTTGCTTCAGAATATGAAGTGCCATGCGGCGTAGGA
>OBEQ010470205.1_pt1 | contig 18855 bp, 18 predicted proteins | sample 1670901 | NCBI WGS metagenome assembly OBEQ01 (sample SAMEA104232315, study PRJEB22302) | groundwater metagenome | biome: forest; feature: aquifer; material: groundwater | place: USA | collected 2011-08-07 | depth 5.4 m
ATAAAAGGTAATTGGCAAACCAGATGAATAGCTATTGTCAATGAAGATCATATATGAAGCTTCATGGGGAAGCAAATCTTTCCATGCGACCAACTCTGCAGACTCTCCTCGTGCCTTGATGCTTACCGGAGCTCCATTTTTAAGGTCTTTAATCATGAGAGACGAATACGGCTTTCTAAAAATATCAGATTCAAGCGGAGACTTATTTACTTGATATTGTTGATCAGCAATAAAATCACCCGCGCTGTAGGGGCTTTTTATTTTAGGAAGTACAAGTCTTATCTCATCGATAGGGCTGATGAACTCGATTTGTGATGGGGCATCAGGTTTGTCGCCTCTGGTATCGAGCGTTACTAATTCTTGATTCAGCCCGTCAATTAAACGAAACGTGTTTAGATAGTTGTTACGAATATATGCGTCTTGTCCTGCAGAAATTGTTTGATCGATATCCGTTAAGGTAATTTGTTTCGGAGAAGTTACTCGTTGTGGAGAAATCTCCAGATCATCAGTAGAGTTGAGCGGAACTTTATTTCCGTTTATATAAAACGTAGGATAGATCGGTTGAAGAATGAGCTTGCTATCAAGATTGAGAAAGCGTACGGGAATGAGACTTTCATACTGGAGCATATTGGGGACCTGAAAAATATAGTGATTTTTTTTATTATCAGATATATTTGAGGTGAGCACAATATCATTTGACTCGTTTATTACTTTAAAATGAATATCCTCCTGCAGCTTTTCCGTGTCTAAGTTAAACGGATAGGAGAGAGAAGGGCTTTTACTACTTATATAGTCCCCAGAAGATTGATACGCGTAGTCAAGAGGAGACGTAACGTAATTTGCATTAATTGATAGGGTCGATTTGGGGAAAGTCCCAATCCAGAGCGTTTCGCCTTTATTTTTATAGAGCGTTATTCTGCCAAACTGTTGCGTTTTTTCGATCTGAGAGTCTGCGGTAAGAAACCGGTCCAACTTAGCATAATTGATAGGCTTTGTAGAGAGATTGTTGATAAGATACGCGTCAATTAAAAGATATGAAATTTTGTATTTATTAAGTGTCTGGTTGAAAAGTTCACGATTGTCGTTTCGTATTGCATAGGAAAGTTCGTTGTAAAACTGTTCGTTTGCGATGGTCCAAGGATCAAAGGCTTGATCCATCAGTGGCTGCTTGATTCCATACCAGAGAAACCCCGATCCTCTTTGCCCCCAACTGCGATACTGCCAGTTCCAGAATGTATAGGCAGGAAGAACTGCAATTCTTTGATTTTCATCTTGGGTATTTAGATAGTGCATCATCTGCTCATAATCGGATGGCAACCTCACCTTAAGAAGAGGTGAGATAAAGTATCCTTGAAATGCGGGAAAGGCAAGAACAAAAATAAAAATGGAACAAACGATCGCTATAATGTACGGGTTTGTTTTTTCAAGAACGCGTTTGAGTTTTACTAAGCCATAGGAAAGGAAAACAGCAATACTAAAGCTGAAAAGGATGATGAATTTTGTAAAGGGGAAACGGAATACTTCTGCAACAAGAGGAATTTTTCGAAGAATGTTATTCAATTGTTCAAGCAGTAGAGTATTATTGGCAAGAAAGAAGAACGAGGCTGCCAGTGAAAACACATATGGATATAATTCTTTTCTCTTGTCCTTAATGGCCGAAATAAGCCCCCAACCACTGATTACAATAAAAAAGAAATACGCTGCTTTGTAAGGTAATCTTTCTGTATATTCACGCCAATTCTTCAAAAAGTACTCGTTTTTATGAGCGGAGTTATTATATTCGACAGCGTCAATCATAAAACCTTTCAACTGCATCACATCCAGTAAGTCTCCAAACGCTTTATTTCTGTAAAAAATCTCCTCGGATGAGAACTGATTGATACGGGTATTCGGGATAATATTTCCGTTATGTCTTACGCTGTAAGCATAGGGAAGAAGCCAGAACGAGTTCACTGCAAGGATTATTCCCAGAACGAGAGAAACGAGCTTTATATTTTTTTTCTCGCGATAATAAAAAAAGAGGAGAGAGAAAAGAAACAGCAAAAGGACAATGAAATATGTCGGCACAAAGGATTGAGGCGTGGTGAGAAGCGCAACGAGAAAGAGAAAAATAAAATTTTTCCGTGTGGGAGTATCAAGAGTTTTTGTAATAAGCAGTGCTAAAAGAGGGAGGGTCGCAAAGTGAAATGCAAAAACCTCCAGCGGCGCAAAGAACATCTGAATAATGCCCATATTGAACATATAAAAAAGCGCTCCAAAAAAAGAAGTGATTTTTTGCTTCGTAAGACGCAGTGCGAGATAGTAAAATGCAACTCCTCCCATAACATGGAGAAGAAAAACCATCACGTACCGAAGCATTGATTGTGGAAAAATCAATGAAAGTATCCAGATATAGAAAACGTGTATGAGATCTGCAGTATGAGATAAACCATCAAGTAGTCCCAGTCCGCGATACTCCTGCCAAACCCCAAACAGCGACCGTTTCAGATTGAGCCAGATATTAAGTTCCGGCATGAGATTATCCCACCCGATTAGATAGGTCCCTGGTTTGTAATTCAGGAAAAACAAAACGAGTTCGATAAGAAGGAGGAAAAAAATATACATAGTGTTATCTTAAACCCGCTCGTAAAGAGAAACCAGGCTTAAGAACAAATGCAAGAGAATCAAGAGGATTTTCTAGCTTTATGATTCCTTTGTAGATCATATAAAGACGCATTGATACTCTATTGGGAAGAAAAAGTACCAGGGCGGTCTGAAGAACCGTCATACATACCTGCTGAAGACTTGGTTCGTAGCCGAATTTCAGAAACATCTCTAGCCGGATCCGAAGAGTATTGAGAAATTTCTCTCGAACATTGATAAACGTGTCATTCTTGCCATGAATCCGATAGTAGAGGAGTTTTTCTTCTAGATTTGCAAACTTCTGGTTCTTACAGATAAACTTGAAAAAAGTAAGGTAATCATTATTCGCGCTATATTTGATTTCATATGAAAATTTTTTCTTCTTAAGAATTCTACGATACATACACGATGGGTGAATAATTGGGTGAGAGGTAAAATAAGAACGATATATTTCATCAGAGCTTGTCGGTTCGAGTTTTTCTCCGATGATTTTCTTTTTTGCATCAATGACGTACGCGCTTGAGCCGACAAGAAAATATTGTGGATGCGCTTCTAAAAACTCTACTTGTTTCTCAAGGCGGAGCGGGTGAGAGATATCGTCAGAGTCCATGCGGGCAATGTATTTGCCTCGGGCGTATTCTAGCGCCTGGTTCGCACAAACATCGCCTCCTCGATTAAGGTTTCTTATCATGCGGACTGCCTTGATGCGCTTGCGATATCGACGCGCATATTTTTGAATAATCTCCCACGAAGTATCTGTTGAGGCATCATCGATGATGACGAGCTCGAAGTGCTGATATGTTTGCTTCAGTATACTCTCAATTGCAGGCACGAGAAATCTGCCGGCGTTGTAGACCGGCATGATGACAGAAACCAGTGGTTGTTTTTTCTTTCTACTTTTCATGTGTTTCATCCTCTGTTCCCAAACTCGTATTTAGAAACATAGGGTGAAACAGGAGATAGAGGAACCATTAAGTATGGTAAGGCTTTTGGCGCGCGAGGCGTCAAAAAGCGATTCCACGCTCAACAGCTCGACTAGAGCTCCTGCTTTCGGACTAGGTCCGAAATCCCTAGGGTATCAAGGGGACTATTTCACCGTATTACGGTTGTTCTTGTTGCTACCGGACGAGCCCCTGGGTCTGCAGCTTGGCGAGCGTCACCGCTGGGAGGGAGTTCTTCGCGAACTCCTTCTGCACGGTGTCACCGCACGAGCTGGGCCAGTGCCAGAACGAACCACCGCCGAGAAGGCCGGGGTTCTGACCGGGCTGGAGCAGCAACTTGTGCTGCGCCTGATCGACTCCTGGCTGGTTGGACCAGAAGTTGACGATTCGCCAGGTGTTGGCGGGTCCGGGCTTCCAGGCCTGACCGACGACAGGGTTGTGGTCCTGGCCGCGAACGCCGTTCTGGCAGTCCGCCGTCGTGCCCGTTGTGGTCGATCCGGAGACAGAGCCCGTGACAGGTCCGTTCGCAGCCTGCGCGTCGAGAGCGAGGAGCTGGTCGATGTCCGACTGGCTCATGTTCGCGACGTTGGCGACCACTTGCGGGGTACCGCTACGCAGGTCGACGACGAGACCGCTGTGACCGTTGTCCAAGCGTCCCGGCTGGTTGTTGATGCCGCCCTGCGCGTAGCCGGTCGCATCCTTGACCCAGTCGAAGTTCGCGCACTCGGGTCCGTTGCCCTCCCAGGTACTGCCGAAACCCCACCAGATCACGGGTTCCTGCGGGGGGACGATGAAGGACACGCTCTTGACGCCCTTCTGGGGGTAGAAGTCGACGTGCTGCGTGCCGCCGCCTCCGACCTCGATGCGGTAGGGCTGCTCCTGCGTCTGCTCGCTCCAGGTGCCGATCTTGTCCAGGTGGCATGAGCCGGTGTTGGCTCCGCCGAGGACGGGTGGTGAGGCCGGGGGCGCCGCCGGTGGGCTCGTGTAGCCCGGTGCGGGGGTGCCGTTGGCCGCTGCGGGCTGGGCGGGGTTGTTGGTGCTCCTCCCCACGAAGCCTGCCACCAGGAGCGCGGCCACCAATGCCAGCCCCAGACCAATGTTTCTTGGTCCGAGTGTGATCGTCTTCGTGCTCATCTCTCCTCCTCATCTCTTCCAATTCCATACCAGGCGGACTGTCCGCTTGGGTCTGGAATTTGCTGCTCTGAGTGCTCTCTTCAGGCTGCCGGTTCCTCCGCGGGGTTCTCCTCCTTCAGTTCGGGGAGTTCCAGTAGAGGCAACTCCGGCAGATCCTCGATCATCGCTGCTTTTCCCGTCGACACCACCTCCTTCTCCAGCTTGGCGATTTCTCCACGGAGCCCCTCGATTTTCTCGCTAAGCTCCTCGATGAGCTGACCTTGCTCGCGGAGATCATGTCCGTATTTCTTAGAGAGAAGCGTGACCATTCCGTTCAGGTTACTAACTTCTTTGTAGAGCCGACGGATGGCCTCTTCCTGTGACACTGCTGCCATGGAGCCTCCTTTTCTTACCGTGGGAGTCTCATCGTACTCATCAGACAGACGCCAGCGAATCTCTGCTCGTCTGCTTTGATTACGAATGAGACCGAGGCGGTAGCGCACTAGTTGCCAAAGCGGGATTTTATACGGCGTGTTTTTTCACCTCCTCCCGTACTGAAGCGCGATCCACCGTGTGGGTCGTCGTCTTCTCCGATTGGATCGGTGTCCATGATGCCGTACATGTGGTTTGAGCACCCTGGACAACAGCCTGATGCGCGAGACTCTTGGCATAGGCGGCCCTCCGATGTTGCTACCTCGATGTAGGTGTGAGGAGTGTCTCCCACGTTAGCGGAAGGGGGTTCACGCCTATAAGTGGTTTAACGACCTCCTCACGCTTCAGGACCTCAGCAGCCGCCGAGGTTCGCCCCGTTCACGACGTCTGACTTCTTCGTCAGGACGCCCGTCGTTGCGCCATCTGCCCACCAGATCTGGAACGTCAGGACGGTCTGGTAGTTTGAGGAGCAATCGTGGAAGTACGTGCCGTCGGAGACTCCGTCGGAGTCGTAGATCGTGTTCCGGATGGTGCTCTTGTCGGTCTCGCAGAAGTCGGCGTAGTTCCACGCCTTGACGACGCCGTTCTCAGTCAGCGAGATCCCGTAGATACACCGCTTCGTCGGCGAGTTCGAGAAGATATAAGCCCAGCCGGCCGAATGAGCATAGTCCGTCGCATTGATTGCACGAAGTACGCTGACATTGAGCTCGCCAATCCCGGGCCCATAGTTTGTGTTCGCAGAGCCCCAGAGGGTGAGGGCCGATGCGTTTGTTGCGAACATGGTCATCACCATCGCAGATGCGACGATGATGGATGAAAACGTCTTTCTCATCTCCCTTCCTTTCTTCCGATCGGATACATGCACGAGCTTATTCAGTTTTCTCCTGCATCACCTCCTTCTTCGTCGGTCGGCTCGCAAATAAGAGACAATCTGGACGTACCATACGACGAATCCAATTCCCATGATCAAACCGCCGATCAAAAGAGATCGATGGTTACCGATCATCGAGATGCTGCCGCCCAATGCTACAATACCAACTGACATCCAAATCCGGTCATACCTATTGAACATTTCCGTGTCCTTTCTCTCGTCGTTTGTTGATGATTGTAATGTGAGGGTGCTAAAGACAAGAAGAGTTTGTCTCCAGAATCCTCACATTCAATCGTTGTTAATTTCCCTAAATACCCTAGTTGTTAATGTGCGGTGAACCGATTTTTGTTCAAGCAATCAAACGCAATCAGTTCATCACAGATTTTTTTGGAAAAGGTTTCGGAAAGCAATTTTCCGTCCAATTACCAAAAAACCCTGGGCTTAACCCAAGGAATAAGAGGTAGCTCCTGCTAGCAGACAGGGAGTACCTCTTACTCCCATGGTCAAGCTTTGATTATCGTGCGCTTCGTCTTTTTAAATAGAGCCCCGTACTCAATAACCCAAGCTCAACTCCGATCAACGCAAGCCCCATCTCCGGTCCTGCAGTCGGAACAGCTTGTGCACCGATGACCTGTTTTTCTATGCAAAATTGTGAACTATCTTCGTCTGAAGCACCCTCTGTGGAAGCCTCAGCTTTATTAACCAGACAGATCACGCCTCGGTCCTGTGGAAGCTTGTCCTGACGAGCCACAGTAAAGGTGAGTGTAAACGTTTTCTGTTCGTTTGGTCCAAAATCCCCTGCGCCGAAGCTGATCGTACGCGAGGCTGCATCAAAGCCGGCAGGCGCGCTCACAACATCAAGGAAAAGCGGCACAGTATCCTTGACCTGTACATTGGTCAGCGTAGTATCAGAGGTATTTTTGACGGTGAGACGAAAGACCACCTGCTGTTCTGGTGCAAATCGCGGGTCAGACGGAGAGAGGTTGTCGACAAAATCAGATGCGCCATCTTTTCCAGAGGGCTTTGCTACCATTTTCTCGATGAGGATTGATTTAGAGACAGAAGGAGCGCCATATTGTCCATATGCTCCATACTGCGCCTTTACCGCTGCAGAGTTAAGAAGAAAAAATAAAGAAGATAGAATAAATATACTTACTACACGTCGCCCCCTTTTCATAATGGCATATTATACTACAGGATCGAAACCGTGTCAACTATAGGGCAGGATAGAATTTTTAATACTCGATTTTCCTTTTTTCGAAGTACAATAAAGCATGAAATTGGGTGCAAAGGAGCTTCGAGAGGTTGACGAGCAGAGAGCCCAAGAAAAGCTCAAAACCCTTAAACGAAACCCTCTTTATCTAATCCTTGAGAATGTATACGACACCTACAATGTAGGCGGGCTATTTCGTCTAGCCGATGCGCTCGCGATGGAAAAGATCTATCTCTGCGGAGAGATGGAAATCCCGCCCAACTCACGTATCCAAAAAGCCTCAGTTGGTACGTATAAAATAGTGCCATGGGAGTACAAAAAGAATGTAAAAGAAGCAATTTCAGACCTCCACAATAGCCCGATTTTAACCGAGTCGGTTCAAGTGGTGGCGGTGGAACAATCCAAAAAGGCGGTTAATTATCAAAAAGCAGAGTACTCGTTCCCGTTGGCGCTGATTGTCGGCAACGAAACCTCTGGTATTACCCCCAAGACGTTAAAACTGGTCGATCAGATCGTCGAGATTCCGATGTGGGGGATCAATAAATCGCTGAATGTTATTGTATCTGCGGCGATCGTGAGCTACTGGGCCTTAAAAGACTTTTAAGAAACTTCGAGCGGCGTACGAAGTTGTTTTTTTTGCCAAACCTGACCTTACCAATCTGACGGTGTATTCTTAGTTCAACTGCTTGTTTTGAGACTCCATACATTTTACCGATTTGATCCATTGATAAATAACTAAACGCATACAGTCCTAGCGTATTGAGCTGATCAGGAGGGCTCTGCGCTAGTCTATCTTTTTGTGTATTGAGCGTCTTATAGAGTATACGTGCGGCTTTCTCATCGATAGGGAGAAAATCTTTCATAAGATTGATGTCTTGCTGAGAAAAGAGCTCTAAAAGGGAAACACCGATGGTTTTTAGTCTCTGACTGTTTTGTGGGATCTCAAGGAGAGCTTGATCTTCAAAGATATCTTCCAAGAAAGCTAAGCCCTTTATAAACTGATCTTGTTTGGAAAGAGGAGGCTTTTCTTGAAGAGCAGTGCCGTCAGACGCTTCTGGCATGTTTATATTGTACTATCCTTGAGGATTGGATGGGGGAGTTTTGTTTTCCACAAAATTAAAAGAAGTAAAAAGTGGTTTTCCGTTCGGTCCTACTATTTGTCGAGGTTTTGCCCAAAGACCATAATGATTTCCATCAATAACAAAATCCCAATAACTAGTCATGTTTTTAGGAAAACCCCAATTTGCAGAAGTTTGTTCTGCTTCTTTTATTTCAATCGTGCCTGTAGGTCCTTGATACGGTCTTCCGAGAACCCAATCAACTTGCATATCGCCTACACGGGGAATTCCATCAAGACCAACCTCTGGAGCAGTATTTGGGTCTGGATTGCCCTCTCTCGCAAACGGCTGGATGACATTTCCTTGGTCATCTGTGTAAGTTTTAAAATCTGCAACATACGGATGAGCAGAAACTACTTCCCCCATTTTATCGTGAGGAACAAGCTCTCCTACAATGGGAGCTTGTTGAACTGCTTGAGGAACCGGTTCATGCCGTGCGGCCTGATGGGCAGCGAGTGCTACTCCTGTAGCTAAAGCAGCCGCACCGACTTTTAGCGGTCCGGGAACTTTCATTTTTTTAGGCCGACCTTCTCCTTTAGTTGCTCTTCCAAGCGCTTGAAGGTTTTCAGGAGTTTGTCCATCTCCCATTCTATCAATTTATACTATCGGACACACCCTTGTCAAGGGGGTAAATTATGCGCACTTTTTAGTAGGATTTGTGGACTCTTGCTCTTTTTTTGTCTTTCTTTTGTAGAGAATGATGTTCCCTTGAGTATCAGCGCGCACTAGCGTATATCCCTCACTTCCTTCTTTTCTAATGACTGTTGGCATTTTCAGATAGGCATCATTCTCGTGTATTTGAATAGGCTCTACATAAAATCTCTCCAGATCCCATACGTAGCGTACTAAAAAGGCTCTCGTTTCTCCGTTGACCATTTTTTCCTCGAGGCGGGTATGTACCAGAATTTTTTCTTCCTGTGTTAATGCTTGGAGGAGGGGTCTGCTTTCTGGGTCAACAAGTGGGTGAGAGAATTTCACAAATCCTCTTCTCTCAAAGACCTCTTTTTGTCGCTCAAAACCCATAAAAAGGGCGTTTAAGAGAGAGATATCAGCGGGGATCGGACCCTGTTCTGTCATATGTAAAGTGAATTATAGTATTTATCTGTCTCTTTTTCAATGCCTCTTGACAAAGCAGAATCTTTATTATAAGCTTTTTGCTAGAGCGTGATTAGCATGGAAGAATCAGATAATAACAGTATATCGTTTGTTAAATAAGTTACTATTAGCCTACCATTTTAGGTAGGGTTTAGTTTTTATTTATGAGTAATATTATAGAAACAGAACGAGCTACTTTGAATAATTTGACGTGGGAAGAGTTAGAGGCAGCAATAATTCTCGACCCCAACAAGCAAAAGCTCATTGGAGCTATAGAGGCAGAAAAAATAGAAGCGATCATTGCAAGAAAATCAGAAGATGCAAAAGCCTATTTGTCTGCGTTTAATAAAATAGATGCTAAGCTTTTCGGAGGAAAAGCGCATGATTGGAATGAAGGAGTGGCAACCGATGTCTTAGAAGAAGCAGCTCGATATATCGCTCCAATGTATGATGCTCTCCTCAGCTATAGTTTTTTGAGTGGAAATTTTGGTACTGAATCTCCAGCAGCATGGGAACAAGAAATAGAAATGGAGCAGCAGCTCATAGAAGCTGTTACAAAAGATATTCTTATCGAACCACAGTCTCTTCTTTTTCTGAATAGAGTCCGAAATCGAATACCTCTATTGTTAGGAGGACATCCTAGTACTAACTTAAAACCAGAGACATTAGTTGCACTCTCTACTTTATACTTACTCCCCGCAGATAACGGAAATGTAGCAAAGAGAATTGAAGCTGAGGATTTATTGGATCCTGGATATTCGGAAAATTCCATGCTGCGTACTAAAGGAGATTCTGAAGGTCTGAGCCTGTACATAAGAAACCCTGATTTTTTTAGCGGAGAGAGAGATCCACTATTAACTTTGGGAGCCCAAATTGTCATTAATCCCTACTTAACGAGTGAGGGGTATTTTATTGAAGATCTCGTTAGCGGCGTTACTTCAAAAGCCTGAGTGTTAATCGCTTTGATTGCAGCGGTCGTTAGGGCGAGATTTCGTAGAGATAAATCTTATTCTTTCCTTTAATTTTCTTTCCTTTTAATCCTCTCACTTCATAGAAATAGGAAATTAATTCGAATTTATTTAGTTCTTTTTGGGCCTTGGTGACAATCTGCCCTATAAACCATGGAGAAACATACAAAAAAAGAGTTATGAATTTAGAATTATGAATTAAGAATTGGGAATAATCCATGGTGAGGATATCGGCCAAGATAATTTTTATGTTCTTCTTGTTGGGGTTGAGAAAGCGGCGCAGGTATATGATTGTGACCAGAACAGGATTGATCTCCACAGCAATAAATCGAGTAGTAAGCTTTCGTTTTGCCGCTTCACGGGCTGCCGCAAAGATTACAAGGCCGCTGCCTGAGCCCAGATCGATTATCGTCTGATTGTTTCGAAGCCGTAGAGCCTTGATAATAAGCGGGACGTCTTTTTTATTGGAAGGAAAATAGGGAATAGGGGAGAGTTTTCGAGAGACGAAAACAAGTAAGATGAAGAAAAAAAGAGTAATAAATATTGTTAAGAAAAGCATTATTCAGATTTTTCCAACAGCCCAATTTGAACCGACTCGGTTCGAATGCGGTTCGAATGGGTGGGCGGGGAGGGAGTCGAACCCTCATGATGTTGCCACCATAGGTTTTTGAGACCTACGCGTATGCCAATTCCGCCACCCGCCCAAGCTCCATAATTATATCATTTCGGACTTGACGCATGAGAAATGGAGGATTATCATATATCCACTATGACTCTGAAACAACTCTACGATCTGGCTGTCGAGATGGGAATGAAGGCAGATCCGCGAGGGGTTGAAGGCGTCAGACGACATTTTTCGCGCATGAAGTCGCAATTCGACGAGCTTTCTCCGAAGAAAAAAAGGTATTTTGACCACGAGACACTCAGAAATCCCTACTCGGACACCCGTCTTCTCCACGGAGAGCCTACAATGCAGATTAAGACCGTTATAGTCGGCATCGACGCGGGTGCGGCGGAGATTTTACTTGCTGACCGACTCACCGAGAAAGCCGGGTCTGCCGGCAGGCAGGGCAAAAAAATCGACGCAGTCATCTCTCATCACCCAGCGGGCCATGCTTTGGCCAGTCTCCACGATGTAATGGATCTGCAGGTGGACGTTTATTCAAAGATTGGAGTGCCAGAAAACGTTGCTTATTCGCTGATGCAGAGTAGAATTCAGGAGGTCCAGAGACGACTTTCTCCCATGAATCATAACCAGGCAGTAGACGCGGCCAGACTTTTGGATGTTCCCCTTTTGATACTCCATACTGTCTGGGACAATTTGGGAGACAGATTTCTAAAAGATTATCTCTCCAAAAAAAAACTCGACACCGTGGGAGAAATTGCTGAATACATCAGTGAAATTCCGGAGTTTATGGAGGCGATGAGGGGAAAGAACGGTCCACAGATCGTTTCCGGAACTCCAACGAGTAGATCAGGGAAAATTGCAATTTTTTTCACTGGCGGAACTAACCCTTCGAAAGAGTTGTACATGGAACAGGCAAAGGCAGGGGTAGGGACAATCATAGATATGCATATCCCGGAAGACGCTCTTAAAGAGCTCAAAAAAATGCATGTAAATGTTATTAATGCAGGACACATCGCGTCTGATTCAATTGGTGCAAATCTCTATCTTGATCAAGTTGAGAAGAAAGGAGTTATGGTCGTTCCCTGCTCCGGGCTTATCAGAATTAAACGATAACGCGCTTTTTTTTACAATTAGTATTCACTTCTATGAAGCCATTGGAGTTTCTAAAAACAACCAATATTATCAAAGTCGCGCCCGACGAAGTTCTTTCGTCTGTACTTTCGAAGCTCGGCTCCTCACATGATGCGGCATTCGTTTTTGACGATAAGAAGTTCATGGGAGTGATCAACCCCTATCACTGCCTTATCAAATCATCCCATCCTGGAAACGCAAAAGTTGAAAACTGTGTGTTCCATGCGCCACGTGTGATGACCAATTTTTCTCCCGCAAAGATTATGCAGCTTATGCGAGATTCGAAAGTCCATTACCTTCCTGTATTTGACAAAAATACCAATAAATTTATTGGGATTGTCTCTGCACGCCATATGCTTTTTCTTTTGAGGGATGAGTCAATTTTTCATACCTCGATACAAGACGTTCTCCGGCTCAAAAATAGACCGTTGCTTACCATTACTGAAGACGAGTTGGTTTCACAGGCTCTTCATGAGTTCAAGACTAAAAAAGTATCAAAGCTGGTCATGATCGGAAAAGATATGAAACTACGGGGTATTCTGACGTACTACGATTTGATCAACTTTCTGATTGCGCCGCGAAAGAAAGGGCACAAAGGAGATCGAAAAGGAGACCGCCTAAGTTTTCAGTATAATCCGGTCAAGAACTTCTCAAAGACCTATGTACTGACTCTCACACCGCAACACACTCTTAAGGAAGCGCTCGATCTGATTCTCAACAGGGAGATCGGAAGCGTGGTGATTGTGGATCAGGAGAAGCATCCCATTGGAATCCTTACCACCCGCGATTTGCTTAATCTGTTTATAAAAGATACGCAGGATCGACGGATTGAGATCATTGCAAAAAATCTTTCAGAAGAAAACCGCCGAATGATCGGCGGTTTTTTTGAGATCTTGAAGCTCTGGACAAAGAAAATTCCGAATCTTGTAAAAATGAGATTGTTTGTGAAAGAAGAAAAGCATGGTGGAGTATTTGAAGAGGTTCTCTCTATTTTTCCAAAAAAAGGCTCGCCGTTTGTTTTCAAAAAACAAGGAAAAAACCTCAGAAAGCTTCTCAACCAGTCTCGTGCAGTTCTAAAGAGGCTTACTCGAAGATAATCAACGTATGAAAGCAAAGAGCCGATCATTTCATCTTCTTCTCATTATTCTTCTGCTCGCGGCTGTGCTTCGGTTTACCGGGCTCAACTGGGACTCTGGATTTCACCTGCACCCTGATGAGCGATTTCTTTCTTTGGTGGGAAATGATATTCACATTCCTTCATCGGTCTTACAGTATTTTGATCCCTCTACGTCTTCTCTAAATCCGTCAAATGTGGGGTATAAATTTTTTGTGTACGGCGCCTTTCCTCTGATTTTGAATAAATTCCTTGCGGTAGGGTTTGGAAACGATTCCTATGCGATGTTTCACCTGCAGGGGAGAGTATTTTCTGCCCTTGCCGATCTACTGGTGGTGTTTTTTGTTTTTAAGACAGTAGAAATTTTTGAAAAACGATACAAGCTATCTTCGCGAATCAAGTTCCTAGCGGCATTTTTCTACGCAATCGCGGTCTTACCGATTCAACTCGCGCATTTTTTCACCGTCGATTCTTTTCTCGTCTGCTTTGCGTTTGGAAGCTTGTTCTTCGCTCTTAAAACAACCGACTCGGTTAATAAAAAAACTGGGTTGGTTTATCTGGTACTGTCTGCGGTTTTGTTTGGATTAGCTTTTGCCACAAAAGTAACAGCGATCTTTATTCTTCCGCTCAATCTTTGGTTCATTACATACCTGAACATTAATAGAAGAAACTCTTCATTCTTCATTCTTTATTCTTTCTTCATCTATGCCATTATTTCCTATCTGACAGTCCGTGTTGCAGATCCGTATCTTTTCCAGAACGGCAGTTTGTTTGATCCGAGAATCAGCACACAATTTTTTGAGAGCTTGAAAACTCTTAAAAGCCTTGACCGGCCCGATGCGTGGTTTCCTCCAGGAGTACAGTGGATCCACAAAACGCCGGTAATATATTCGTTAATAAATCTCGCCGTATTTGGACTGGGGTTACCATATTTTATTGTCTTCGTTTTCGGTCTATGGATAAGTAACAAGAAACAAGATGCAATTTTACCAATTATTCTATGGATGGTAACTCTTTTCCTTTATCAATCGGCCCAGTTTGCCCAGCCGATCCGTTACTTGAACCTCCTGTACCCGTTTATTGCAATATTTGCCGCAGTTGGTCTTGACTATATCATTGGGAAGTTACGGATTACAAATTACGGATTATTACGTTCTACATTCTATGTTCTATGTTTTCTCATACTACTTCTCTGGCCGGCAGCGTTTTTGAATATTTATCTTCGGCCACATTCCCGAGTCGCCGCATCAGAATGGCTCTACCAGCACCTTCCCACAAACTCGATTATTCTTGCAGAATACTGGGATGATGCACTCCCTCTTCCTATGAAAGAGAAGTACGGAAAAGACTTTGTTATTGAACAGTTGCCGGTATTTGATCCTGACACCGACGAAAAATGGGAAAAGCTAAATACGCTTTTTGATACCGGTAATTATTATGTTCTCTCCTCAAATAGGGGGTGGGGGAGCATTCCTACGGCCCCGGAAAGATATCCGCGAATGAGCAGATTCTATATGGATTTATTCGCAGGAAAAACTCCATATAAGAAAATAAAGGAGTTCACATCTTATCCATCGTTTGAGTATTTTGGAATCCCGATCGAGTTTCCGGATCAATGGTCAGACGAAGCCTTTACTGTATATGATCATCCGAAAGTAATTATTTTTAAAAAATCTTAGGGGAAGAGGTTGAAGCGGAGGATTTGATAGATTGCTTTTAGGCCATCAATTATTCCTATTTTTTTGCCTTCCTGGTAAGTGCGGCCCCAGTAGGAGATTCCAACTTCACAAATTTTTATGTTTTTAATTTTGGCGACGCGGGCCGTTATTTCGGGTTCAAATCCGAATCTTTTAGACTTGATTTTCTTTGCCACTTCTCGGATCAAATCTCCACGAAACACCTTATATCCAGTCTCCATATCGGTTAAGTTGAGATTGGTAAGAATGTTGGAGAAGGTAGTCAAAAAGACATTTCCTAAATAATGCCAAAAATACAATACTCGATGTGGCCGATCTGAAATGAAGCGTGAACCATAAACAACATCCGCTTCGTTTTTTAGAAACGGTTCAAGAAGGGCAGGATAGTCATCAGGATTATACTCTAGATCCGCATCTTGCACGAGAACTATATCACCTGTTGATTTTAGAAAACCGCTTTGTAAAGCTTTTCCTTTGCCTTCATTTTTCTTTTTATTGATAATAATGATATCGATATTTCTTTTTTTGTTTTGAGGTTTTCTTACAAATGAATTAATTTTTTGACCGGTGTGATCAGTTGAACCGTCGTCGATCAAAATTATCTCTTTTTGTAGTCCTAAAGAATTGCTTTTTAATACTGATCGGATTGTTTTTGAGATGAATTGTTCCTCATTGAAGATAGGAATGACAATACTAAGCGTTTTATATCTCATATAACCTCACCATTATACAAAAATCGTCTCGTGTTCTGATAGAATGGGGTATCTATAGATGAGATATTTTTTACTTGCTGTTGCAGTTGTCCTTCATATTTTTTTCTACATTTCTGCATTAAAAACCCACACGTTAGACTATTTCTTTTCTTGGGGAAATGTTCACGATCACCAGGGCATAGACTTCTATCAAGTACCAAACGGCGCACGCTCATACTTTCGAGGCGGTTTATTAACAGGCAATGGTAATGATTTTGGGTATGGAAATTACAACGTATATCATCCATTTTTTACAATTGTTGTCGGTGGATTTTTTCAACTTTTTCAGCCGATCTTTTCATTCAAGTTGTGGATATTTCTTCATGAAATTATTTACTTTGCTCTTGCCGGATACCTATATCTAAGGTTTCGAACAAACAAAAACATATATTTTGCACTTCTCCTTTTTCTTGGCTTTTTTCCTCATTACCTTGAGATTTGGAACGGACAGTACCATGTTCTCTTGAACGTTGCGGTATTTTTTCTGCTTTTGGCAAGTTTACGAAAGAGTGAGAAAATCAGCGATGCGTTGGCGTATCTGCTTAGCTTGTTAGTAAAACCAATAGCTCTTCTTTATGCGCCTGCACTTATACTCAAAAAAAGATGGAAGACGCTCCTGATAGGAGCTATCGGTTTTGCCGTAGTTACGATACCTTTTTATCTCAACGGGGATGGACAGTACTATATCTCGAATCTTTTAGAGAGAATAAAAACCCCCATAAGCGGCCCACCCGGCAATTTTACGCTGGATAGTTTATTACGCTTTTGGAACATCCCTTTTTATCAAAGTATGTCAGCAAAAATTTCTATTGCACTTCTTTTATTATTTATTCAGTGGAGATGTAGACTCAATTTATTGCAAGCCTTGTTTCTTTGGACTTCTTATTATCTTTTATTTTATGATCTTGTATTTGAATACCATTATACAACGCTGGCCCCTTTTCTTGCAATAGGGGTTCTTACTCAAAAAGCACTGCAGTCATTATTTGCTAAAATTTTAAGTTTAAGTTATATTTTCCCGACGCCATTTTTTCTATTTCATTTTTTTCAATTTCAAGCAGTTGGTTGGAGGGTAACAGATTTTGGATGGACAATTTTGGTGCTCTTTAGGATACTGCCTCTTATAATACTTAACTTCGTTATAATTTTTACCCAGTTATCTAATAATTTATTCAATGAACAAAATAAGATTAGATAAACAAGAGGCATTTTTTGACTGTTCTGAGCATCAATATAATACAGACCTAATTATAAACCCACCCTTCCATACCAAAAATGAAATCTCAATTATTATTGAGAGATTAAAGAGAGCCGGGATAGAAAAAAATATCTCTGATTTTGGCTCAGGTTCTGGCAGGGTTACCATACCGCTTCTAAAGCAAAATTTTTCTGTTTTAGCCGTTGATATAAGTACTAAATCGCTAGAAAATCTTAAAAAAATTGCCAAAAGCCTTTCTCTTAAAGGACTGGAAACTACGCATAATTTACCTAAAGGAAAAAAATTTAAGGCTATTGTAGGAGCAGATATTTTACACCATATTAGTATTGATACATATTTGCCTATGTTTTATGAATCCTTAGAAGAAGGGGGAAGAGTTATTTTTTCTGAACCTGGTGCTTTTAACATATCTTGGTATATTTATCTTCCGCTGGTTGCGGATTGGGAGGTAGAAAGGGGAGTAATGAGATGTTCTTACCATCGTCTCAAAACGAGCTTTGAAAAATATGGCTTCAGAAATGTGCAGGTCATGGGGTTGGGATTATTTCCAAGACCTTTTTTGAACTTTTCAAAAAGACTGTGTTTACTTAATGACAGGATAGGAAACCTACCTTTTTTGCGTTTATTTGCGTATCGTTATATTGTGTATGCCAGAAAATAAATGTTCATAAAAGGAATATACATTCTCTACGGCAAAAACCTCTTGGGCTTTTTGGATAGATACCGGATTTGAGAATTTCCTTCGATCCTCTAATACAAGTCTTATCGCTTCGGCCAGTTTAGAAGAGTTTTTCGGAGAAACCAGTATACCCATCTGCGTGAGTTTGATCGGCAAGCGGACACCGGGAAGATCTGATGCGACAACAGGGGTCCCCGAGAGCATTGCCTCTGCCTGGACCATCCCAAAGGACTCGGTCTGATTTATCGAGGGGAGCACTAATACGTCTAGAGCCTTATATAGGGGGCCGATTTCCTCATCTTCAACCCTTCCAAAAAATCGGTAGGGGATATTTTTCTCTCGGAGCAGTATTTTTATCTGTTGAAAGTAACGTTTCTCTCCGACCACCTGTGAGCCAGACGGGCCCGCAAAAATAAGCTCAACATTGCGATCTGTTGCCAGATGAGAAATTGCACCAACGAGATACTCAATCCCTTTTTCTGCGGCAACTCTGCCGACAAAACCAACCCATTTTTTCTCACCCTTTTCCTTAAGAAGAGTTGAGAGCGTTGATGCTTTTACCGAGCGTTCTACAATAGGAGGAAGAATAGGAACGATTTTTTTCTTCATCCGAGAAAAAAATCGTTGGGACTGGACGTAATCCGGAGTGGCAATAATTTTTGTTGAAAGAGCAAGCTGGATCCATACAGTAAACCGAAGTACTGCAGAAGCAAGTAGTCCGAGCAGATTATTAGTGATTACGACGTTGCAGTGATAGATCGAGATAACAGTTTTTCCGTGAACTCGGGCAAGAAACGCAAGCCAAAGTCCTTCTACACTGGGAAGATTAATTATGACTACATCGGCCCGTTGGAGTTCTCGAGAAAAAATAGAGATCGACTGCGGAGAAATGAATCCTTTGGAGATTCTAAAGAGAAAAGGCATGCGGACGATCTGTAATCGATTGAGCCGTTCTTCTTTTTTTAGTCCACGTTTGTGAGAAAATGTGAGGACTTTTACTGTATATTTTGTTCCCAGGCGTGTAAGAATACGCAGGGGATATATGGTTAATCCAGATAGATACGGGAAAAAGTACGGAGAAAAAAAGAGAATTCTCATGAAAGTTCGGACTCAATCTGTTTAACGGCATCCTTAAGTCGCAGAAACTTGTATGGATAGGGAACGTTTCGATCAAAAACGTTTGTGATCCAAAAAATCTTCGCCCCTCCTGATTTCTTGCCTCTCGTCTCTTGTATCTTATTAATAAATTGCAAAATATCCCA
>OBEQ011645931.1_pt1 | contig 18854 bp, 19 predicted proteins | sample 1670901 | NCBI WGS metagenome assembly OBEQ01 (sample SAMEA104232315, study PRJEB22302) | groundwater metagenome | biome: forest; feature: aquifer; material: groundwater | place: USA | collected 2011-08-07 | depth 5.4 m
CCACCTTATGCTCCCTGACAGATCCCACATTCCCGCCCCGGCCCATGGCTGCCTCTGGGATTCCAGCGTGGGATTTCCGCCCTTCTCTACGCTGCTACAGCGTGGGACGGGACACCACCTCGGAATATCCTTCGATATCGAATACCAATGGAGACTTGTTTGTTGTTTTGCGTTACGATCTCGAAATTATCAAATTCTATGGCGCCTTTTAAATCGCTCAAAATGCTATCCGAAATACTTTGATAGAATGCGAGATTGTTCTGAAAGTCAAATGTGCTATCATTAAATTGAAGCATGGTCATTGCCGAATCAGCATGTTCATCATTGATAAACATTTCATCAGCAAAAAACCTGATTTTTTTATTACTAATGGATCCAATTCGCTTGGAAATAACTATTCCAAGCTGGCGGCAAATTTGAGTGTCCGGTTTCGAAACATAAAGCTGGTTCGATAAGGACTTCCACTCCGGAATTGCAGCCGATGAGTTCAATTCATTAGGTCCGCTAACCGCTTTCCCAAGAGATTGGTACCCCACATTTTTTCCCATTAGACCGGATTTGTGGCAGTGTATATTCCCGCTCGATAAATCAGATATAAACCCGTTCACATTCTGATCAATCTTAATTGGGATTGTAGCGATGGATAATGAAGCGGCTAAAATTGTACTGGCTAACATGAATTCTCCTATACTTAATCAGTTATAAGTTGGGGTTCCAAATGTCACAAACTTATGATTGAGGGTGTTGGTTGGCACATCCCCGTTGAATATTGTGTTTATTCTTTCTTGACTGCCATCGAAATAATACATGCCCTGCCATCCGAAGTAAAAATTATATACCACTGCGGGTGCATTCCCATAGCCGCCTTGGCTATATTGAATTTCCTGGTTTGCTTGGGTCCATGCATCCCAAAGCCCCATTCCATTTTTTGCAGCCCACTTGGCTGCAAAATTTTCGTACTTTGTTTCGGACATATGGTGACTGCAGCATCCCCCAAAGCACCAGCAGTTGTAAGAGATGATGTAGTACTCCATATTTGATTCGTACCCAAAAACGGCATGTAATCCATTAAACATTGTGGAGTAAAAACTCGAATTGTGATTTCTCAGAAATTGGCAAAAATCAGCGAAAACCCACCGTGTCCATCCACCATAAGACCGTGAAGACGGTGCAAGCTGCCCGTGCTCATTAGTTATAAATGCTGCATTGTTGCCAGTATTATCTCCGGGGGTACCTATATTGCCATGCCCAGAAAAAAATACCATCTCATAATAGTTCATGGACACGTCATTCACGAGCGTTGGATAAGTAACGGATGCATCTTGACGATCGGCTCGGCCTATACTTATTGATGGGAAGTTTGCATTTAAATTGGACTTTAAATTATTTGCGAAAGCGGCCCCATGTGCATGGGATCTTGTATAACCAAGCGGTGGACTATACGTTTCGATAGTATTAGTGTTTTGGTCAAGGTATGCCGGTACTCCATAAGTAAAGTTTCCAGATGCACCTACTCCGCTTATTAAAAATAAATGGAAACATATTCTTTTCATTTTATCCTCCAGTTGAAATTATAAATATGGTCGGCCCCCTTTGAATTTCCCGATTTCGCGTAGGATAACGTACATATTACCCCCCCCCTAGCGAATCCATAAGGTCGGAATAGCCCTTCGAATAATCTTGGAATCCATCCCCTCCACCTTCCGGCCAAGGAAGTCCACCCTGTCCGAAGCTCGAAGGGGAAAGATTCGATAGCCCCTTGTATGCGCAATCGGTGCCCCCCCACTTTTGTGATCTAAAAAGAAGGCAATGTAACTGACGGCATTGCCTCTATAAAAGCCACCATTTTCCAATTTAAGCAGTTCAATCGTTATGGGCTTACCGCTGTCCACATGGAAGCTGTAATCATCGATTTCATCAAAGATACGCGATACTTCCGCATCCAAGAGGGGAGATCCAAACCCGAAATCATTTTCCAGGCGCTCGGCGATCAGCTTGGAACGCGCGCCTGGAATCTTCACATTTTTATCCACTACGCCAAAGGCCTGAAACCCAGTAACGCACCCGCACATTCCATCCATCCCGAGCTTGAGCAAGGGGATGGGTGGGCTGGAATTTGAAATGAAGAACGCCTCCCCCGGATCGGTAGGGGCTTGATAAGCAAACCAACTTTCCCCGTGGGGTTTCGAATCCAGCGGTATTGTCGGATACATGGAAAGGCTGTTCGCCAGCCTCCCGACTTCATCCTTCGTCGGCTCTCCGAAGCTCCTCAAATTAAATGAGGACTTCTGCACCACGGCGAACGTGCTATCGATCAAAAAGAAGGTGTACTTCCCATCCCCCACGAACGCGGAAGTAGAAGACAACAAGAGCAAAACAAGTGGATATTTCATTGGCTTCCCCCTTTAATCCGCATGATCCTTGACCCAAGTCCAAGCGATACTGTAATAGAAGAATCCGGTGTTGGGGATCCTGTCAATGACTTGATTGATTTTAATCGTCACCGTTGCTCCAACAGTAAGGCTCGATGCGGGCAGGTCGACCATTTCTACGTTTCCATTCCAACTGTGAGAACCTGTATATGTTCCCGCATTGATGACATCCAGATCCAGATCGCTCAGCTTGTTATCCCAGGAATTCCACGAGTAAAAAACTGGATTTGAATCCCAGGTTAGCACTACGCGGAGATGCTTTCCTGGGGGCTTCGGGCTCGGTACAAGGGCAAGGTAGGTCAGGGAGCTTCCCCAGCCCGTTTTTCCTATTGACCCGCCGCTCATCCCGTCCACAACCGGATTGGAATGACCGGCCGAAACGTCCGAGTGACCGCGGGCGAATGCCACCGCGCTGCTTCCTGAAACCACACCAGCCCCGTCTAATCCGTCGGCGCCTCCGTAATTCGTATTCCAATAACCGCCATCCACATTCTCGGCCGTAACCAACATTGCTGCACGAACTTTTTCCGGCCATGATGTCATCCTGGAGTTTGCGCTAAGGACGCAGGCGGCGATGCCGTTTGCGGTTGGGGCGCTATAGCTCGTTCCCGCCCAAAGCGGGGTGCGCGCTTGAGCTGAATTAGGAGGAAGGCATACGTCATTCATGGCAATACCCGTCGTCGGGGTATATCCCGGAACTACAATGTAGGGCATTTCCCGATCCCCGGAGGCGTAGGTATAGACCGAATTCGCTGCCTTGAAAATAGGGCCGCCATACCGGTTTTGAGGATTCCTCGACTGATTTGCCCCTTCGCTGTACTCGCAAATTTGTGGATTTTCGCCAACGGGCATCTCGAAATGGCTTTGATTCGTATGCCTGACGTTGCCCACACTTATCCCGTTATAACATTGCCAATTGGTTTCGTATTGCTGGCCCCAATTGGCGGCGGGATTTGAAAATACCGGGTAGGGCCGTTTATAAGCCCACTCATCCACATACATGGAATTGGTGTTCTCAGCCGTTTCGGGATATATCGTCGGCATATTTCCATTAGTACAGGTCACCCTGTCTTCAGGCCTGGCCCGGCTTTCACTGAGGGAAACAAGGTTGTGATCCGGTACATAGGTGTCATATTCCCCGATCAAAGCCCCCCGGACATGGAACAAATTCGCCGCGCTGGCAGTTTGCCACAGGCATTTGAAGGTCTCCAGGGAATGGGAGGAGGGGTTGGGGTAAAATTCTATTTGATTGGAGGACAGGTTACCCAGGCAGTTTGCGAAATCCGGCGTCAATCCCTGCTCGTAGGTCGCGGCATTGATTCCCTGTCCCCTGGCATCTGCAGGCATCAAAGCGGTGGTATTGTAAGCGGAGGTCGTTAGGGATGTGAAAGGCGGGTTTGGAATCTGCAAATCCGCGGGCTCGAAAAATTCCGAAACCTGCACCAGATCCGATGCAAACCTCAGTTTGTTAATAGAACTCTTTCGCATTCTGGCAGTGAATACGGTCTTTGATATCTTTTTCCCAATTGCCAACCCATTTTTCATGGCAAAGCTATCGACCGAAATCGGTGGGGTCAAAAGAGAGATTTGGCGAGTGCGTTCCGTCTGCTCGCTTTCCGAAAACCTGGTTTTATCAAGATAGGGTATCTCGCGGGGCGCCAAATGGATTTCAACATCAATACTGTCTGTGTCTGACATTTTCTCAAGACGCATGCCCAGAAATCGCCCGAAAGCTCCATTCTTCCTGCGGGTATTCTTGGCTTCAAGTTCTTCCAAGGCGACGAGATCCTCCATGGAATTAATGCGGCGGGATGTCGAGGAGAGCTTGACTTGATGCCCTGAGGTATCCATCATTTTCCGGACCACAAACCCTTCCCCTGGATAAGTATTCGGAAAAAACCGGACCGTCGACGCGATCTCCGTGTCCCCGTGACAGGGTACGGTAATCATAGAACAAAAAAAGATAGTGGCGAATGAATTTCCAACTCTAAGACTAAACAAGATTCTCCCCGTTAATACGGACCCCGAAATTATCGATGAGTTTCCGGATCCGTTTCGCTTGGATCCGAAAGTCACGCATCGTTGCAAATCCTCCGACTCCTGGTCACAAACATTTTTGGCGGCGCTAGTCCCAGAAGATATTAAATGGGATTTGATTTTTTGATGCTGGAAAATGGTATTACCGGAAAAACCGTTGCGGAAAACGCAACGCGCCTTTCTCACGCAACGGCTATTTCGGATCGCTCTATGCGATTCGGTGGAGAAAGGCCGAGCGGAAAAAGTTCGCGTCCGTCAAAAGATCGAACGCTTTATCGAGCCGAAGGGAAGTCCTTGTGTGAGATTGGCCGGTTGCTCGGCAGGAGTGATGCCACCATTGGCCGTGAACTCAAGCGCAACGCTCGCCAAAACAGAAGGGTCGCTACCTTGCACATACTGCCAACCACATTGATAAGGCTACATACCAAGCGCATACCCGACGTGTCTTTCCTTGAAGAAAGCCTTGACTCGTGCCGGCATTTTTTCAATGAACGCATAAAGCCCATCACTTTCTTCCAAGTCCAATTGATTTTTGATCAGGCTCCGCCCAATATTTCCTTTGAGTGCGCTCCAAACCAATTCGTCCGGATTCAATTCCGGGAGTGCGGCGGAAGAAAGTAAAGCCGTATGTCGCCCTCATTCCCTTCCAGAAATGATCTCGCAATTTTTGCTTTGTGGGCAGGGTGCCCGTCAGCGACCACGAAAACATTCCGATCCGATGTTGCGATGAGTCGTTTGAGGAAACCCACAAATTCCTTGGCCCCGAATGTTCCTTTTGTGACGAAGAACCGCAATTAAAATCAGATCGTGTATCAACATCAATGAGACGGGCAGTAATCCCACAAACCTGTCTTGCCGGTGTCTCTTCCGCGTCCAGGTAGTGAGATCCGTGAAAATTCAAATCCTGGCGACATGCAAAATGTCTCTTGGCCAAATCCAAAAAGTGGCGCGTAGGGTTTCGGAATGTGGGGTAGTGTGTTCCATACACGATAGATACCATATCGAAAAGAGCCGCGTCTACCTCGCGGACTTCTTTCATGGTGCATACATGACCCATGCGGGCGAATACGGCAAATCGAAGTCGCGCATACGCTGATTGGGATTGAGGGAATTTCATTCTGTCGGATTCCCGGCGTTGTAGGAAAAAAGACAAAGCTTGTAAAAATTCTCCTTCACCTCCCCGAAACCGGAAAATCCTCTTTCAAGAACATATCCCGTCGGTCCGCTCGGCAGTAGGTTAAAGCCAATGCCTTTCGGAAACTCGTGATTTCCTGATGCGGCATAGGATTTCCCCTTTCCAAAGGTGTCTTGATGCGTGCAAAAGTATTGGCCATTATCACCTTTACCCTGTTCGAGGTCTTGCAGGCGCAGACTCTCGATCTTAAGGGCCGCGTCGTGCAAGCGAACGGCACCCCCATCCCAGGCGCGGTGGTGGTATTGAAATCGAAGGGCGATTCCACGAAAACCGGTGCCGACGGCTCCTTCGCCTTGGGCGGCAATGTTTCCCTGGGGCAAGGCCGCGGGCCGGCATTCGCATATCGACTGGATCCCGATTTCCTGGCGATCGAACTCCGGACTCCCCTGGAATTGCGGGTTGAGATTATCGATGGCGTCGGCCATGTACAGGGCGGCTTGGCCCGTCGATTGGGTGAGGGACGCCACCGTATCGCCTTGGCCGAGGCCATGCCCGCTTCCGGTTGGAACGCCGGGTTGTCCTTCGTGCGGCTGCGGCTGAACGGGGAAACCTTCACTCATCCGTTCTTCCGTTCCGGAAGCCGCTCCGTAGGGACGGCACTAGCGCCGCCGTTTCGGGGGACCGCCGCCAAGCAGGCCGCGATCGCCGATACGTTGCGGATCCGCAAGGCCGGTTACCAGGATTTCGTTAAGGAAATCACAAGTTACACGGCAGGAAACCTGGGCGATCTGACACTGACCTCGTTGACGACCCCGGACGGCTGGGTCAATCTCTTCAACGGCAAGGACCTCACCGGCTGGGTCCCGCTGATCCACAAATCCAAGGTCGGGGAAAACTACATGGATACGTTCAGGGCCGATTCGGTGAATAAGGTTATTAGGGTTGCGTACGATAAGTATCCGAACCTGGATTTCAGTGATCGTTGCGGGAATCTCTATTACAACAAGCTGCTCACCAACTACCGTATCCGGGTGACCTATCGCTTCCTAGAGCCCCAGGCGAAGAATCCGGTGGGCTGGGGCCATAACAATTCCGGCTTGATGATCTTCGGCATCGATCCCGCCAAGGTCACCGGCGATCCGGAATTCCCCCCGCTCATCGAAATCCAGCTGCTCGGCAGTCCCTCCGATCCCGGCGGAGGCGGTACGACCTCGCCCAACTATTGCGAGCCCAATGGGATCACGATGAGCTCGCACACGGCGGATTGCGGCAACAACCATACCGCCAAGCCCCCGAATGCCGCCGGGACCTGGACCACGGTCGAGGCCGAAGTGCATGTCAATGACGTGACCAAGGTTTACCAATGGCCCGATTCGACCAAGCCGGTTTTCACCATGAACGGGCCCATGTACAACAAACAACCGGTCACGGGCGGGTTTCTCTCTTTGCAATCGGAAAGCCAGCCCTGCGAATTCAAGGACATCCTGCTCAAGGAGCTGCCGAAGTAAAGCTCGAACCCGGTTTTAGCTTTCATTCAATGTCTCTGGAAACCATTCCTGGAGAAAGTGGCTATGGGTAATCGTATCGCATTGGGAATCTTTTTATCGCTCGGGCACCCGGAAAAGGCCAGGATCATCCATGTGCGCGGCAAGGTGGCGCACGCCTTGTCGTGGCCCGCCATGCCTGCCAAACTTTCCAAACCTTTCAAGCCTCTGGGGAAGAGCTCGTCGAAAAGGGTGACCCCGCTGAAAGTCGGGGAACTTCCGGATCCGTGGGCCCGGCGCCATTTTTAGAAATCAACACCGCTCGCGCGCGCTCGCTCTGTGCGGCAGTAACCGCTCGGTAGGAGCCTCGCTCCCGTCTCGCAGCCCGCGAAAAACTCGTCAAGGGTTTTGAGCCACCCAGGCGATATCTACAACTTTTGGGCTGTTCGCTCCAGTCCCGGGCGCACCAAGTTATTTGGTGTTTGCTTTTCGTTGCAAACCGGAAACCGTTCTCCGGCCAAAGAACCCTTTCGCCCCTTCCCGTGATCCTGGAATCGATTCCCGTACATCATCCTGATTATTTTCCCCCTTGATCGCGCGGGCGGCCACGGACATCGCTACCGCGCGGCGGACAACCACGCTTACGGGAAAGGACTCATATGCTAATCACCCCATCCAAGGCGGCCGTTTTCGGTTCGCTGCTGCTCGCCCTCATTCCCGCCGCCCGCGCCCAACAGGGCGGCTGGACCGGCCGGCCCGACGCTCCCACCGCGCGCATCCGCGCCTCCGCGGTCCCGCTCAACGGCAAACTCTACGTCGTCGGCGGCAAGGCGACCTTCCAATCCAGCTCCGCCTTGCCGCAGTTGGAAGCCTACGATCCCCTGACCAACGCCTGGACCCAGAAGGCCACGGTCGACTTCGGCGGCCAGCCCCGCGACAATATCCAGGCCGTCTCGGCCGACGGCCACATCTACGCCTTCGCCATGGCGAGCACCGGCACCTATGCCTACGGCGCGCGTTGGTACGACGAGGCTTCCAACACCTGGTTCAGCGGCGGCGCGTCCCCGGACTATTACTACAGCGGCGGGAACTTCCGGCCCGTAACCATCGGCGCCAAGATCTACATCTTCAGCGGCAAGTCCAATGGCGACAAGTACCCCTACACCTACATCGACATGTACGATCTCGCCACCCACAACTGGACGCTGAACGCGCCCGGTTCTGGCCAAGTGCTCTGGTACGATGATGCAGCTTATGGGTACATCGGCGGCAAGGTGTACATCGCGGGCGGCACCTATATCGGGATGGCAACCACAAACCGCCTGGTCGAATTCAACCCGGTCACCACCACCTGGACCACCAAGGCCAACCTACCCAACAATACCACCGCCGCGGGCTATGCGGTGTTGAACGATCGGCTGTTCGTGACCGGCGGCGCGAACACCGTCTTCGGCGGCTTCGGTCCCGCCACGCTGGCTTATGATCCGACGGCGGACTCCTGGTCCACCCAGACCTCCATGAACACCAGCCGCTACGGCCTGTATGACGCCGAAGTGGGCGGGCGCATCTACGCCCTGGGTGGGGTGCTGAGCAACAACGCCGCCCAGTTTACGGTGGAAGAGTATTCCCTTAACGCGGGCCAGGTGCGCCTGCGCAGCCGTTGGCTCTCCACCAACCTCCACGAGGAGAACAAGACGGGTTTCGTGCAGAACGGTTCCGCGCCCGCATTCTGGTGGAGCTCCCAGTGGACTCTGGAGACTTCGCCGCAGGGTTGGGTGCGCATCCGCAACCGCTGGACCGGCGACTACATGCATATCGAAAACCTGACGGGCAAGGTCCAGGCCGGACCCATCCAGGACGTATGGGACAGCGCCAAGTGGTGGCCGGAGACTTGGGGCGCCTACAAGCGCTTCCGCAATGTTTGGAATGGCCAGTACATCCACATCGAAAACAACAACGGCTTCGCCCAGTACGGCCCCGTGAACGACGCCTGGGAAAGCGCCCAGTGGGCGGTGGATCTGGTGCCCTGAACGCGGGGAGGGGCGGCGCGGGCAGCGAACAGCCCAAAACGGGCTGTGAGCCGGGATCGAGCAGCCCAGTGGGCTGCGAGACGGGAGTGAGCGCTAGCGAACGGTTACTGCCGCACAGAGCGAGCGCTCGCGATCGGTGTAGGCACCTACAAATACTGCAGAGCTTGCCTCCGCCGCTTCCAGGCGGGCCACCGCGGCGGCGGTCATCGCCAGGAAATCACCAGCTCTTTTCCCAGCACTTCCCCGATCTTCTCCAGGGTCTTTACCGTGGGGTTGCACTTGCGCGGGTTCTCCAGCTTCTGGTAAGACTGGTAAGTGATTCCCAGCCGGCGTGCGATTTCGGTCTGAGAATGACCGTTGCGCATTCGCTTCAACGCGTAGGCGATTTCGATATGCGGCAAAACCGGGATCGCATGGTAGGAGCGCTTGTGCAAATACTTCCCGGGAACCGGAAGGACGTACCCGCGTTCGAATTCGGTTTCCAAAGTCCCGTTCAAGGCCTCCCGGGCCGCTTCCATGGCCTTCTCCAGGCTGCCGCCGTAGGTATTGATGTTCGGAAAATCCGGAAAGGCCACTAAGTAATCCGGACCGGACTTGGTGATGCGCGCGCTGTATTCCATCTACCCTTCCTTTTTTAGGCCGGCCTGCTTTAGGATTGCCGAAAGGATTCCAATCGGAAGCTCGCGGTTTCCATGCACCGGAATCGGAATAGCCCTTTTGCCCGGCTTCACCATGATATGGTGACTGCCCCGGATACGATCCAATTCCCAACCATGGATTTGAAAAAGCCTTATCAGTTCTTTGCCGGTCATTTCAATATACAGCTTTTAAGTTGCATTGTAAAGTGCATTCCGGTTCAAATATCCATAACTGCGCGCCTCTTTTCAGTGACCATCTTTACTTGGAGTTCTGGAGTATGCGGGATTTATCCGGCCTTAGGCCGGAAACGGACGAGTACTATGTGAACGTGGAGACCATGGGGGCCAATGGGGCCAAAGACACGACCTGTCCGAAGGAAGGGTGGTGCCGGGATCACTGCGTGCCGGATTGAAAGGCGCGGGCTTGGGTCTGAATGACCTCGGGCCCGCAACCTCGATTTGGGTCGCTGCCTAGTAGATCGCCGTGATGCCCGCGGAGGTGCAATACTTCCGGTATTGGGTCAGCACCGCCTGCTGGTAATTGTTCCCGTTGGCGCTGAACGAGGTGCAGCCGGATACGGTGCTGGAGCCTTGGTTGTAGCCTGCCAGGCCCATCTGCACGTAGTTGGAGGCGGAGCAGCCGTTGAACCTCCCCTTCATCTCGTTCATCACGTTCTTCAGGGCATTGGCCCCGTTGTCGATGCTGTATGCGGGGTTGAAGGCGGAGGTGGGCCAGAAGGTATTGGCCGGGTTGGTCACCAGGTTGATGATGATGCCCGCCTCCTGGACGACGGTGTTGCCGGCAGTCTTGTCGGCGGGATCGTTCCAGGCGATTACGGCGGCGTTGCCGTTGAGGCCGCCGGAGACTGTGGCGGTGACCTTGGTGCCGCCGGGCAAAGTAGCGTAGCCCTTTTCGCAACCTGGGGTAACCTGGATGAGACCGTAGCTGTGGGTGCCGCATGGGAGCTGGGTATCCCACATGCTGATGGCGTTGGCGTTGCCCGAGGATTCGATCTGGATCATGGCCTTCACCACCATCGCCAAGGACGAATCGATCCCCTGGTTCTTATACGCGTCCACGATTTGCTGATCGTATTTGTCGTTGATGGTATTGCCCACCGCCACAATGTCGCGGTTCAGGGGGATGTCGCCCATGTTCTGGGCGTTGACCGAGGCCATTTCACTCTTCTTGGGGAACCAGCCGGTCTTGGAGAAGGACATGGTGTCCGGGACCGCGGCGCCGGAACGAAGCAGGGCGGATGCGGAAACATGCGCGGAAGCATCAGCGGTGGCGGGCACTTGGGCGCGACCGTCGATGCCTCTCACGAAAAGGACGCGGTTGTAGGCGAGGGAACCCTGGGTCGACTTGCCCAGAAGATCGCGGCCGCGGGAAATTTCCCCGGCGGATCCGCTCAGCGCCACCTGCGAAGAACCGGAGTGGATCATGGGAATGAGGCCGGTATTCGGCAACTTCAATTCGAAGGAGCCGTCCCCGCCGGTGGTGGCGGTCAGGCCCAAGCGGGGGAGAGTGACGCGCACTCCCGACAACTGGATCGGACCCGGTCCGACGACGCGGCCGGTGATGGATTGGGCTCCGGCGGTTTCCGCCAAGGCCAGCAATCCTGAAATGATGAATAGGTTCCTGAACGACACGACCATCCCGCGCATACAATTCCTCCTGAGTCTCCTGGCCCCCCGACCTATCTTGGACTCCGGGTCGAATATACCCCGGGAGAAACAGGATTGCCGGAGAACTTCCTCCCAAAATCAGCAGAATTGCGTGAGTATACGGGAAGTCGCCGGGCAACCTCGGGGCATCAGGACTTTAATGTTGGGGCATGAAAAAAGCCCGCCGGAAGGCAGGCTGAAAACCAAGCGGGGAAGGTCGGTTCTCGATTCCGGTAAGCGTCCATCAATTGGACTGGGGTAAAACCCCGCCCAAGATCCGGATTACGGATTCGCCGCGGCTTCGGCCTCGGATTCGGATTCGGAATGATCGTCGCCCTCTTGGCGGGGGCCGCCGGGAGCGCGACCCATGGCCGCGTCGCAAGCGTCCACGAAGCGGCGCCAGACGTAGTCGCTCTGGGCGCGGGGCACCGCTCCGATGCGGCGCCATTCGCGTTGGAGATTGGCGGCATGGCGGGCCGATTCCGGTCCGGGATTCCGGGCCAGGGACTCGGCGTCCGCAATCAGCTCGAGCTTCTTCTCCAGATTGGCTTGCGGGTCTTCGGGGCGCAGGCCCAGAGCCTGGCGGCGCTCTTCGAAGAAGCCGTCGCAGGCCGCATGGAAGCGTTCCCACAGGGAATCGCTCACGTCGCGCGGCACCGGGCCGATGTTCTTCCATTCCTTCTGGATGGTCTTGACCTTGTCCGTGGTGGCGTTCCAGTCCATGGGGCCGTCCTGCACGCGGAAGCGGGCGAGGTCGACGGGCAGGCTTTCCCGTTCCCATTCGCGGCGGGCCTTGGTCTCTTCGTCCGTGAGGGGGCGGGAGAGCATGCATTCCACCAGGAAGCACAGATCGGTCTTGCGCTTGAGGTTGCCGCCGCGTTCCTGATCGCGCTTGGCGGAGTTCTCTTTCAGGCGATCGAAGAAGGCGTCGCAGGCCGTGCGGAAGCGCTTCCAGAGTTCGCGATCCAACTCGCGGGGAGCCGGCCCAGAGGCCTTCCAGCGTTCCTGCAGGGTCTTGATCTTCTCGATGGTGGCCTTCCACTCGGTGGATCCGATGATGGCTTCGGCTTCCACGCAGATGTCCTCTTTGGCCTTGGCGTTCTCTTCGCGCGCGGCGCGCTCTTCGCCCATGCGGGACTTGCGGCCTTCAAAGTAGAGGTCGATGGGCTTGCGGAAGCGTTCCCACAGGGCGTCGTCGGCTTCACGATTGCCGGCCGGGCCGACTTCCTTCCATGTAGCCTGGGCTTCCTTGATCCGTTCGAAGCGTTCCTGATCGCCGGGGAGGGCTTCCAGGCCTTCCACGGCCGCGATCAACTCTTCCTTCTTGGCCAGGTTCTGGGGCTTCTCCTGCTCCATCTTCTCGATGTGCGCGCGGCGGGCCTGGTAGAACTTCTCGCAGGCGCCGTGGAAGCGGGCCCAGATGGCGTCCGCCTGATCGCGGGGCACGGGGCCGATGGTCTTCCAGCTTTCCTGGGCGGTTTTGATTTGCGCGCCGGCGGTCTTCCACTCGGTGGAATCCTGCAGGGACTCGACCACCAGGACCAGCTCCAGCTTGCGGGTCAGGTTGTCCGCGTTGTGCTTGTCCTTGCGTTCGAAGAAGGCGTTGAAGGCCCCGCGGAAGCGGTTCCAGATCGCGTCCGATTGGGCCTTGGGCACGGCGCCCAGGGCCTTCCAGGAGCTTTGGGCCTCCTTGACGGTTTCCATGGCCTCGCGCCAATCGAGATCGTCCTGGGCGGCGAGGGCCTCGATGCGCGCGCACAGCTCTTCCTTCGCCTTGAGATTGCTCTCGCGCTCTTCATCCAGCTCGGCGAAGTATTCGCGGCAGCGTTCGTACAGCTTGTCCGACACGGCGTGGTAGCGTTCCCATAGGGCTTCGGAGCTGTCCCAGGGAACCGGTCCCAGGGATTTCCATTCGGCCTGCAATTCCTTGAAGCGCATGACCATGGCCTTGCGGTCTTCCTGGCCTTCGCCGGTTTCCTGGGCGGCCAGGGTTTCCAGGCGATCGCACACCGTGGTCTTGGCGCGCAGATTGGACCAACGCAGCCAATCGGAAGCCTCGCGGAAGCGGTCGAGGAAGGCCTGATAGCCGCCCAGCACGTGTTCGGCCTCAGGACCGACGGGAGCGGGATGCAGGGCGCGCCATTCGCTGTTCAGTTCCTTGAAGCGGCGCTCGGCCGCGGTCATGTCCGGGCTTTCCAGCAGGGCTTCTAAGGCGGGGAGCAGGTCCTTCATGCGTTCGAGATTGGCGGCGCGCATCTGATCCAGGGAAGCCTGGGTGGAGGCGACGGCGCTCTCGAAGCGGAGGCGGTAGCCTTCCTTGCCGGCGAAGTTGCCCGCGGCGGCCAGGGACTTGTTCCACTCGCGGCGGAGATCGCGGAAGCGGTCCGCGGCCTGGCCGGCGGGAATCTGCGCCAGGGCTTCGGCCTGTTCGCACAAGGATCCTAGGCGGCCCCCGTGTTCCTTCTCTTCGGCGGTGCGGCGCGCCTGCGTTTCGCGATCGCGGGTGCGGCGTTCGATCTTGTCCACGGTCATGCGGAAGCGCTTGCGCAACTCGCTTTCCACGCCTTCGGCCGCGGGGCCGACGTTCTGGAACCGGTCGCTCAGGGAACGGATGAGGGCGATCTGGGGATTGACCGGCGGTTCAACGGGAACCGCAGCGAGCGCGGCCGGAGGGACCGGGGCGTCGGCGGAATCGGTGCCTTCCGTGCCCGTGCCAGGAACCGAGGCGACGTCGGATCCGGCGTCCGCGGAAATCTGGGACGCGGCGGGGTGGGCTAAGGTCTGGGCGGCTTCGGGCGCGATGACGGGTTCATCGATGCCCTTGGTCCACAGGGTTTCCAATTCGGCGCAGAGCTCTTCCTTGAGGCGGCGGTTCTCGGCGGCCTGCTTTTCCCGGGCTTCTTTCTCGGCGGTCTCGTGGCGCCAGCGGGCGTAACGCGCGCGGTACTTCGACGCGCCGTCGCGGAAGCGGGTCAGTTTCTGGGGATCGGGTTGCGCGCCCTGGTCCATCAATTCCGTGAGCGCGGCTTCCGCATCGTCGAGATGGGTCTTGCCGGTTTCCCAATCGTACTTGGGCGGCGTCTCTTCCACGATGGCGGCGAGCTTGTCCACGGCGGCCAGCACCAGGCCCAGCTTGGCGCGGTTGACGGTGGCGGCGTCCGGGCCCTTGACCACGTTCAGCGACTTGAGGCGTTCCTTGGCGGCGATGCGCACGGCTTTGCTCTTGGCGTTCTTGGCCAGGCTTTCCAATTGGCCTTCGCGCGCGACCTTGTCCAGGGCTTTGAGGGCAAGGCCGTTGTCTTCTTCGGACATGGCCACGGCGTGGAAGGCGCCGGCATGCACCAGTTTGCCGAAGGCGTTCTTGCGGGTTTCCAGGGTCGAGGCGTTCTTGGCGATGTCTTCCAGCGCGCGCTGATCGTCCCCGATGCCTTCCATGGCTTCGCGGGCCTGCTCCACGGACTTGGGATCCCCGGCGGAGACTTTGGCCAGATGGACCTGGGCTTCCACCCAGGCTTTTTGCGCCAGATCCTTGATGCCGCGATCGGTCGTGCGATCCCGCAGCTTTTTCAGAAGCTCCGGATCCTTTAGCTTTCTTGCCGCAATCAGGCGGTTGGCCCCGTCCTGATCTTCCAGCGCCAGGGTCAACAGCAGGGGTTGTTGATCTTCTTCCAAGGAGCGGATGGCCGCGGCGCGCACTCCGGGCTCGCTATGCTTCCAGGCCGGTTTGAAAAAATCCATGAATCCCATGAGCGCTCCCGAGTCGGTTGGGAGGACCCGTCGTCGCCGCGGCATGCTTGAGCATGAGCCGCCGGCCACGATAAGATCCCCGAGGGATCATATTGTAAAAAATCCCGACCCTGCCGCAAAGGTGTGGGCCGGGAAAACGCCCGACGGAAGGGTGCTTTTCGGCGGGAATCGGGAAGCTCAGGCCGGGCGGGCCGGATCCTCGCAGTTGTTCAAACAATCGTCGTCGCCGCATTGGCCCACCTGCAGGGTGATGTGGTCCATGCGGAAATCGCGGCTCAGGGCCTGGGTGAGCCGGGCGGTGACGTCCTTTTCCGGAGCCCCGGTCTCCACTTCCACATGCGCGCTCAGATAGAGATCGCGGCCGTTCATGGACCAGATATGCAGATCGTGCACATTGCGCACCTGGCCAGTCGCGAGCATGGCGCCTCGCACGGCTTCGAGTTCCACGCCTTCGGGAGTGCCTTCCACCAGGATATGCCCGCTGCGGCGCATCACCCGCGCGCCCGCCACCGATATGGCCGCGGCGATGGCCAGGCTGAAAGCGGGATCGGCCCACAGCCAACCCTTGAACAGGATGAGCGCGCCCGCGACGATGGCGGCGACGGAGGCGCCCAGATCCCCGATGACATGCCAGAAGGCGCTTTCCTCGTTGAGCGTTTTCTCATGATCCCCCTGATGCAACCACCAGGCCACGATCAGGTTCACCACCAGGCCCAGGGCCGCCACCCACAACATCGATTGGGCCTGCACTGCGACAGGATGGAAAAGTCGCGACACGGATTGGATCGCGATGAAGATGGAGAGCAGGATCAGGGCGAGGCCGTTGCCGAAGGCCGCCAGGATCTCCACGCGCTTGAAGCCGAAGGTCTTGGCTTCCGTGGCGCGACGCGAACCCAGGGAGACCGCGTACGCGGAGAGGCCCAGGGCCACGGCGTCCGAAAGCATGTGGAACCCGTCGGACATGAGGGTGAGGGAATGGAACCACCAGCCGCAGACGATCTCGACGCTCATGAACCCGGCGATGATCCAGAAGCTCGCGAGCAGTTTCCCGTAAGAGGAGTGATGGACGTGCGGCGCGCCGGCTCCATGATCATGGCCATGATCGTGTCCGTGACGCGGATCGCGGGAGTGTGGATGTTCGTGCGACGGGGAGGAACCCATGATGCGTTGGCCGACCTGCGCCTTGCCCGGCGCGCGGAGCGGCGGCCCGGTCATTCCGGGCTTCCTTCAGTCCATAATATACCCTATGGAAGGGTCGGAAAGCCCGCGGCGGGCCGGTCAATTAAATGTGAATACGGGGTGCGGCGGGAGTTACGGGTGGGCGACGGGCGCGGAGCTGCTGGTATCCCGGGCGGCGGCGGAAACGCTCACCAGATACTGGGTGATGGCGCGTTGCTGATCCGGCGTCACCTTGGCGTTGTCGGCCATGCGCTGGACCATGTCCGGCCAGTCTTCCGGGGAAATGGACTTGGGGTCCTTAAGGCCGTGGCAGGCGGAGCAGCGACCGATGTAGAGCTTGCGGCCCACCTTCAAGGTCGGGAGGGTGGTAACCTGGCCGTGACGTCCCGCGTATTCCACGTTCTTGGCGGTGGGCGCGGGGACGGCGCCGGCCCCGGCGCATCCGGAGAAGGTAAGCGCGCAGGTGAAGGAAAGCATCGCGGCCAGGCCGAGGGTATCAGATATGAAAGGAAAAGAGCAGTCTCGCATTGATTTTCTCTCCGTCGTCCAGCTCAAGTATAGAACCCCCCTCCGCCTTGGACAAGGCCGGCAATTGGGGGAGGACGCTGAAGGTCATCCACCACGATTCGGTGGCATAGGCGATCACCGGTCCGGCGTAGAGCGCGGAGAAGGCATGCTCCATCCGGCCCGAATCGTTCTTGAGGACGGCGTTGTGGTTGCGGGCTTCCACGCCCAGATGGACCCCTTTCGCGAGTGCGTAGGTCGCGCCCAAGGACGCGTCCGGGGCGATTTCCGCGAGCTCCATTCCGTTGGCCGTGGCTTCGTACTCGAACTCCGTGATCAGGTTGGCCGCCAGGATCCATTTGCCGATCTGCTTATCGACCAGGATCTTCGGCTCCAGTTCCATGCCCGCGGTGTTGAAGGTGAGTTCGGCGTAAAGCCCCAAGCCCACCGCATCGGCGAGCGGGTCCATCAGCTTGAGCTTCCATTCATTGGAGAAACCCTGCCACTCGAATTGCGTAGTCATGTTGCCCACGGTGTCCGCGGAGGTGGTGTTGTTCATGTTGAGGTAGAAGGCCGTCATCAGGTTGGGAGCCACGCCCACTTCAAAGGAGAGGCGGTGGTCGAGGGCGGAATAGTACTCCTCGCGGCCCGCGCGCAAAGTGGTGTAGGATTCCAGTTCCTTGGCGCCGGGGGCCAGCACGCCGGTTTCATAGACGTATCCGAAGCGGTGCTCGTTGGCGGAGACGATTGAGAAGGTGGCGGTGATAAAGGCCGCGGACAGGATCAGCAGGTTGCGGGCCGCGCGGTTCACTCGGGAGGATGACATGGTTGCCTTTCGGTTCTTTAAAGGAGGGGTTTTGATGGAAAGGCAAAGTTAAATCCAGAGGTGTACAAGATCAAGACTGAATCTCAATTTCAATTTTGTCATTTTGGCGGAATGCTTGCGGCGGATGGGGGGTAGGCTGGATTTCGGGTTTTACGGAGCGTGTCGTGTGTTTGGGGACCGCGAGGCGGCGGCCGCTCCGGGAGCGTCTGGGTGGTTCCAGGGAGCGCCACCGCGAACGTTCAGGGGAGGGTTTCGATGATCCAGGCGGACAGGCGCGCCATTGCCTTGGAGATGGCTTCGCTGCGGCCGGGAACGGGAAGTTGCGTATCCTCGTCCAGGTACAGGGCGCGGTTGATTTCAATCATCACCCCGGGCACGCTGTACGGGGCCTGGGAATATTTGCGGAGGATGTGCCCGCCATCGAAAGGATGGTTGAGGGTCGGGCCCTCGGGAAGCCCGCATTCCGCCAAAGGGCCTTTCAGCAAATCGGCCAGCTTGTCGCGGATGCCGCGCGCCAGCGGCGGAGCGCAGGAGACGGGGCCGGAAACCGGATCCCCCTCCGTATCGCCGAAGTTACCGATGCACAGGGCCGGGCGGGGTTCGCCCTGATCCGGTCCAATCGCCGGTCCCTGGGCGGTCATGGAATGCCCGTCGATGAAGAAGCGGATGCGTCCGCCCCCGCCCCCGCCTCGCAAGGCCTTGTCCAGCGCGGCATGGTAGGGATCGTAGTACAGGGACAGGCGCATCTCCCGTTCCTGCGGCGACAGGGCGTAGCCGGTGGGATAGAAGGGCCGCCGCTCGAAATCCGTCAGCTTGACGACGCCGTTCTCGCCGCCTTCGTTCCGCTCCCGGTTGAGATCCGCGACGAAGCGCGAAGCCGGCGCGTTCAGGGTGGTGTCGGCATCCGGGATGTGGAAGAGCGCATCCGTGAACGGATCGCCTTCCTTGAACAGGCGCCGCTTAAGGCCCGCTTCGCTTTCCCCGGTCTGCAGCATCCGCGCCAGGATCCAGTACGGGACGTGTCCGGAGGAATGGGGAGTTGAGATGAGGAGGGGGAGCATGGGTTCTAGAATAGCTTACCGGGGGAGAGAATTCAAAATGAAAAAGTCAAAATGCAAAATGAAAAGTTTAAGAGAAGATCCGGGGACCGCTGGGAAGCGGCAAAAGAATGCCC
>OBEQ011226322.1_pt1 | contig 18852 bp, 20 predicted proteins | sample 1670901 | NCBI WGS metagenome assembly OBEQ01 (sample SAMEA104232315, study PRJEB22302) | groundwater metagenome | biome: forest; feature: aquifer; material: groundwater | place: USA | collected 2011-08-07 | depth 5.4 m
AGCTCCATCGAGTCGCACATCGGCACGCCGATCATGATCATCCCGACGCCGGAATTGCAGACACCGCACTACCACATTCGCCGTCTGCGCATGGAAGAGTACGAGGCCGAATCCGACACGCCGAGCTACGACATCGATATTGTCGAGAGCGAAGAGGACGACACCCGGCATCACCACGCCGCGCCGTCCGCGCCGACCGCCGAGAAGCCTGCCATTGGGCCGCTGACACATACCACTGCCGCCCCACCACCGGCACCGGCATCGCGCAAAAAGAAAGGAGCCGGTCTGCTCGTCCGCTTCTTCCGCAGCTTGTTCGCCAGCAAGGAACCGGTTGCTGCCGTGACGCCGACCCCGCGTCAGGAATCCCGCGGCCAACGTCCGCAACAGCAACAGCATCGCCGTCACGGCGGCGGTCAGCAGCGTCACGACCGCCAACGTCATGATCGCGATCCACGGCAACAAGGACAGGGACGGCCGCAGGAACAGCGCCCGAATCGTCCGCCACAGCAACAGCAACCGACACCGCAGTCACCGTCGCAGCCGCAACCTGCGCCGCAGCAGGCGGCCGGTGGCCAACAAGATCAAGGCCAAGGGCAGCCGCGCGGTGAGGGTGGCGGTCGTCGTCGCCGGCGTCGCCGTGGGCGTGGTGGCCGTGGCGCCGAAGGGCGTCCGATTGGTCAACAGGGCCAACCGGGTCAGCCGTCCGCAAACAAGGGGCCGTCCGAGTTCAATGTGGCAACGTCTCATGAGGAATCCCATTCCGACCACGAGTCGACGGGACGCCCGGAACCCGGCAACGAAGCCGTGCGCGAACCGCGTATGGACGCGGAGCCCCGTGCCCATGAGCCGCGTGTCGAGCGCCAGCCACACCCGGAACGCCACGTCGAAGAACGTCCGTCATACACGCCGCCGAGCGCTCCGATTGCGCCCGCGAACAATGCGGAACTGGTTCAGATCGAGACCCGGCACGGATCGTCGGAAGAGAAACCGAACTAGGATTCAGGCGCCGTAAAGTAAAAGGGTGCAGAGCATATGCTCTGCACCCTTTTTTTATTGCTGGTAATAAAAGACGGAATTCAAAGCTTCAGACGAATGTCGTCGAGCAGATTGGCACTGGCTTCTTCAATCATATCCAGCACGCGATCGAACCCCGCGATGCCACCGAAGTAAGGGTCCGGTACTTCGCGCTCGGGCCGCTGCGGCGCGTATTCGAGCAGCAACCGCACTTTCTGCCGGCATTCCTCGGGACATATCTCGAGCAGGTTGTCGTAGTTCTCACGGTCCATCACCAGGATGTAATCGAATCGCGAAAAGTCTTCGCGCACGGCCTGGCGTCCGCGCAAACCGCTGAGATCGATGCCGCGCCGCGCCGCCGCCTGCTGGGCACGTGGATCCGGCGGGGCGCCGATGTGATAGCCATGCGTACCGGCCGAATCGATTTCGATGGCACCTTCGAGTCTCTGCGCGTGCACCAGCTTGCGGAACACGCCTTCCGCCGTCGGCGAACGACAGATGTTGCCCATACAGACAAACAGTACCTTCACCATAGGACGACCCCTGGATAACGACGTCTAGCGCTTGCCATTCCCGAACTGCTGACGCACGCGTTCGAGATCTTCAGGCGTATCCACACCCGCGCCCGGTCGTTCGCGCGTCTCACATACGGCGATGCGCTCGCCATGCCACAACACGCGCAGCTGCTCGAGTTGTTCTGCCTCTTCGGCCTGACACGCCGGCCATGCCGCGTAGCGGCGCACGAAGCCGGCGCGGTAGGCATACAGGCCGATGTGTCGGTACGCGCGCAGCGGCGCCTCCTCCTTGCCCACCATCACCCCGCGCGGCCACGGAATTGGGGCACGGCTGAAGTACAGCGCATACCCATTTTCGTCGAATACAACTTTGACCACATTCGGGTTAACGAACTCCGCACGATCCTGAATGGCGTGACAGGCAGTCGCGACCACGGCATCCGGATGCGACGCCAGCGCGTTCGCCACGTCTCGCACCAGGCCGGGCGGCATCAGCGGTTCATCGCCCTGCAGGTTCACGACCGTCTCGCGCTCGCCGATGCCAAGCTTTTCGATGACTTCGGCCAGGCGCTCGGTACCGGAACGGTGATATGGACTGGTCATGCAGACCGGCGCGCCGAACCCCTGCGCCGCGGTGTGGATACGCTCATCGTCGGTGGCGATGGTGACGGACTGTGCGCCAGATTCCCGTGCGCGCTCGTAGACGTGTTGAATAAGCGGTTTGCCGGCAATATCGGCGAGCGGCTTACCGGGGAGCCGGGTGGAGGCGTAACGTGCGGGAATAATGATATGCATGGATGGGTAATTTACGCGTCCATTGCCCAAACCTGCGTCATGTCGACAGCTCTTCTTCTGTCACGCGGCGCGCCTCGTCTTCCAGCATCACCGGAATGTCATCACGCACGGGATACGCAAGGCGATCGGCGCGGCAAACCAGTTCAGACTTCGTCTTGTCGTACTGCAGCGGTCCCTTGCAAAGCGGACACACGAGCATGTCGAGCAGCTTCTTATCCACGCACATTCTCCTTATTAACCTGCTGCAGGCGGCGCAACAGCCATTCACCAAAACGGATATCCGGGCGCGCCGCCACTTTGAGATACCAGGCCGAAATCCCCAAGCGCTCGCATTTTACCGCATCTTTCTCGGTCATGATGATTTCATGGCCTTCGCCGAACGGAAAATCCGCAGCCTGAAACGCGTGGTGATCAGGAAACGGATGCTCCATGATCTGCAGCCGCAAGCGGCGCAAGTGATCAAAAAAGCGCTGCGGATTGCCGATGCCGGCGACGGCGTGCAAGGTCTTGCCGCGAAAGTCCTCCGACGTGGCGGGCAAGTGTGCATCGCCGAGACGATAGAAGCCCTGGTCGGCGAGCGTCATGCCCCACTCCCCCGCCCGCGGTTCGCCTTGGGCGATGCGCACATCGACAGAATCCAGACGCGAGACCGGCTCGCGCAGCGGGCCGGCCGGCAGACACCAGCCGTTGCCAAGACGGCGCGCGCCATCAATGACGGCAATCTCCACATCGCGGGCCAGCCGGTAGTGCTGCAACCCGTCATCGCTGATCACGACATCGCAGGCGTGCTGTTCAATCAACGCGCGTGCGGCGCGCACACGATCGGGGTCGGCGACGACGGGGCAACCCGCGGACCGCGCCAGCAACACCGGCTCATCGCCGACCATGGCTGGATCTGAATCAGCCTGCACGCGTTGCGGCCACGAGGGCGAACGGCCGCCATAACCGCGGGTAATGATTCCGGGACGGTAGCCATGCGTGCGCAGCAGTTGCGCCATCCACACCACCAGCGGTGTTTTGCCGGTGCCGCCAACCGTGATGTTGCCGACCACGATCACCGGCGCCGGTACGCGCGTGCGCCGCAACAGCCCGGCACGGTACGCCAGGCGGCGCAGCGTGACGACAAACCAATAGAGCGCGGCAAGCGGCAACAGCGCCGCACTCACCGGCGTGCGGCGATACCAGTGGCGTTCGAGCCAGTGCGACTCCCCGTGCATGTCAGATCACGTGGCGGAAAACTGGGAGTTGTAAAGCGACGCGTAGGCGCCGCCGCGGGCGAGCAGTTCGCGGTGCGTGCCGCTCTCCACCACTTCGCCACGCGCCATCACGACGATGCGATCGGCGTGCTCGATCGTCGACAGCCGATGCGCGATCACGAGCGTCGTGCGATTCGCACGCAGACGCTGCATCGCATCCTGCACCAGACGTTCGGATTCGCTGTCGAGCGCGGAGGTCGCTTCGTCCAGCACCAGGATCGGCGCATCCTTGTAGAGCGCGCGCGCAATCGCCACACGCTGACGCTGTCCGCCGGAGAGCAGCGCACCGCGCTCGCCGACTTTGGTGTCGAGCCCTTCGGGTAGACGCTCGGCGAATTCGAGCACGTGCGCTGCCTGTGCGGCGGCGCGCAGGCGCTGCGCGTCGATCGCGCCTTCCGATCCATAGGCGATATTCGCCGCCAGGCTATCGTTGAACAACAAGGTATCCTGACCGACAAGCGCGATCTGCCGACGCAGATCGGCCAGCACCAGATCGTTGATGTCGATGCCATCGAGCGAAATCTTTCCGCCGGTGGCGCGATAAAAACGCGGCAGCATGCCGGCGAGCGTGGTCTTGCCGCTGCCTGACGCGCCCACCAGCGCCAGGGTCTGCCCCGGTTCCATCGCAAACGACACGCCGCGCAAGGCGTTGTCGTTGGCCGTGGTATAGCGGAACGTCACATCGCGATACTCGACGCGGCCTTGCGTACGTCCCATTGTTGCGGTTCCGTCGTCCCGCTCCACCGGCTCGTCGAGCAGACTGAACGCGCTCTGCGCCGCCGAGAGTCCGGTCTGGATCACTTCGTTGATTTTCGCCAAGCGGCGCAGCGAGCCGGACAGCAACGCCACCGTCGACAGGAAACCGGTGAAGGCGCCGGCCGTGATCGTCGGATCGGTGAGCGCGAAGCGAATCATGACTGCGAGCCCGACGGCGGCGACCAGCTGCACGATCGGCATGCCGGCGGCTGAAATGGCTGCCTTGCGCATGATCTGGCGGCGGTTGAGTTCGTTGGCCGCCACAAAGAAACGCAACTCCTGCGCCTCGCCGCCGAACGCCTTGATCACGCGGTGACCGTCGGCGGTTTCCTGCGTGACACTCGAAATCTCGCCAACCGAGAGCTGGATCTTCTGGCTCTTGCGGCGAAACCCCTTGCTCATCTGACGAATCAGAAATGCCGACACCGGTGTGACGATAAACAGCAAGGCCGTGAGCCGCCAGTCGAGGTACAGCAAGTAACCGACGAGCGCGATGGCGCTCAAGCCATCGCCAATGATGGTGACGATGCCCTGCGTCGCGGCACCGGCAATTTGTTCGACGTCGTAAATGAGCTTGGAGACGAGGCGCCCCGAGGCATTCAGATCGAAGTAGCCGCAAGGCAGTTTTAGCAGGCGCTCGAAACAGGCGCTGCGCAGATCAAAGATGACTTTGCGCGAAATCCAGGTCGAGGTGTATTCGGCCAGGAAACTGCCGATGCCGCGCGCGAATACCAACAGGAACAAAAACAGCGGGATATGTTCGATGGCGCTGGCATCGCGCTTGATGAAACCGTCATCGACGATCGACTTCATGAGCGCGCCGACACCGGTCTGTGCCGCGGTGTTGAGCAACATGCCGATCAGGGCAACCGGGAACATCCAACGGTAACGCACCGCGTACCCGAGCAGCCGGCGGTACAGCCGCATGTCTTCTTTTAAATCGACCGGTGGCGTCACGGCGCGGCGTCGGCCGGCTGCTGGGTAGCGAAGCTAAGGCGTGTGAGTCCGAGGCGGCGCGCGCTGTCCATCACACGCACCACCGCTTCGTGCGGCGTCTTGGCATCGGCATGAATAACGATCAGCGGTTCTTTCAGCTGCGCGGCGGCGCGTCCCATGGCGGCCCGCAGGGTATCGGGACTGCTGTTGAGCAACTGCTGATCGTTGATGAAGTACTGCCCTTTGGAATCGATCGCGATGCGCAGCGTCGGCCGGTTGTCCTTGACCTCGGCCGAGGCCTCCGGCAGGCGCACGCTCAGACGCGCCTCTTTGGAGAAACTCGTGGTGACGAGCAGGAAGATCAGCGTCATCAACAGCACGTCGATAAGCGGAATTAAATTCAATTCCGGCTCATCGTCATCGGTCGAACGGATTTTGCGAAAACGCATGCGAGGCCCGGCCTAGTCCTTCTCGCGCTGACCATGCACGATCTCGATCAACTTGATCGACTCGCGCTCCATATCGAGCAGCAGGTCGTTCACGCGACCGCGGAAGTAGCGATGGAAAATCAGCGTCGGGATGGCGACCGTCAGACCGCCGGCGGTGGCCACCAGCGCCTGACTGATACCGTCGGCGACGATAGACGGATCGCCCAGACCATGCTGGCCGATACCGGAAAACATCTGAATCATGCCGAGCACGGTGCCGAGCAACCCGAGGAACGGCGAGACTGCCGAAATGGTGCCGAGCGTGCGCAGGTAGCGCTCGAGGTCGGGTACCACGTGGCGACCGGCATCTTCAATCGCCTCCTTCAGTACTTCTCGACTGTGGTTGCGGTTAACCAACCCGGCCGCCAGGATGCGTCCGAGCGGAGAACTGTCGCGCAGCAGATTGATCCGCGCGGCATCGAGCTCATCACGCTGAAACCACTGGCGCGCCTGCGCCAGCAATTCGCCGGGCGCGACGTACTTCTTCTGCAGTGACCAGAAACGCTCACCGATGATCGCAACTGCTGCAACGGAACAGAGCAGGATGGGCCACATGACCCAACCGCCAGCCTTGATAAGTTCGAACATTTATTTTGCGCCCGTGCGGAAATCCGGCGCTAATTTAGCAGAGGCGGGAAAAAGCTGAAAGGTCGCGCTGTTACTGCGCAAACCAGTAACGGCGGTGCGTCTCCCGGTACGCCGCCGCGTGGATGCCCTGCTCGTCCAAGTGAAGCTCGATCGCACCGGCTGACGCGGAATCGAGCCGCCGCGCGCCCGCGCCCTCGTAGCGCTCCACCACGGACGGATGCGGATGATGGAAACGGTTGCGATACCCCACGGGGAACAGCACGTACGTCGGATTCACGGCGGCGATAAACTGCGGATGCGAAGACGTCTTGCTGCCGTGGTGTGGCGCCACCAGGATATCGGCCTTTAATTCCATCTCGAAGCGTGCCAACAACTCGCGCTCCGCCGGCTTCTCGATATCGGCCGGCAGCAGGATATTTCCGTAACGCGATCGCACCATCAGCACGCACGAGAGATTGTTGCGCTTGCTGTGTTCCTCCGGCGCCGGATGCAGCATTTCGAATTCCACACCGTCCCATTGCCAGCGCATGCCGCGGCGACACGGCTCGCTCGCGAACGCCAGCCCCTGCTCGCTCGACAGCACACGATTCACCGTCATCTCCCGCAGCACCGACTCGGCCCCGCCGCGATGGTCGTTGTCGGCGTGACTAATCACCAGCATGTCCACCCGGCTCAAGCCGTTGGTTCGCAGGTACGGTACGACCACCACGTCACCGGTATTGAAGCTGTCACTCAGTCGCGGTCCGGTATCGAACACGAGCACGTGCTGCGCGGTACGTACCACGATCGACAAGCCCTGCCCCACGTCCAGCAACGTAAACCAGACCTGGCCCATCGTCGGTACCGGCGGCGGTATGCAGAACAGCGGCGCCAGCCACAGCACGCCCACCCAACGCGCCGGCCAGCCGCGCGGCGCCAGCAATACCGCCACCCCGACTACCGCGCACGCCAACGCCCACGCCGGCGGCGCATGTTGCGTCCATCGCGCGTGCGGCAAGTCGCCGAGCCACTCGAGCAATGGCCACAGCTGCTCCAGTACCCACGCCGCCAATTTAAAAAATACCGCGGCCATGTCGGACGAGACCGCCAGCGACGCGATACCGGCGAGCGTCAGCGGCACCGCGACCATATCGAACGCCGGAATCGCGATCATGTTGGCCAGTGGCGAGATCAGCGATATCTGGCCGAACAACGCCAGCAGCAACGGCAACATGCCGAGCGCGACCGCGAGCTGCAGATAGCCGAAGCGCCGCCACCATGATTGATCTTCGGCACTGGCCACGAACAGAAGAATGGCGACGGCGCCGAATGAGAGCCAGAAACCGGGCGCGATCGCCGACAGCGGATCGTAAATGAGCACCGCCATCATCGCCGCCGCCAATAACTGCGACGGAAGAAACCGTCGTCGTAACAGGATGCCCGCCATCGCGACGGTGAGCATGATGAGCGCGCGCTGGGTCGGCACGACAAACCCGGCGAGCGCGGCGTAACCGGTGGCCGCAATCAACGCCGCCATCGCGCCCACGACCGGCGCCGCACAACGTTGCACGGTGACACCGGGCAGCGCCCACAGGAAGCGGCCGAGAAAGAAAGCGATGCCGCCGATCAGGCTGATGTGCAGACCGGAGATGGCAACAAGATGCACCGTGCCGGTGGCGCGCAACACCCGCCATTGCGCATCGTTCACGCGACGCTCATCGCCATTGGCGAGGGCAACCACAAACCCCGTCATGGGCGATTGCGGAACCAGCGCGACAATGCGTTCGCCGAGCTGCTGCCGGAATCGATCGATCACGTAGGCAAACGAATTGCTCTCGACCCGTTGCGGCGCATAGTCGGCGCGCACATAGCCGCGCGCGCGGATACGATTACGGAACAGATGGCCCTCGTAATCGAAGCCGCCCGGATTCTGATAGCCGTGCGGACGCGACAAGCGCGCGCACAAGCGCCAGCGCTCACCCGCGCGCGGCGTAAAGCCCTCGAGCGAACTGTTAAGCAGCACACGCGACGGTACGCGCACGATGTCGTCGCCATTGCGTGCTTCGTCGATGTCAAAACGAAAACGGAAGCCGTATTCCGCTTCCTCTGGGATATCGGCGACGTGGCCGACCAGTGTCAGGTCCTGGCCTTCAAGCGCCGATGCCAGGTTGTCGTCCAGAATCAGTCCGGCGCGAAACGTCGCCCACACCACACCCAACACGAAAAACGCGACCACGAGCCACAGCGGTCGACGCCAGGCGAGCGCGAGCGGCAACACGGCGGCGAGGCCCCACCACAGTGACGGCAATACCGGCAGTTGTTGCACCAGCAGGATACCGCCCAGAAACGCGAGCGCGACGAGCGAAATGACTACCTCCCTGTAATAGTTCCGTGCGCCACCAGACTATACAATAGCGCGCAGTGGGCAAAAAATTCCTTCGTCGTTATCTTCCAGACTCGAGCATGCTGCAGCGTTACCGCGGCCTGCGTCCGCTGACGCGTTGGCTCGGACATCCGTCGCTGTGGCACTTTAATCGCCGTTCGACGTCGCTCGGTTTTTCGATCGGCCTCGGCATGAATTTCCTGCCGATCCCGTTTCCGATACTGCCGGCGCTCGGCATTGTCGTCGCGCTGCGGGCCAACGTGGCCGCCGTCATTGTCAGCGCGCAAGTACGCAACCCGTTCACGATTTCGCTGTTTGCCCTGCTGAGCTACCAGGTTGGCGCGTGGGCACTCGGAACCCCGACGCACGAGCTGGTCTTCGAGGGTTCATGGGAATGGGTCGCAATCGAGCTTGCGCGCATCTGGAAACCGCTTCTGCTCGGCTGCTTGATTTGCGGTGCGGCCAGCGCACTGCTTACGTACTTCGGTATTCAGCTACTGTGGCGCCGGCACGTGGTGCGCGCGTGGCAACGTCGAAAGGCGTTACGCAGCGTCCTAACGACGCCGCCGAAACAAATAAAGTCGGCATGACGTCGTCACGTGAGCACGACTGCCAGCTCGACATCAGAGAAAGAAAATTACGGCCGTGCGCCAGGCAGGAAACGAAAAAGAACAACCTTACTGCTCGCGCAACACGCCGTCTTCGAGCTTGAGCACGCGGTCCATGCGCTTGGCGAGCAGAATGTCGTGCGTGACCACGATCAGACTGGTGCCGAAATTGCGGTTCAGCTCGAGCATCAGCTCGTAAACGCTTTCGGCATTTTCTCGATCGAGGTTGCCGGTCGGTTCGTCCGCCAGCACGGCCAGCGGACGCGTCACCAGCGCACGCGCCACGGCCACCCGCTGGCGTTCACCGCCGGAAAGTTCCGACGGCTTGTGCTGCAAGCGATCATCCAGCGAAACGCGCACCAGCATTTCCTTGGCGAGCGCCATCGCCTCTTTGTCCGGCATGCGACGCAATAGCAGCGGCATGGCGACATTTTCCAGCGCCGAGAATTCCGGTAACAGATGATGAAACTGATAGATAAATCCAAGCGCGCGATTACGTAGCGCACCGCGCTGCGTTTCATCGAGCTTGGCGAGATCCTTGCCATCGACTTCGATCTGTCCGGCCGTGGCCTCATCGAGTCCGCCGAGCAAATGCAGCAAGGTGCTCTTGCCAGACCCGGAAGAACCGATGATGGCAACTTGTTCGCCCGGCTCTATGCGCAGATACACGCCGCGCAGCACAGACACGGTGAATGCGCTTTCTTCATAAGTTTTGGCAACACCGGTGGCACGCAACACCGCGCCTTCCTTACCATGGGATTTCTTTGCCTGAGCCTTCATGGGTGACTTATTCATAGCGCAGCGCCTCCGCCGGCAACGTCTGCGAGGCGCGCCATGCGGGATAGAGTGTGGATAACAATGACAGCGCCAACGACACGCCCGAGATGATGAGCACGTCCGTCCACTGCACGTCCGACGGTAAGTCGCTCAGGAAATAAATCTCCGGCGCCAGAAAGCGCGTGTTGAAAATCAGCTCCAACAGATGCACCAGGTTTCCGACATTGAACGCCAGCAACACACCGACCACGGTGCCAACGACGGTGCCAACGACGCCGATGATGCTGCCCTGCACCATGAAGATGGTGAGGATACTCTTCGGACTCGCGCCCAGCGTACGCAGAATCGCAATATCGGAGCGCTTCTCGTTAACTACCACGATCAGCGTCGAGACAACGTTAAACATCGCCACCAGCACGATGACAAACAGAATGACGAACATGACCGTCTTTTCCATCGCCAACGCGCGAAACCAAGCGTTGTGCTTGCGCGTCCAGTCACGGACACCATAGTCAAGGCCGACAACCGATTCGATGTCACCCGCGACACACGGCGCCAGCTCAAAATTATCGAGCTTGAGGCGCAGTCCGCTCACCTGGTTAGACATCTGGTACATCATCGCGGCATCTTCGATATTGATGAGCGCGAGGCCATTGTCGTACTCATACATTCCGGCCCGGAACACACCAACCACCGTGAAGCGCTTGAACCGCGGCAACAGCCCGGCCGGTGTCGCCTGTGTCTGCGGTACGACGACCGAGACCTGTGATCCGACTTTCAGATCGAGTCGCAGCGCGATGTAGTAGCCAATGACGATGCCGAATTCACCCGGCTTGAGCGCATCGAGGCTGCCCTCGATCATCTTGCCGGGGATCTCCGACACCTGCCCCTCCCGTCCCGGCAATATCCCTCGCACGATCGTAGGGCTCACGCTCTTGCCACGCGCCAGCAAGGCCTGACCATCCACGTACGGCGCGTAACCGACCACATGCGGCACGCCCTTGACGCGCTCACCCAACGCCTGCCAGTCCTGCAACTGTCCGTTACGATCGGCGATCTCGATGTGCGAGATGAAACTCAGGATGTTCGCGCGAACTTCGTTGCCGAATCCGTTCATTACCGAAATGATGGTGATGAGCGCGGCAATGCCGATTGCGATCCCGATGATCGAGATGAGCGAGATAAAAGAGATGATGCGGTGACGGCGACGCGCGCGCGTGTAACGCAATCCGATAAAAATTTCGAGGGGGCGAATCATGAGCGCGCATTCAATCATGGCGCCTGCTGCCAATACAAGCGCGACAGAAGAATTAACTGTCGGCGCGCGCGACGAACTTATTTTTTTTGATCGCTACTACCGAGCCGCTCGAGTGCGGCACGCAACTGCGGATCGCTCACTGACTCGGCGATGCTGCGTACCAGCTGCGCGGCCTTGGGCGAGATCCGACTCGGTGGCGGCGTCGGCGCAACGGATGCCGCTGCCGGCGACGTTGTCGGGCGCACGATAACTTTGATCGCGCGCAACGCCCCGAGTGCCGGGTCGGCATGCAGCGCCCGCAACAACGCAGCGTCTTGCTGCCGGATACGACTCGCCCAGGCAGGACCATCGGCCGCTACCGTTAGTCGCCCACCCTCGTAATGCGTCGGCTCGCTGTGTGCGGCCATCGGCTCGCCCACGAGCGCCTGCCAGCGCATCTGCCACGGCGCCAAATCGTCTAATTGCCGGCCAAAACGACGCAAAATCTCCGCCGACAAGGCCTTGATGGAACGGGAATCTGCTTTTGTCATGACTGGATACTCTGAATGTCCCGGCTACTATAGATATCTTATGCAGATCATCGTCGTCCCCGAGGGCGTCCGGAACGGGATTCCCGCGTGCCTCACGCACCGCCACCTGCTCCTGTTAACTGTGTTGGGGCTGGTCATCCTGCCGGCTGCCATCGGCGTACTCGCCTACAAACTCACTGACCTCTACCAACGCCGGCACGGCGATCCGGCCGTCTCGTCGTATCGTGACGAACTATTCCAGTCGCGCGCGGCATTGCATAAGACCCGTGAAGAAGCCGTGCGTCACTTGAACGCGCTCGCGCTCAAGCTCGGCAGCTTACAGGCACAGACGATCCGTCTCAACGCGCTCGGCACCCGCCTCACGCGCATGGCCGGCCTCGACCAGCGCGAATTTAATTTCGAAGCCGTGCCCGGCATGGGCGGCCCGGAAAAGACTGCCGCCGCCGTCGCGGAAGTATCGGCACCTGACATCACCCGCAACATGACCGTGCTCGCGCGCGAACTCGAGCGTTCGCAGGCGCGCCTCATGGCGCTTGAAAACATGATGCTCGATCGGCAACTCGTCGCGGCCGTGACACCGGCCGGGTGGCCGGTGCAAGGCGGTTGGGTCTCCTCGGGCTTCGGCCATCGCATCGATCCGTTTACCGGACGCGAGGCACTTCACGACGGCGTCGATATTGCCACGCGCTTCGGTGGTCCGGTGTTCGCCATGGGCGAAGGCGTTGTCACCTTTGTCGGTGAGAAATCCGGATACGGCACGCTGGTAGAGATCACGCACGAGTCGGCCCTGGTCACCCGCTACGGCCATCTCTCGGCGACGCACGTCAAGGAAGGCGACAAGGTCACGCGCGGTCAGGTCGTCGCCAACGTCGGCACTACCGGTCGCTCGACCGGTCCGCATCTGCACTTCGAAGTCGTGCGCGACAAGACCGCGGTCAATCCGTTGGCGTATCTGGCATCGCCGTCGGCGACGATGAACATGGCAAGCTCCCACAACGCGACGGCCGGCGCTGTCCCGTCCGCGAAGTAACACTTTTCCGTCGTCCCGTCTGTCGCGGTAATATCACGCGGTGGCCGACATTGCTTCCAATCTGGCGCGGGTCCGCGCAACGATCGCCGACGCGGCTTTTGCGACCGGGCGATCGCCGAATGACATCACGCTGATCGCGATTTCAAAGACGCGCCCGATAGAAGCGATTCGCATCGCTATTGCCGCCGGTCAACGCGCATTCGGTGAGAACACCACGCAGGAAGCACTGGCAAAAATTCCGCACTTCAACGATCCGGCGACCGATCTCGATTGGCATTTTATTGGTCACCTGCAGTCGAACAAGGTCAAATCCGTCGCCGGCAATTTTTCGTGGATGCACTCGCTCGACAGCCTCAAGCTCGCGCAACGCCTGTCACGCCTCGTGCTGGAGCAGAACAACCGGATCAATCTGCTGATCGAAATCAATATCGCGCATGATTCGAACAAGCTCGGCATCCTGCCGAACGATCTCTTTCCCCTCCTCGACCAGTTACTGCAGGAACAACTGCCCGCCGTCGCGCTGCGCGGGCTCATGGCCATCGGCCCGCATCCGGCAACCGAGACGCAACGGCGGTTGGCCTTTGCGTCCTTGAGGCAGTTGCGTGATGCGGCGATGGCGCGCTTCGACTTGCCGCAATTCGCCGAACTGTCGATGGGCATGAGCGGCGATTATGTCGAGGCAATCAAGGAGGGCTCGACCATGCTGCGCGTCGGGTCGGCAATATTCGGCGAGCGGGATTACTCGAAATAACAGTCCGTACGAATTAATACGCAGAGACCTCCGCCGCACGTTCCGCCTTGCGCGCCACGGCACGTCCGTACAGTGGCCGCATGACGCCGTGCGTCACCGCTTTGTTGACCAGCGACGGTAACAGCGGCATCGGACGCAACACGTCCACAATCAGTACGGCACGCAGCTCGTTACTCTGATTCACGACCTGGTGCGTCCACGAGTCGTCAAACAACACCGCTTCGCCCGCCCGCCACACATGCGGTTGTGAATTCACAATGAGTGTTGGCGGATTCTCCGCCGGGATGCGCAGCCCGAGGTGGTAACGCAGGTAACCCAGATAGGGGCCGTCATGCGGCGGCACTGATTTGCCCGGATCGAGCACCGAGAAAAACGCCTGCACCAGGCCGGGGATACGCTTGAGAATCCGGCAGGTCTGCGGACAGTAGGTGCGATTGAGTTCCGGTTTATAACCGAGGATGTACAGCATGAACACCGACCAGCGCTTGTTCGGATCCACCACCGCGGAGATTTCGCGCTCGCCGGCGTCGAGGTCGTGATAGGCCGGCATCGGCACCTTGCGGTTAAGTACGCCGTCGAATTCGTTGCGGATGACGGGATAATTACGGGTCAACTCGTTGAGCGCCGGGCAGGTACTGTCGATGTCGTGATAAGTCGGGCGCCGACCGCCGCCTACCTGACGCGCGAAGTAAGTATTTATCCGGTTCTTAACAGGGTGATAATCCATGCTCCCTCCGCTTCCTTGCGATTGATTTTCGATCTCCAAAATCAACACTGGTTCCATTTCCAAGCCGCCCGGTAGCGACCCTGGCGCAACACCGGCACGAAGCGCGATACACTACCAAGCTCTCGACACCTCTCCTGCCCCATGACCGCACGGATTCACGCGCGTGTCGTAACGCTGGCAATCAATCTGCCGGGGCCGATGGCCGCATGCCGGCGGGCGCAATCGGGGGCCACGGTCACAAAAGTCGAGCCGCCGCAGGGCGGGTCCGGTCGCGCACGAATATCCCGAGCTGTATCGGCAACTACACCGAGACCAGAACGTCGTGCAACTAAAATTTAAAAACGCGCACCGCTGCGGAATGGGAAGACTGGGGCGAGCAACATGATATTCCGATGGCCGTAGTCGTAAACCCAATAAGCGCAGACAAATAGAAAATCCGAAATCGCGACATAAGACTTTTTATGGAGACGTGACATGACGGACACTACTTCGACTTCCTCCCCACGACGCATCGCCATCCTCGGCGGCGGTCATCCTGACGTTGAGCAAGGCGACGGGGGAGGCCGAGCATCTCCAGAACATGCTCGTCGGCAACATCCTGTCGGTGCAGTGGCCGGAGGTGGGGTTGACAGGCGCAATCTACCTGGCGATCGGCATCTTCCACTACGTCTTCAGAAAACGATTTCTCGAGATCTCGATCGACACGAAAGCGGCCTCCGCGCGTGGTGTCCACGTGCGCTTCTGGGATTTTCTGTTCTACGCGTCGTTCGGCCTGGTGGTGACCCGCTCGGTCGCGATCGCGGGCGTGCTGCTCGTGTTCTGTTATCTCATCGTCCCGTCGGTCGGCGGAATGCTGTTCGCCGCACGTATCGGTCCGAGGCTCGCCATCGGCTGGGTCATGGGCGTGCTCGTCTCGATGCTCGGCATGTACTTCTCCGTGCAGTTCGATCTACCGACGGGCGCTGCAATCGTCTGCACGTTCGGCCTCATCCTGGCGCTGATGGCGACCGTGCGGGCCCTGACGTTTCGCGGCGCGTGATCAGGCGATCAATCCGCCTCCGTCGACGAACAACGTGCTGCCCGTCGTGAACGGGTTCGTCATCAGCATCAGGATGGCGTCCGCGACATCTTCCGCCTGACCGACGCGTCGCGCGGGCAGCGTCGCGGCTGCGTGGTCGAGCATCGCCTGCTTCTTGTCGGCCGGCATGGCGGCGCGGATCGGCGTGTCGATCAGGCCTGGTGACACCGTGTTGACGCGCACGGGCGAGAGCGCCAGCGCCAGGCCGCGGCCCAGGCTCTCGAGCGCCGCGTTGATGCACCCTTGAAGCAGCGCGTCCTTGTTCGGACGCTGACTGAGAAAGCCCGAGACCAACGTCAGCGATCCGTCGGGGCTGATGCGCGCGAAGCGCGCGGTCTTGTACGCGCTCCAGAATTTCGCGTTCATGTTGCCGTATGCCTCGGGCATCGAGAGCGCCTGCAGGCCGGCCGACTTTCCCGCGGCCACCGAGACGACGATGTGATCCCAGTCCGGCTGTTTGCCGAAGAATGCCTCGACGGCCGCGTCGTCCGTCGTGTCGAGCGCCCCGCCCGACGCGCCTTTGCCGATCTGCGCGACGGCGGCCTGCACCTTCTCATTCGAGCGCGACGCAATCGTCACCGTGGCGCCCGCGGCTGCGGCCGCCTGTGCCGCCGCCAGGCCAATTCCGGAACTTCCGCCCAACACCAGCACGCGCGCGTCCTTCAACGAACGTCCCATGCATCCTCCCTTCGACGCTGAGGCTGAGATACTACATCGCGTGAAGGCCACCTTCTTTGAAACGGCCGCCGACTTCCGCAGATGGCTGAACGCCCATCACGGCAAGGCCCGCGAGCTGCTCGTCGGGTTCTACAAGCGCGGATCGGGGCGCGGCGGGATCACCTATCAGGAGGCGCTCGATCAGGCGCTGGCGTATGGCTGGATTGACGGCGTCCGGAAGCGCGTCGACGCGCACGCCTACACGATTCGATTCACGCCACGGAAGAGGGGCAGCTTCTGGAGCGCTGTCAACACGACGCGCGTCGGCGTGCTGATCAAGGCGGGACGGATGAAGGCGCCAGGACTCAAGGCGTTCCGCGAGCGCGATCCCGAGAAGACGCGCACGCATTCGTACGAACGCCAGCATCTCACGCTGGATGCGCGCTCCATGCGGGCGCTGCGGGCCGACAGGAAGGCGTTTGCGTTCTTCGCCGCGCAGCCGCCCGGTTACAAGAGAATCGTGATGTTCTGGGTCATGAGCGCCAAGCGCGAGGAGACGCGCGCTCGTCGGTTCGCCCATCTCATCCAGCGCTCCCGCGCGGGCTCGCGCATCGATCTGTTGACGGGACGATGAGGTCAATTCGGTGCGATGGTGCGAGGGTGCGAGGGTGCGTCCGAGAGTGCGAAAGTGCGAGGGTGCGACAGTGGTGCGAGGGTGCGACAGTTCGAAGGTGCGATGGCAGAAACTGCCACTTTCGTCGGTCCACGTGCTTTCATTTCTTGAGGCGTTGCGGCGCTCAATGGGTCATTTACTTTGATTTCGTGAAGGCCCGCGAGATGCAACACCCGGGCGGATGGGTGGCGCACGGCATTTCCGCGAGCTCACATGCTGGCAGTTGTCGAACGAGCTGAAGCTCGGAATCTACCAGCTTGCCGAGCGACCGCAGGTCAAGAGAGACCTGAAGTTCTACGAACAGATTCGCGACTCCGCGGCGTCCGCGCCGCGCAACATCGCCGAAGGATTTGCGCGTCGATCGCGCGCGGATTTCGCGAGGTTCCTCGATATCGCGCGCGGTTCGCTTGCCGAATCGCAGAACCATCTGCAGGACGCGATGGATCGTGGCTATATCGAAGCGCTTGTGCCACGGTCGCTCGCCTGCAGCGTCACCTGCGCGGACCGCAGCGGTAGGACGCGCCCTCGAACCCATCGTCCGCACCCTCGCACCCTCGCACTCTCGCACCTTCGGACGCACCCTCGCACCCTCGCACCGTCGCACGTTGCAGCGTATGATCGGCGGCTGGATGCGTCACTTGGTCGCGCTTTTCACGGTCGCAACTATTGCCTCGGTATCGGTAGCTGGTGCGCAGACGGACGAATATGGAGAACCTGTCCCCGTCGTCGCAACGTCGCTTCAGGAGTTGCGGCCTCTCCTCAAAGCAGGCACCTCCGTTGTGGTGACTGATATCACCGGTGTGAAGGTTCGCGGAAGACTCGTCTCCGTTCAGCCTCCATCATTTGGGACATTGGCGAAACATTCTCTTTCGCTTCCCGACGAGCCGCTTCGTGCGTGGTGGGCGGACGATGGCGTTACGAACGGGGTGACATGGGGATTCCTGGCGGGAATAGCTGCGGGGGTCCTCATAACCGGCCCCGCGTGCGCCGGTGCCATTGAAGGCGACGACAGTCTCTTGGCGTGTGTCGTCCTGGCTTCTTCGCTGTTCGGAGGAGGGGGCGGCGCCGCTGTCGGCATGATCGTCGACAGCCTGGTTCATCATAGGGAATTGCACGTCGACTATCGCCCCGCGCCGCAAAAGCGCACGGTGACGGTCACGCCCGTCCTGCGGAAAGGCAGCGGCGGCGCGATGCTGGCGATCCGATTCTGACGGGTGCGCACACGGTCGCACCCTCGCACCCCGGACGCACCTCGCACCCTCGCACCTTCACACCGTCGCACCTTCCGGTCGCTCTCCCTCGTCGAGAGCGACGAAGAGGCGTCCGCGTGTTTCGGGTCCGAGCCAGATCACCGCGGCCACCGTGAGGCCGGCGATGGCGATGAGCAGCGCCATCGCGTTCCCGAGCGGCATCCCGCGCTGCTGCATCATGCCGATCACCGTCGGCGTCATCGAGCCGATCGCCGCGCCGGCGTGAAAGACGAAACCCGGACCGACGCCGCGCACGGCGGTGGGGAAGCGCTCGGTCAAGTACGTCGGCGCCATCCCCCAGATCCCGATGCCGCAGACACCCACGACCACCGCTCCCAGCCACATCACGGTCGGATTCATCGACAGCGTGAACAGCGGGACGCCGGCGACACCCAGCAGCGCGGCGAGCGCGACAGCGCCGCGGCGTCCGATCCGACCGTCCGAAATGCGCCCCCAGACCGGGTTGCCGAGCGCCTGACCGAGGTTGAGCGTGACCAGGTACGCCAGCGGCTCGATGCCGCGGGAACGCAGCAGCGTCGCGTACCAGAAGACGATCGAGTAATAGGAAAACATGAACGCGGTCATCAGCGCGGCGCACTGGAGCGTCGTGCCGATCAGATCGCGTTGAAACAACCGCACGACCGGCGGCTTTTCGACGCGGCCCGTCGCGCGCATGTGGCGACGCCGCTCGAGCCACACGGGACTCTCGGTCACACGCGCCCGGATCCACGGCGCGAGCAGCGCGGGGAGGATGCCGATGCTGAACATCACGCGCCAGCCGAGATCGGGACTGGCGCTGAACA
>OBEQ011578141.1_pt1 | contig 18852 bp, 15 predicted proteins | sample 1670901 | NCBI WGS metagenome assembly OBEQ01 (sample SAMEA104232315, study PRJEB22302) | groundwater metagenome | biome: forest; feature: aquifer; material: groundwater | place: USA | collected 2011-08-07 | depth 5.4 m
AAGCATCTAAGCGGGAAGCCGGCCTCAAGACAAGGTATCCCAGGCGCAAGCCTCTAAAGACCCCTCGAAGACTACGAGGTTGATAGGCCAGGTGTGGACGTGCTGTAAGGCACTGAGCTAACTGGTACTAATAGGTCGTGCGGCTTAATCATGTCTCTAAGGTAAGTATCGAAGCCTCGCACCCAGGATTCGGGTTGCGAACGCTCGCTCTAACGTGATTGGAGCTAGAGCAAGACGAAACAAACGATCGTCAGCACCCAAAGTTTCCGGTGGTGATTTCGAAGAGGCCACACCCGATCCCATCCCGAACTCGGAAGTTAAGCTCTTCGGAGCCGATGGTACTGCACGGGAAGCCGTGTGGGAGAGTAGGACGCCGCCGGGATTTTTTTCTGCATCGCGCAATCCGCGGATGCAGACGTCCCAAAACGCCCGATCCGCCCGTCTGAAGCAGACGCGAGCGTATCGGGCGTTTCTTTTTTTGTTTTCCGGTCCTGTCATTAAGCGGGATTTGGCCGGCGCTCGCTAGGCGTTAGTCTCTCGGGCGATGCGGCTTTCGCGGCGAATGCAGATTTCTCTCGCGGGGACGGCGGTCGCCATTGCCGTGGGCGTTCTGCTGTTCGGTCCCATCGTGCGGTCGCGCATCGCTTCGGAAGCTGGCCGACGAAAGCTCGAGATCGATGTAGGCTCGGTCCGCCCGGGGTGGTTCTCTGTGCGTTTGGGCGATGTGAAGATTCGCCTTCAAAACGTGCCGGGAATCGAGGCGACGCTTCCCGAGGTGCGCGTGGAGCTGAGTGTGGTGTTTCGCCCGCGCGAAATCGTCGTGCGCGGTGGAACGGTGGCTGCCGTGGGAACTGCTGAGGATCTGGGCGAGTCCCTGCGCGCGTGGCGGGGTGACTCGTACGGTTCGAGTTCCAACGGTTCGGGTACACGGTGGCGCACGGAAGGGGTTGCCGTTGTCTGGAAAGCGGCTCCCGGGGACATGACCCCCCTGCTGGAAGCCAAGGGCGTCGCCATCGAGAAAGGGGATCTCGGATACCGCGTGGGTCTCGAAGCCGCGAAGGTGGGACACGGCAAAGCCCACCTGGCGCTCGGCGAATTTAGCGCCGATTTCGATCCGCGCGCCGCCCTGCGAACCGCAAAAGCTGCTCGCGCGCAGATTTCGTACGACGTGCCCATGCCCTCGGACACGACCACCTCCGCGGCGCAGATCAACGGTGCCGATCCCGCGCCGCCGCCGCTTCCTGTTGCGCTTCCCTCGAAAAAGAAGGGCAAGACCGTGGTTCCTTCTCCCACAACGCAAGCGACCGATGAGGGCGCGCCGCTTCTTCCGCTGCCGGACCTCCACGCGCTTCGCCAGAAGGCGGCGATGGCGGCTGCGGCGCTCGCCTCGCGTGTCCCCGAGGGGAGCCTGGTCGCGGTTGACGGGCTCGAACTCGAGCTCGCTGCTCGAGGTGACAAGATTGCCTTGGGGCCCGGTCCGTTCAGCCTGGAGCACCGGAACGGCCAGATTCGCGTGTCGTTCGCCACGGGCGACGCCGAACCTTCCAAGACGGGCACCCGCCTGTCGCTCGAAGGTACGCTTCCGCTCACGGGCGGAGATGTCCTCGTGCAGCTCTCCGGCGGGCCCGTGGCACTGTCGCTGTTGGGCGTAAAGGCCGGGGCGATGGGTCTCACCGATGTCGAACGCGCGACGATGGCCGGGAAGGGGCGCGTGGTCGTATCCGCGGCCGGCGATTCCATGACCTTCGACGTCGACGTCAAGGTGCGCGGGATGGCCATCAACAATCGACGCTTGGCGCTCGACACCGTGCGGGGCCTCGATTTCGCCGTGGGTGCTCGCGGGCTTTTGACCGACAAGGGCGAGCTCCGTCTCGACGACGCCGAAATCGCCATGGGCGCGTTGCGCTTTCAGAGCCGAGGCGGCCTCCAGCAACACGCCGACCACGTGGCCGCGTCGCTCACCTTCGACGTGCCGGCCGCAGCCTGTCAGATGCTGCTCGACAGCATCCCCACCGCTCTGATTCCCACCCTTCGCGGCGCGCGAATGGCAGGAACGTTCGGCGCGCGCGGCCGCCTGGCCTTCGACACGCGCAAAATCGACGATCTCGTCCTCGAGTACGCCATTGCCGACGCCTGCCGCATGACCGAAGTGCCCGCCGATCTCTCGCACGATCGCTTCGCTCGCCCGTTCACGCATCGCATTTACCTCTCGGATGGAAAGCTGTCGGACGAAACCACCGGCCCCGGCACACCGGGCTGGACGGACTTGGATCGCATCAGCCCCTACATGCAAGTCGCCGTGCTCACGACCGAGGACGGCGCATTCATGCACCACAAAGGATTCAACCACGCGGCCATCAAGAACTCGCTCGTGGCCAATCTGAAAGCGCGCCGCTTTCTCCGGGGCGCCAGCACCATCACCATGCAGCTTGCCAAAAACCTCTTCCTGTCGCGAGAAAAGACGCTCTCGCGAAAGCTCGAAGAGGTCATTTTGACCGACTACCTGGAGCAGATTCTCCGCAAGGAGGACATGATGGAGCTCTATTTGAACATCATCGAGTTCGGTCCGAACATCTACGGCGTGACGAGCGCGGCGGAGCACTATTTCGGCAGAAAGCCCGAAGAGCTGAACCTCGCCGAGTGCCTGTTTCTTTCGTCGATCATGCCCGCGCCGGTCCGAAACTACAGAATCTACGAAAAGGGAGAAGTCCCGGAAGCCTGGATGCGGCACGTGCGGCAGCTCATGGAGATTGCCGAGAAGAACGGCAAGATCTCCAAGACCGAGCTCGCGGAAGGGCTCGCGCAGACGATCGTGTTCCACGCGAACGACAAGCCGCCTCCACCACCACGCGCACCCGTCGGCGCCGGTCGCATCACCGGGGAAGACGAAGCCAGTTGGCAGCAGCTGTGAGCCTCCGAGTTACTTTTTGCCCTGGGCCCGCAACTTCGCGAAGAAGGTTTGCAGGCGCTGCGCGCATTCGTCCGCGAGCACACCGCGCACGAGCTCGAAGGTGTGGTTCAACTTGCCGTCGCGACCAATCGTGTAGAGCGTCGTGACCGCGCCCCCTTTCGGATCGTCGCAACCGTAAACCACGCGCGACACGCGTGCGTGCACGAGCGCGCCCGCGCACATGGCGCAGGGTTCCAGCGTCACGTAAGCGGTCACGCCTTCCAGCCGAAAGCTGCCCATTTTCGCCGCGGCCGCGCGGATGGCCATCATTTCGGCGTGAGCCGTTGGGTCTTGGGACGCTTCGCGCAGGTTGTGGCCGCGAGCGATCTCCACACCTGCCGCATCGACCAGAATGCAGCCGACGGGGACTTCGCCGCGCGCCGCCGCTGCGTCTGCTTCCAGCAGCGCTGCCCGCATCCATTCTTCGTCGCCCGCCGCCATGACATGCACTTCTACCGCGGTCAGGGGGCGAAAGGCGAGCCGGTCGCCGCTCGATGCCGCGAGTCGCCTTACTCAATTCCTTCGCGCGCGCGAGCAGGACGAAGATCCGACGATCTTTCTACTCGAGCGCAATGGGCGCGCCGCGCCGAGTGTTGTGCCGCGCACACCGCGGTCCTTCGCCCCTTGAGAGCCATAGCTTGAAGTGCGCCGTCAATTGCACTGGTGGCCATAGACGACGTGATTGCCGCCACTGCACACGGTCCCGGTTGGGCATCCCCAAGCGTTGTTCTTGTGACACTGACAGAACCCGCTGAAGCATCCGGCGGTCTGATCGACGCACTCGGAATCCTGGGTGCATTTTTCGCCGGCATACTTCGCCGAGGCCGTCAGACAATGTCCGGAACGGCAGAACTCCCCTCTTCGGCAGTTGCTGTCGGCCCCGCAATATTCGAGGTCGCCGATCGCCTGGCACTTCGCGGCCACAGTCAGGTCGCCCAAGTAGGCTGAGCACACGTACCCTTTCTCACAACCATCTTTGGGCTGACATGCGGTTCCCCCTGCGGCAGCACATCGACCGCTCGTGGCACACGATTCCGTAGTGCACTGGACGTCGGCGGTGCACGTTTCTTCCGGTTTTCTTACGTTGTTCGCGTAGCAAGTCGCAACGGTGCGACCATCCAACTTGGCGCAGAAGAGGCCCGCGCCGCATGCGTCGATTCCGTAGTCCTCGCAGCAGGCCGCGCCCAAAGTCTGCACCTTCTGTGCCTCGCACCCTTCGCGGTTGCCGTCGGCACTCGCGTCAGCGGCAGGGTTCCCCGACTCTGTATCGCTCACGTTGAAGGGTCTCGACTCCTCTGATTTTTGGCCACAAGCAACGCACAGTAGGCCGAAGAGCACGAGCAAAGAGCGCATGTTGCGCGACTCTTAGCCCATTCCATGCTGAGTGCAACGAATCGCCTCTCGACTGCGGCGCGCTGAACCCGTGCACCTGCTGGACTTCTGGAGCACGACCCACCATCGACCGAGAAGAACCCGAAAGATTCGTCCGAGATTCGCGCGCGGAGGCGCGCGAAGCGACCGCTCGAAATTCCCGGTCGCAACGTGCAGCCGCAGGCTGCAAGGCGCGCCCGGGAAGATTCGAACTTCCGACCCTTGGTTCCGTAGACCAATGCTCTATCCAGCTGAGCTACGGGCGCTTGCCTCTTCGGAGCTCAACCGAGGTCGGGCAACGAAGCCGCGGCAACATACTCGTGCGGGCGATCGTGTCAACGGCTTGGGGAGGGCCCTCGTTAGTGCGCGCCCATTTGCCTACCCGAAAAAGCTTCATACGGCTTGTACCACCGCGATCTCGATGCCCCGCGGCGCACGCTGCCCAGACTGTCCACAAGCTTGTAGATGCACAATAGCACTGGGGTTTCCAAAAAGTTTTCGCCTTTGGGCGCATGGCACGCACGGTGCTGAAGGACGGGCTGCGAATCGCAGAGGCTGTGGGCTGCATCCTTTGTCCCGGTCTTTTTTTCCCTTCATAGGACCGGTCGCCCTTTTCGGACTCGCTTGAGCCTTCCTTGTAACTAACCTTCGCCTCGCTTCTTCTTCTCTTCACCCTGCTTTTGCTGCTTTAGCTGCTCTGCTCCGACGAGTGTCCGAGCTTTCACGTGGCGCGCTCTGCCGAGGCCTTCCCGCCGAGGTGGATCGCGCCACGACGCTTTTAAGGGCCAGTGCTACCCTCTTGAAGAATGCGCTTCGGTTCTGCGGTCGTGCTTGCTTTGCTCGCCCTGGGGCTGCCCCTCGTGCCCACCGCCGGCGCGGCCGACTCACCGCACTTCGCCAGCGCAGCGCCTGGGTGGCTCGGAGTCGCCATGGACACCGGCAGCGCCGACGGTGTCGCCGTGAAGCATGTCGTCCGCTCCTCGCCGGCTGAGAAGGCAGGCCTCAAAGCCGCTGACCGCATCGTACGCGTCGATGGGCGCGGAGTGACGCGGGCAACGGAAGTGACGCGCCTGGTTTCGGCGCGCGGACCTGGCGAAGTTGTGGAGCTCGCCGTCGCGCGGGGTGGCAAAGAGGTCGCACTGAAAGCGACCCTCGAGCCGCGACCGTCGGCGGACGAGATGCTGCGCAAAGATCACGTCGGCACGTTCGCCCCGGCGTGGTTGAACATCGCCTCGGTGGGCGGCGCCCCGAAAAGCATTGCCGAGCTCCGTGGTCGCGTCATCGTCCTCGACTTTTGGGCGACGTGGTGCGGACCGTGCCGACTCGTCGCGCCGCGTTTGTCGGCCTTGCAGTCACGTTTCGGTGCGCAGGGGCTCACCGTCGTCGGCATGACGACCGACGACGCCGAAACGGCCGCGGCCTTCGCGCGAAAAACCGAAATGAAATACGGCATCGTTGTCGATACCCAGGGCGACACCTCCCGCGTGTACGGCGTTTCGGGGCTGCCCACCATGTTCGTCATCGACAAGCGCGGGGTCGTCCGTGAAGTCGAAGTCGGCTTCGATCCGTCGCGCGACGGCCCGCTGGTAGACCTCGTAAAGACGCTCTTGGCGGAGCCTGCGCCGGCGCCGTAACGTGTGACTGTGCCCGACTCTCGCGCCGTCCTCCGCGTCGTCGACGAGCTCTTCTGGTCGCTGCGTCGCGCTGGAATCCGCGTTGCCACATCGCAGGTCATCGACGCCTCACGCGCGGTCGCCGCCATCGGATTGTCCGACAAGGACGCGCTGAAGGACGCCATCGCGTGCATCGTCGTCCACGAGCGGAGTGAACGGGCCAGGTTCGATGCGACCTTCGACGCGTTTTTCGCGCCGACGAGAGAGCGCGGCACGCTATGGGAGCGCCTGGCATCGCGCGGCTTCGAAGAGTCCGAGATTGCCTACGTACGCGCGCTCCTGGCCGAGATGGCGGCGTGCGGCGCCGACGGTGCGGGCAGACTCGGAGCGCTGCTCGATCGCGGCGCGGAGCTCGATCGACTTTTGCATCTGGCGGGCATCGTGCGCACGCTCGACTCCATGCGAAGCGAGCTCCAGGCCGGCTTTTATACGCACAAAGTCCTCGAGCAACTCGGCGTGCCAAGAAGCTATCACGCGTTGGCCGCGCTCCGCGCTTCGTTGGCGGATGCACTCGGAGACCGTGGCATTCTTCTGGCGGATGCGCTTGCCGCGGAGCTCGGTCGCACGTCCGAAGACCTTCGTGCCCACGTGAGGCGCACCTTCGAACGGCGCGAACAGGAGCTTCTCGCGGCCAAATTGGATGCGCGTCTGGCGACCAAGGATTTTTCTCTGCTCACCAGCGCCGAGATGGAGGACGTGCGCCGCGCCGTCCGCGCGTTCGTCGAACGCCTTCGCGGTGGCGAGCGTGTGCGCTCGCGTCGGGCACGCGCTGGCCGCATCGACCCGCATCGCACCCTTCGTCGCGCGCTTCGAACCGGCGGCGTGCCGTTCCAGCCCGCGCGCAAGGACAGGAGGCGCGACAAGCCGCGCCTGATGATCCTGTGCGACATCAGCGATTCGGTTCGCGCGGTGGCTCGCTTCACGCTCGAGCTCACCCTCGCCGCGCAAGAGCTCTTCGAACGGACGCGAAGCTTCGTGTTCGTGAGCGAGCTTGGCGAAACGACAGAGCTGTTTCGCAAGTCACCCGCGAGCACCGCACTGGGCCTCGCGTATGGCGGCGGTGTCGTGTCGATTGCGGACAACTCCAACTACGGGCGCGTTCTTCGCGCGTTCGAGGCGCGGCACGGGCGCGACGTCGACCGCCGCACGACGGTGGTGATTGTGGGCGACGGTCGCACCAACTACCACGACGATGCCGCGGACGTTCTCGATCGCATTCGCGACCGTGCGCGCGCCGTCCTCTGGCTTTGCCCTGAAAGCAGCGCATCCTTCTCGCTCGGCGACAGCGCAATGAACCGCTACGCGCCGCGCTGCACCCAGGTGCTCGAAGTGCGCTGCTCGAAAGACCTCGAGAACGCGGCGCGCACCATTCTCGCCACGCGCTGATTGCCTACGGACCGTCGCTCGGCATCGCGACGACACGCAGCTTTCCGTAGAGCCGCTTCGACACGTGCAGGTTGTTCTTCGCGTCGACGATCACCGCGCCCACGCCGTCGATCGACTCGACCAGGGTCAGCCCTTTCTCGGGGCCGAGGATGAACACCGCGTCGTCGATCGCATCGGCCAAGAGCGCGGTAGGAGCCCAAATGGTGACACTGCGGCTCGCCGTCGCAGGGTAACCCGTGCGCGGATCGATGATGTGGTGATAGCGCTTGCCGTCGGTGACGTAGCTGCGCTCGTAGTCCCCCGCGGTGCTGAACGCGTGATCGCTGACCGGCAGCATCGCAAAGTAGGCGGTCTCGTTTCCGCGCGGATCGCGAATGCCCGCTTGCCATTTGGCGCCGTCGGGCTTCTTTACGTGGGTGTAGAGATCGCCACCCGCTTGCACGAAAAAGGCGAGAAGGCCTCCGTCGCGGAGGACGTTGGACGCGCGATCCACGGCGTAGCCTTTCGCGATTCCGCCGAGCGAGATCTTCACCCCTTCCTTGTCGAGCAGCACCGTCTGGTCTGTCTCGGACACTTTGACGTGTTTGTAACCGAGAAGCGGCAATTTGGCTTTGATTTGCGCATCCTTGGGCGGATGCGGATCGAGGTCTTCATCGAACTTCCAGAGGCCGTGCAGCACTTCGAACGTGATGTCGAACGTTCCCTCGCTGATTTCGCTCGTGTGGATCGCCTCTCGAATGACACTCAACGTTTCGGCGCCGACTCTGATTGGGGTCTTTCCCGCCGCGGCATTGATGCGCGAGACCTCGCTGTCGGATCGCCAAGTCGTCATGAGCGCTTCGATGCGCTTGATCTCGGCGATCGCGTCCTCAAAAAGCTTGTGCGCCTTTGCAGCGTCGACTTCCGGCGTCGTGTACGCGGTGAACGCTAGGTGCGTTCCCATCGCCGTGCCTTCGTGCGCGACGCGGTCGGCGGTGAAAGGCGGCGCTTTGGGGGCTGCGGGTGCCGGGGCGCTCGACGGAGGCTCCGGACCCACCGCCACTCCCGAGGCCGGCATACGGTCGTGACAGCCCCATGCGAGGACGATGACGGCGATCGACCAAACGCGCATGGCGCGCATCGTATCATTGGACGCGTTGACGGGGCGCTCGCCATGGTCGATGGTTCCGTCATGCCAATTTCCGAAGACTTCGCACGCGCCATCGACGCGGCGGTCGATCGCAATGCGCAAGAGCTCGCCGTCCTCTCGAAGAAGATCCACCAAAATCCCGAGCTTCGCTTCGAGGAGACCAAAGCAGCAGCGTGGATTTCCGAGCTTTTGTCGACGAAAGAGCACGCCGTCGACAAGAACCTCGGCAACATGCCGACGTCCTTTCGCGCGCGCGCCGGGAAAACCGGCGGGCCGCGTGTCGCCATCTTGGCGGAGTACGACGCCTTGCCCGAAATCGGTCACGCCTGTGGGCACAACCTCATCGCCATGGGAGCGGTCGGCGCGTTTCTCGCGGCGGCCGAGGTTGCGGCGCGAGCGGGGGGCGAGGTGGTTCTCCTCGGCACTCCTGCCGAAGAAGGCGGGGGTGGGAAGATCAAGCTCCTCGAGGCAGGTGCGTTCCAAGATCTCGATGCGGCGATGATGTTCCATCCATTCGATCGCGACATCCTCGCCCACCCGGCGCTGGCGTCCCTGTGGATCTCGTTCACGTTCAAAGGAGCGCCGGCGCATGCGGCTGCCGCGCCGCACGACGGTCGGAGCGCGCTTACGGCCTGCATGGACACGTTCCGTTTGATTGACGGGCAGCGCGTCCATTTCAAAGACGGTGTGCGCGTTCACGGCTACATCACCAACGGCGGTCAGGCGGTCAACATCATCCCCGAGACCGCGGCGTGCGAGGTGAGTGTTCGGGCGCCCAATACGGAAGAGCTCGCGCGCGTCCGCGCCATCGTCGAACGGTGCGCGAATGGGGCGGCCATGGCGAGCGGCGTCGAGGTGAAAATCGCCGCGCGTCAGGGCTATCGCGACATGATGAACAACATGGCGCTCGCACGCGCGTTCGGCGAGCACCTCGGCGCGCTCGGGCGCAAGGCGAGAGAGGTGGATGCCCGTGTCGGCGCAGGGAGCACCGATATGGGTGACGTATCGCACGCGGTGCCGTCGATTCATCCGTATCTGGCGATCGTCGATGAGGGGGAAGCCCTCTGTCACCAACATCGGTTCGCAGATGCGGCGGGAAGCGATCGAGGAACGCAGACTGCGCTCGTTGCAGCGAAGGCGATGGCCAGGACGGCGATCGAGCTGCTCACGTCGACTTCGCTGCGTGATGCGGTGAAGACGGAGTGGGGCGGGCGCTGAGATCGGAGTCGGAATCGGAGTCGGAATCGGAGTCGGAGTCGGAGTCGGTTAGCGAGTCTCTTCCAGGCGCGTGACGGGAATCTTTCTTCCGGCGGCGATTCGTTCCAGCGTGTCCCGCATCTTCGTGGCTTCGCCGACTGGCGGCAGCTTTTCGTAGCTCCCGTCCCACAGCTCGAGCATCACCTGCGTATCGTCGACGACGACGCGATGGATCTGCGCCCACGCCCACTTTTTGACGCGCGGAAGGCCAAGCGCGATCAAATAGCGCGCTTCCAGCCCGTCCCCGCGTAAAACGACGCCACGCAGGTGCGTTCGAAGCACCGTTCCGAGCGCGCTCACGAGCACGATCCCCGCAAGCACGGCGGATGGCAGTGGTCTACCGCGATCGCCTTCGACCAGCCACACGTAGAGCTGCGAGTTGCTCGAGCCGCTGTAGGCAACGATCTCCAGCCCCACGAGAATCAGCGCGAAGGTTAGAAAGACGAAGCCGGGAATTCTCGCGCTCATCGGCGGGCCGAAGAAAATGCGCTCCCCCGTGGGAGGGCTGTACGCCATCTCGAAACGCGCGACCGTTCCGTTGACGTCGGTGACGGAGATCCGCTCCCCGTCGTCCACGTCGGTGAGATTTTTGAGCTCGTGCGGTTCGTTCGGCTGGGTCACGGACGTCACCCTCCAAATACACGGCCCGCACGGAAGAGCTTGGGTCGCACGCTACTCTTCTTCTTCGTTCGTCTGGTTTCGCTTGTATTCGCGCATACTCGCGATTTCGCTCTTCGATGGGTTGATCACCAAGAGCCCGTGGTCGGCGTCCAAAAGCGCGACGTCGCCGTCGGAAGCCCATCGAAACAGCCCGTGAACGCCGACGATGGACGGAACCCCGAGGAGTTTCAAAAGTGTTCGAGTCCGGGGGCCGCTGGCGCGATCGCTGAGCGAAACACCTACAGGGTGTGCACGAGCTGAAATCAGCAAATCGAAGACGCTCAGCCCGTCGCCCACGAGAAGGGCCTTTTGCGGAAGTTCCGCGCGCTTGTCGGCTGCTGCGAGCATGGTGAGTGCGTCGCAAAGATCTTCCACGTCCCTCGCTCGCTCCTCGAGGAAGGCGTCGCGGGTGATCGACGCCGCGGTTCGAGTGACTTCGCGCGCGACGCGCCCCAGCGCTTGTGCCACGCCACCGCCCTCGCCCACCAGCGCCATCGCGCGCTCACGGAAGCGCTGATCCCCCAGGATCTCGACGTACGTCGAAAGGAAGGCCGCCTCGCGTCCGAGCTCGAGCTTGTGCGCCCGCGTTGCGATGGCGCGGATGGCTTTGTCGGCGACATCGAACGCGCCGCGCAGCAGGCGCACGTCGCCGTCGGTCGCGTCGGTCGGGAGCAGGCGTTCGCTGGGGCGCTGCGCAGGCCGGCGAATGGCCGCGAGCGCTCCGAGCGAGCGCCCGGGGACGAGCGGCGTTCCGGTAAGGGTGACTTTCCGCGTGCCGCCTCCTGCGCGTCGCTGGTCGCTTTTTTCGCGCCGCGAATCGATGAGCTCTGCATGGCGAATTCCCGCCGCAATGAGCGCGCCGAGGACGGCGAGCAGCTCGATATCCGGGTCGGCGAAGGTGTCTTTCTGGCGTTGTACGACCAGCGCCCCCAAGGCCCCCGATTTTCCGCGGATGGGCATGGCGAGAAAGACCGGGTACTTCTCCTCGCCGAGGCCGTCGAAATGGATGTAGGACTCGTGCGCCTTGGCGTGATCGACCGAGACGGGCCTCAAGTACTCGACGGCCTCTCCAGTAATTCCCTGGCCTACGTGAAGACGCACCTGCCCTATGGCTCTGTGCGGAAATCCAACGTTTCCGCGCATGACGAGCTCGTGGCCCTCCCCCTCGAGCAAGTAGAGAGAGCACACATCGGCGTCGAAGATAGCCGCGATCCTGCGCGGCGCTTCATCGAGTAGTGTGACGAGCGGCATCGGCCGCGCGGCAAAGGCGACGAAATCCAGCACCCCATCGAGGCGCTTGTTTCCGCGGATGTGGACTTTGGGCTTCGGCATCGAAAGGGGCTCTGTCGAGTTTCCGTGCTAAAGGGGGCGAGTGCAACAGTACTCGATCATTTAGGCTAGGAGGTTTCGGCGCCGTGTCATTCACGTTTCCCTCGAACGAGTGGGCGGCCGCTTACAAGGACGCCCTCAACGCCAACGCCGCTTACAAGCGAGCCGGAAAAGACTGGACGCACGGGGTCGTTGTCATGGTCGTCAAGGCAGACGCCGCTCTCGGCATCGCCGAGGACACCGCCATGTGGCTCGATGTGCACCAGGGGGAGTGCCGAGACTGCAAGCTATTGCCCGCAAGCGAGGCCCAGGCTGCTAGTTTCATCATTTTCGCCGACTACGCCCGATGGAAGAGCGTCATCAAGAAGGAGCTGGACCCCATCAAGGGCATGATGCAGGGCAAGCTGAAGCTCACCAAGGGGCACATGCCCACCATCGTGAAATACGTGCAGTCTTCACGCGAGCTCGTCGAAACGACCTCGCGCGTCCCGACGAAGTTCAAAGACGAATAACGCGTCCGCGACGCGTTCGACCTTGACCGCGGGACGCCCCTTCTTCAAAGATCGCTGCCATGTCGAACTCCCAGACGCCGCTCGTCCTCGTTGCCGACGATGAGCCCTCGATGCTCGAGCTCGTGGCCCGCCACCTGAAGACGATGGATGATCCGAAGCTCGAAGTTATCGAGGCCTCCGACGGCGAAACCGCGTGGCGCCTGGCACGCGAGCACCTGCCCGACCTGGTCGTTCTCGACGTGATGATGCCCGGAATGAGCGGCTGGGAAGTGTGCCGCAAAATTCGCGAAGACGTCGCGCTCGCGCATACGGGCGTCGTCATGCTCACCGGCATCGGCGAGAATTTGAATCAGATGACGAGCCCGCTGTATGGCGCGGATGCGTACATCGACAAGCCGTTCGAGTTCGAAGAGCTGGAGGAAAAAGTGAAGAACGCCCTCGAAACGCGCGCCGCGCAGCGAGAAGGGGTGACCCGGCCCATCATGAACGGGGTCGGCGGCGCCGCCAAAGCTGCGAAGGGGGCCAAGGGGGGCGTCAAGAAGACGAAGAAAGCGGCCGCCAAGGTCGCGAAAAAAGCGACCCCCAAAAAGCCTGCCAAGAAGGCTGCTCCCAAGAAAGCGGTCGCCGCGAAGAAAGCCGCGCGAAAGCCAGCGAAGGCAGCCGCGAAGAAGCCGGCCAAGAAGTCCCCCAAGAAAAAGGTCGCGAGGAAGAAGATCGCAAAGAAGCCCGGAAAATAGCTCCTGCCGAAGCGCCCTCACGTCTATCCGGGCGTGCTCCGAAACCACTCGACCGCACGCCGAACGCTCTCCTCCAGCGGCCTGGTGGGCAGGCCCAGCTCACGCCGAGCTTTGGCGTTCGAGTAGTACGCGTTCTTCTGCGCGTACTTCACCGAGGCATAGGTGGCCAAAGGTTGGGCGTGCGACACGTGATCGGCCCATTTTTCCATTCCTAGAGCGATGACCGCGCTCATCGTGCGTGGCAAGGGCAAGCGCGGCGCCGGTACTCCGGCGATGCGGCAGACCACTTCGAAGAAGTCTCTCCACGTCACGTTGTGGTTTCCGAGAATGTAGCGTTCCCCCACGCGCCCTTTCTCCTCGGCGAGCACGTGCCCGGCCGCGCAATCGTCGACGTCGATCGTGCAAAAGCCGCCCGAACCGATTCCCGGCACGCGCTTCTCCATCAGCGCGAGCACGATCCCACCCGTTGGCGTCGGCGCCACGTCGCCCGGGCCGAACGGAAACGCTGGATTGACGACCACGACACCCAGACCGGCGTCGGCAAAGCGCATCGCGATGCGTTCGCTCAAGTATTTGGTCGTGATGTACGGCATTCCTATGTCGAAGAGATTGAACCGCGTCGTTTCGTCCGCTTCTCCATCGTCCCGAACACCAATTGCGGCGATCGAGCTCGTGAAGACGACGCGCCGGACCTTCTTTTCCATGGCGGCCAAGAGAACGCTCGTCGTTCCCTCCAGATTGACGCGATAGATGAGCTCCTCGTCGGGGAGCCACGTCTTGTAGAGCGCGGCGAGGTGATACAGCGCGTCGCAGCCCGAAAGCGCGCGTCGGAGCTGTGCGGCGTCGGTCACGTCGCAGGCGATTTTCTCGACATTCAGCCCTTCGAGGTTCTTGGCATTTGCGCCAGGTTCCACGAGTGCGCGCACGACGCGCTTCTGCGCAAGAAGCTGCCGCACGACCGCACTTCCGATGAAGCCTGTCGCGCCGGTGACCGCTACAGCTGACATGGGTGCCACGATACGACGGATTGGGGACGATTGCTGCCAAGCTAAGGGCCGCTGAGAATGCATGAGCGATTCTGCTGCGCTTGGTCGAGTCTGAGCGACGTGCTCGGCGTGACCGATCCGCGGCTCAACCACGCTTCGACCCAAGCTATATGGATGCAGCAACACCCCGATGTCTCCTTCGGCGCGCAAGTCGATCAAACTCCAGCGGCGCTCGCGGCGACCACCTCGCAGAACTTCGTGGAGTGGCGAGAGGACGACGGCGAAGTGGCGTACTGCAGCAAGCTCTAATTCGTCCATCCGGTTTCGTCTCGTTGCCACTGCCTCTCCGGGCACAAGTGGCGAGACGCCAACCAACTTCCCGCAGTAAAGCTAACGGTCGTCCACGAACTGATACGCTTAACCCTATGCCCTCCGACGACGTGTCGACCGTCGCGCAGATCAAGTATGCGCCCTCCCCGTTACCGGCGGCGTCGTACACCCTTACCGTCGCGCGCGGCATGGACGCCGGCAAGACCCTCACCATCGACGGCCTACAGCCCTCACGCGTGCTCGTTGGGCAGAGCGCGGTCTGTTCGCTGCGGCTCACCGACTCTGCGGTATCGCGTCGGCATGCGGCTCTGGAGGTCTCGGGCTCCTTTCTGCATCTCGTGGATCTCGGCTCTACCAACGGTACGCGCGTTTCCGGGGTCCGCGTCGCAGACGCCTTGCTCGAGGGTGGCGAGTCGGTCGAGATGGGCGCCACGATGCTTCGCGTGGTACGCGGTCCAGCGCCGGCGGAAGTCAACCTGCCCACGATTCACCAGTTTGGGCGCATGCTCGGATACAGCCGCGAGATGCGTCGTCTCTACGAGACGATCGCGCGCATCGCGCAGTCGAACGTGCCGGTGATCATCGAAGGGGAAACGGGCACCGGAAAAGAAGCCCTCGCCGAGGCCATCCACGAAGAGGGGCCGCGAGTAGATGGGCCGTTTCTCGTCTTCGATTGCACCGCCGTTGCCCCGAGCATCGCCGAGACCGAGCTCTTCGGCCATGAGCGCGGCGCCTTTACGGGTGCCGTGGCGGCCCGACGGGGCATCTTCGAGCAGGCCCAGGGAGGTACACTCCTCATCGACGAGATCGGCGATCTCGACATCTCATTGCAGTCCAAGCTTCTGCGGGCGATCGAGCGCGGTGAGATCCGCCGCATGGGGGGCGACCGCACGCTCAAAGTAGACGTGCGCATGATCGCGGCGACTCGGCGCGATCTCGACGACGCGGTTCTCCGCGGCCGCTTTCGCGACGATCTCTACCATCGCCTCGCGGTCGCGCGAATCGACCTGCCGCCTCTGCGCGAACGCAAAGGGGACATCACCATGCTGGCGCATCATTTCGCAAAGGAGCTCGGCGGTGCGCTCCCTGCTGCCGTCATCACGCAATGGGAGAACTACCCCTGGCCGGGAAACGTACGCGAGCTCCGCAATGCCGTTTCGCGTTATCTGGCCCTCGGGCAAGACATCGATCTGTCGCGGCGGGTCTCGGCCGATCCAGAGGAGGACCCCATCGCGCGTGTCATTCGCGAAGAGTTACCGTTCGTTCAGGCCAAGCAGCGCGTCGTGGACGAGTTCGAGCAAAGGTACCTCACCCATGTGCTCGACGCACACGGTGGAAACGTGTCGAAAGCGGCCGCCGCGAGCGGGATCGGCCGCCGGTATTTTCATATGATTCTAGCGCGTGCCCGACGCGAATGACGGCGCCGAACGAGACCGAACCCGGCGACGATGCCGAGCAGCAGCGCCGGCGACCGGCGCTCACCGGGAGCCGCTCTGCATCCGGAGCCTGATTCGTTGTCCGTTGCGCCCGGCGCCGCTCCGCGTCCACTGACAGGCGGACCATCGCCCGAACTGCCCGAGCCGGGCGCGTTGGAGGCCCCCGCGTCTGATTTTGCGCTCGCATCGCTGGAGGAGCCCGCATCCGCTTTCGGCGCTCCGCCATCCGGCGCCGGCGCCGAGGTTCCGATTTGGATGGCGTGCGGCGCGCTCACCGTGTCTTCGGTGTCGAATACGAACACGTAGGCCGCGCCGGTGTCCGGGAGCTTTCCCTGGTTGAATGTCACGGTAATGCTGCCGTCGGACCACGCTGTCGGAAGTTGTGGCTCGACGATCGTCGCTTTGTCGTAGTCGGCGGCATTGGCTACGACGACCCGAGCGAAGGAGTGATCGTAGTAAATGTCCGAGTAGTATCGCCAGTTGTTCTTGTACGCCTCTTCGTTTCCGTATTCACGCGCGTAGCCTCCGATGACCGTTTCGGACCGCGGCCCTGAGCCCACGGTGTCGTCGTTTACTTTGGTGATGTCCCACACCAGCGTGTTGTCGACGCGGACGCGGTGAAATCCGTTGGCGTTGTGGTGTCGAAGTCGCAGCTCGATGCGCTGCCATCCGGCCGTCGGCGAAGCGACGTCGACACTGCTCCATACGGTCCCTGCGGGCGGGGGGTAGTACGTCATGAACTGCGGATTGACCGACGAGATCAAGGCCTCCATACCTTCGATGTAGTTCCCGCCCCATGTGCCATGGGCTTGCTCGACACCGGAACGATTGAAGTACAGATTGGCGCCATCGCCCATGTACCCGTCGCCCGCTGCGTAGTCGTACTCCTTGAAGTTGTGGTCGCCCGAGACGAAATGCCAGCTCGGATCGATCGCTGTGTAGAAGGTGATGTACGAGTCGGAGAACGACTCTTGACCATTCTTTCCGGCGCAAACGTTGTATCCGGAGTGCGCGTCGCCGCCGCTCGACGTGTAGTGCGCTCCAGCGAAGTACTTCGTCGCGTGCGAGTGCGGAAGCGGAACGCCTCCGGTCTGTCCGTTCGCGCGCGTGATTTCGGCGGGCGGGCGGTACGCGAGCCGGACCGCCGCGTCGTTGGTGTAGGGATAAACGAAGTCCCACTTCTGGTGAGGGTCGGTGCCCGAGCAGTCGTCCCAGCGATAGGGCGCCGCCGAGGACTTGGTGCCGAATCCGCTGCCGGTAAGGGCAACGGTTCCACCGTGCCGTGCGTCTCCGCCGGCGGCCGAGATGACGGGGGCGGCGGAGACGACACGTGGCGCTAGGAGGGCGAAGGTTGCCGTGGCGATGAGGAGGGCTTTTCGCATGATGGGCACAACGCAAGTCGTGCGCCGTCGCGACAGGCGGGTAAGTGTGCGACGCAACATGACTGGGTGCGAACGGATTGTTCTCACCTGAGAAGTCAGGGTGCGCAGCAGCGGAAGCCTAGAGCGTAATCCGGTGACGATCTCGACCCCAAAAAGAAGCTATCGCACGACAGCTTGTCGCCTGGGCTGTCCCACGTTCCTCCGCGGTACAGACAAAGAGCATCGGGTGCGGCAGGGCCTGCATCGACGTCGCATTCGTCCGTCCACTCCCACGCGTTTCCGCTCATGTCGAAGACCCCAGGCCACCCTCCCTCGCATTTCGGCGAGCTCCCGACCGCGACGAGCCTGCCGGTGGTGGGCGCCGCGCCGTTGCACGACGAGGGCTCGTAGCCGTTTCCGTACGGATACTCGTGGAGCCCGTCGCCGTCGTGGGAGCACGCGAAAAACCACGCGCTCTTGCCCGGATCTTTGAGATCACCGATCGCACCCGGCGTGCCATCCAAACGCCCGCACAGATGCTTGCCCGCCCACACACAAAAATCGTACGCATCGCACCAGTCGACGCCCACTACCGGCACATCGTCGGCCGCGGGCCAAACGGTCGGCGTATGGCGCGTTTTCCAACTGCAGCGTGCCGTGGTCAGCGGCGACTTGAGAAATTCACTGTACTGACCGTTGGTGACCTCGGTGCCGTCCACGCAAAGGATGCCCAGGTCGACCATTCGCGGGCCCCGCCCTTCTGGACACTTGCCCTTCGATGACGCGTCCGGCGCGCCGTCGGGCGAACCCGAGTCGCTTACGCACGCTCCGTCGCATTCAGGGTTCCCGTACTCGCGATCGTAGCGATCGAGGTCTCGCAGAAAGCAGGCGTTGAACGCAGTAAGTCCCGCGATCACGAGTGCGCCCTGCATGCCAGCTTTGACTCGCATGGATTCAGTTCGTTCCGGCGGAGTTCGATAGGGTCTCGGGCCTGGTGAGGATCACCACGATTGCGCCGGCAATCGCCAGCGCCCCCACACCAAGCGACACATCCGCGATCCGATACTGCATTCGCACATGGTCCACACGGTCCGGGGTGCATCGGGGGCTGCATGTGGCGAGATCGCTCTCACTCGTCCTGCCCAACGCGCCGAATGCCGCAAAGCCACCCAGGCCGGCGACACCGATGGCACCGAGCGCGTAGCCATACCAAGGCACCGCGCGCACGAGCCGGCCAGGCTTTCGCGAAGTGCCACCGGTGTCGGCATCAGGGAGCTCGACGACGATGGTGCGCGCCCTTTCGCCCGCGCCCACGACCACGCGTCGCTCGAGGGGACCTTTGCCGGAGACCTCGAATCGAAAAAGATGGTTTCCCGGATCGACCTCGATTTCTCGACCGTCGAGAGAGCTCGTGACCAAGACACCGTCCATGGTGACGCGCACGTCGACGCGATCGTCGCCCGCGCGGTTTCGCGCACGCAGGACCACGGTGGGAACCCGCCGCTCGATGCCCGAAAGCCAATCCACGCACTGATCGCGGAACGCCTTGGTGCACTCTTGCGTGCACGTGCGATAGAGATTGCGCGCAAGGAGGAGCTTACCCGTCTGCTCGACGCGCTGACTCTGTTCGTACGACGTGGCGCACACCTCCTTGTCTTCGGCTCGGGCGGACGAGCTCGTGACCAACCCGGCGAGGAGCATCGCGAAGGCGATTGCGTAGGGGCGCGTCACAAAC
>OBEQ012796896.1_pt1 | contig 18851 bp, 14 predicted proteins | sample 1670901 | NCBI WGS metagenome assembly OBEQ01 (sample SAMEA104232315, study PRJEB22302) | groundwater metagenome | biome: forest; feature: aquifer; material: groundwater | place: USA | collected 2011-08-07 | depth 5.4 m
CACAGGGACAGGCTATAATAAGGACCGCTATAAAATTGAGCATCGCATAGGTGAAAGAAGGCTCGGGTCCGAAGAAGTACCATGCGATGAAGGTGAGCGCCGCGACTGCCATGACCGCGGGCACAAAGTACGAGGCGATCAGGTCCGCAAGGCGCGCGATAGGAGGTTTCGATCCCTGGGCGGTCTGGACCATCTCGATGATATGGGAGAGCATAGTGTCGCGTCCGACTTTTGTCGCCTCGAATTTGAAAGCACCGGTCTTGTTTATCGTGGCGCCGATGACGCTGTCTCCCGGTCCCTTTTCTACGGGCATCGACTCGCCTGTCACCATCGACTCGTCCAAGGAAGAATACCCTTCCTTGATCACACCGTCAACAGGGACCTTTTCGCCGGGTCTCACTACCACAATATCTCCGATCTCGACCTCTTCAATCGGGATATCGACCTCCCCTCCGTTTCTAACGACCCTCGCGGTTTTCGGCTGGAGGCCGATCAGCTTCTTGATCGCCTCTGAGGTCTGTCCCTTTGCCCTCGCCTCAAAGAGCCTGCCCAAAAGGATGAGGACGACTATCGTAGCGGCAGTGTCGTAATACACCCCTGCCGAATAGCCCTTTATATCAAACACAGAAGGGAAGAAGGTCGCGATGACGCTGTAGATATAGGCCGAAGAAGTGCCGACCGCAATAAGAGTATTCATGTTCGTCGTCCTGTGGCGGGCGGCGGAAAAGGCGCCGGTATAGAACTGCCATCCTATCCAGAACTGTATCGGGGTTTCGATGATGAATTGAAGGAGAAAATTCGCCTGATGAGACAATAGTACCAGACGCGAAAGTCCGATATGGTCCCACTGCATGAGGACCAGTAAAGGGACCGTGAGGATCACGCCGGTGATCACTTTTGTTCTCAAAGCCCGGTACGCGGCCTCTCTTTCCCTCTGTTCCTTTTCGACAACATCCTCGCCTTTCTCGGGCTCGACGATGTCGTACCCTGCGTCCTTGATCGCCTTCTTAAAATCCCTTATCCCCACCTGCGGGGGAAAGTATTCGATCGTCGCCTGCTCAGTCGCGAAATTTACCGATGCCGAAACCACTCCATCGAGAGAATTCAATGTCCTCTGCACAGCCTCCACGCAGGATGCGCAGGACATGCCTTTGATAGGGAGCGTTATCTTCGATATCGAAACGCCGTAGCCGAGGTCCTTCACTATATTGACGAAATTGTCCACCGTTATTTTTGATTTATCATAGACGACCGTTGCCTTTTCAGCGGCAAAATTTACCGACGCGCTCTGAACGCCGTCGAGCGCCGAAAGGCCTTCCTGGATATGGGCAGCACAGGAGGCACAGGACATGCCGGTGACCGGAAGGCTTATCCTGCCTAACGTTTTCGAATTTTCACTCATCATTTTCCTTTCACGATCTCGTCGACCATCTTCTCGATCTCTTCCCTGTTCTGTCTGAAACCCAAAAAAACCCTGCCTCCGATCACGAGCGTCGGGGTGGCCATCCTGCCGTACCTGTCGATAAGCTCCGCCCTTGCAGACTTGTCCGTCCCCACATCTTTGTGGGTGAACCTTGCCCCTTTGGCCGAAAGAAAATCTTTCAGTGCATGACAGTCGGTTCAGTTAGGAGCCGTATAAAGAACAATTTCCGTATCTTTTTCCACTTTCACACTATTTAATAATACAAGAGTTAAGAATATTTGTAATTATATCACTGATGAAGAACGCTATGGATCGGACCAGCCAGCTATCAGGCTTGCCAGCTTTCCCATTGGACTGCTTATTCCCTTACCTCGACTGAGACCAGATTGCATGAATAGTGCTTGAGGTTGCCGTCATAATCCCCTACAGCTACCTCTACGAGTCCTTCCCTTGATATTACCGAAGGAGAGCTATGGTTTTTTACGCGGATGTCCCCGATAAAACCGTCCTTATGGAACACCGCAGGCATATTGCCGCCCGTATCGGCCTCAAATACGCGTATCCTTCCATCCTGCTCGCCCACGAGGAGAGAGAGCCTGTCTCCCTCCCTGAAAAGCGACGGGGCCGCATAGCCCTCGACTTTCACCTCATCAAAGATCCCCTTCATCTCCTCCCATTGCGGCATCCCACCCCGCCCTATTTCATAACGGAACCCTCGCACACCCCCCTGTGCATCACCCACGATCAATTCCCATTTCCCGTCGCCTTCAAGATCGAACACCGCAGGAGAAGCATGCATCATCTTCGGGATTTTGTTGAAGAAATTCTTCAGTTCGGCCCACGCAGGTCTCTCGATATTACCCGAATTCAGAAATGCCCTCAGCACGCCGTCCTGCTGTCCCGTGATAAGCATGGTCTTCCCCTGCCATTCGGTAAGGACCCCCTTCGAAAAGCCCGAAAGCCTTACGCCGTTGAAAAAGCCGCGTCTCTCAACCGGCAGGTCCACCCCTGAGGCGTCCTGAACAAACAGTTTTATTTCACCATGGATGTTTCCTATCGTGATGGCCCTTCCGGCGCCGTTTTCAAACACTGCCGGGGCGCATGCAGGTCCTGAGACAATCCGGCCGCTAAAAGGTCCTGAAGAAGCCTCCCATTCCCGGTAATTGCCTTTTTTATTCTTATAATAATAGATCTGTCCGTCACCATCTGAGACAATCAGGTCATGGCCCTTCCCGTCCTGCGTACTTATCAGAGCGGGTGAGGCAAAACCGGCTGTCGATATCTTGAGAAGAGTCCGTGTCCAAACTCCGCTCTTTCCATTCGCCTTTTCGAGGATATACAGTTTCCCCATGTCGTTGCCTGCGATAATAACGTCTCTGCCCCCTGCCCTCGCGGCTGCAGGCGCCGCATACATCCCCAGACGCACCCCGTCAAAAAAACTGCGATCTTTTGTAAATATTATCCTCCCCTCTTTTGAAGCGTTTCTGAAGAGGAGAAGTCTGCCTTCGGAATTGCCCACGACAAGGTCCGGCCTGCCTTTATTGCCGGTATCGAGGAGGGTCGGGGCAGCGTCATTACCTACCCTTATCTCCGGCGCGTCGACCCTTTTCCATTCAGGCTCGGCAAGGGACCCGATATTCCTGAATATGAGGACTCTGCCTGAGTCTGAAGAAAAACCGCCGGTCCCGACTATCACCTCCGGCTTTCCGTCATTATCTATGTCGCCGACTGCGGGCGAAGAAAAGGCACCGACAGATATGCCCCTGAAATAATTCTCCACGACCCTCCATTCGGGGCGCATGGCGGTGCCATAGTTCTTAAAAAGCCGGAGGGTCCCGTCCTTACCGCCTACTATCATCTCCTCTTCACCGTCGCCGTCGATGTCGTAGAACGTCGCCCGGAGGAAAGGCATTACATCGATGCCGCAGCGGTTATAGACTTTTCTTGTGTCCTCCAGACATTGCAGGGAGGTCTTCATCTTAGGCGCAGGGGCGACGGGCCGAGCTTCCACCATCGGGGACTTAGGCTCCAGGGGAGGAGAAGCAGGCTGGGGCATGACTATTTCCTTGTCCGCGGAACACGCACAAAGAACAATAACCCCAGACAGCAGAGCGATGGACTTCAATACACCAATTATGGAAACACGTTTTCTCATAATCCAAAAGCGCAGAAATAGCGAAAGCCCCAGGCTTGATCTCGCCGGGGGCCTTCGATTTATTCACTAGATTGTAAACTATTTTTCGATAATTTCAAAATGTACGCGTCTATTTATCTTTGCAGCTTCCGACTCCTTCTTCCTGGCATTCAACTCCGGGACCTCAAGCCGCGTTTTTCCATATCCCACTGTCGTCATCCTGTCAGGAGAGATGCCCTCTTTCACGAGATAGTCTTTCACCGCATCCGCCCTTTTCCAGCTGAGTTTCATGTTATACAGTGCGCTGCCGATCGCTGAGGTGTGCCCCTGGATTTCGACCTTGACTCCGGGGTTCTCTTTCAGAAGCTGTATGTTCTTCGCGAGGACCTCCTTTGCGAGAGGCGTCAGTGCCGCCTTGTTATGCTCAAAATGCACATCTTCGAGGATTATCCTAAGAGGTTCGGGGGCTGGAGCAGGCGAAGGTGCAGCGGAAGCTGCAGGCCCGGGCTTTGGAGAGGGCGCAGGAGCAGGCGAAGGTGCCGGTTCAGGTTTGGTTTCGGCTGCCGGGGCCGGGATCGGCGCCGGGGCCACTATTGCGGATTTCGGTGTCTTTCCCCCGAACGCGAAGGTAAGCCCTGCCGTGAGGACGGCGTTATGGGAATGGGTTATGACGTCCCTGAAATCGGACCTGACCGCCACTGTCTCATTTAAAAAATATTTAAAGCCGGCCCCGACGTCAGCCATCAAGGTCGTATAGGACTCGCTATATCTCGGGCGCACATGGGCCTCGCCCAGACCCGCAACGAGGAAAGGATGAAAAGATTTCTTTTCAGGCATGAAATTGTAGAGCACGTCCGCATGGAACATTTCGGCTGCGGAATCGACAACATCAAAGGCGCCTTCTATTTCCCAGTTCTTTGTGACCGCGTATCCCGCGCGAATTCCGAAGAAGTCCTTATGACAAAGGACCCGCGACGTGGCGCCCGTACAATACCCCATAAAGGGATTGATTTCGAAGCTGCCCTCCCTTATTTCCGCCCATGAGATGCCAGCCGACGCAATCAGAAAAAATGTTACTAAAAAGCCAGGCAAGAATTTTTTCATTCGCCCTCCCTCATAAATTTCCAATTATAATAATAACAATGTGGTTCTCTGTCAACGTCCCTTCTTCCTCACCCTTATCGAGTCATGGGTTGACATAATTTTTCATATGCTTTAGTCTGAATCGGATCTTTTTCATCCGACCGCGGCATTTTTCTGCTGCGTTTCTGTCATTTTTGATACTACAAAAATAAATGGGAAGGGAGACGAAATGAAAAAAACCACCGCCTTACTCTTTATCGCACTATTGCTTTCGACTTTTCTTACAGGCTGCGGCTGCGGAGGCGGAGACAACCCTCCTTCCGCACTTCTATCTCTGGAAGTGAGTCCTGCGGACCCAAGTATCGCGCTGGGGACAACCCAACAGTTTAAGGCCACCGGCGTATTTTCAGACAATACGACCCGGGACATGACTGCATCAGTAACGTGGAGTCTGTCGAATGAGGCGGTAGCGTCCATAAGCAATGACGTTGTTTCAAAGGGATTGGCGCGCTCGCTTTCAACGGGCACCACGAAAGTAACAGCGGCCTCGGGCAGTGTATCGGGATCCACCTCGCTTACGGTCACCGCAGCTACCCTGGTCTCCATAGAGGTCACCCCTAAAAACCCAGCCTCGGCGGCCGGCGCCTCCCAGCAGTTCAAGGCTACCGGCACGTTCACAGACAACTCCACTCAGGATGTGACCTCTTTGGTAACGTGGAGTTCATCGGACCCCTCGATCGCAACGATAAGCAATGACACGGCTTCAAAAGGGTCGGCGCATGCACTTTCTGCGGGGACTACGACAGTAACGGCAACCTCCGGCGATATCTTCGGCTCCACCTCTTTTAGGGTAACAGCAGCCTCTCTGGTCACGCTGGATATCACTCCTAAAGACCCGACTGTGATAAAGGGCATGACCCGGCAATTCAAGGCAACCGGCACTTTTACGGACAACTCTTCCCAGGACATGACCTCCGTGGCAGCATGGAGTTCCTCAGACCCCTCCATAGCATCGATAAGCAATGCAGCGGGGTCCCAAGGGCTGGCGACATCGCTTTCCGGAGGTACAACCTCAATAACAGCTACATTCGGAAATATCACCTGTCAGACAACGATGACGGTGACCACGGTCACTCTAGTCTCGATAAAAGTTGCCCCTGTTAATCCTGTTGCTAACTTTGGCGCTACCATACAATTCAAAGCCACAGGTATTTATTCAGACAAAAGCAGCGGGGACATAACGACAGTGGTAACATGGAGTTCCTCGGATAATTCGATCGCAACGATAAGCAATGCTCCGGGCACAAAGGGTCTGGCCACAACCGACCATATGTTCGGACGGACCACTATAACTGCCACGCTCGGAACAATCTCGGGTTCAACACTACTGATAGACCCTTAAGAGGAAGCTTCGTTCAAACATTGCGGAGAGTTTTCTCGGTACAAAGAAAAAGCCCCTGGCCGCCTCGGCGGCCAGGGGCTTACTTGTCTTTCGGCTTTATTTATCTTTACTTCATGATGACTTCGAAATGGACTCTCCTGTCGGATTTCATGCACTCAGAGTTCTTATTATTAGGAGTAGGCTCCTCGAAACAAAGAGGTCTTGTCTTGCCATAGGCTATCGTCGTGAGCCTCTCTTCCTGGATTCCGGCCTTTACGAGGTATTCCTTCACTGCATTCGCCCTTCTTTCGCTGAGGCCCATGTTATATTTATCCGATCCATGCGGGCAGGCATGCCCTTCGATCTGGACGCGAATGCCGGGATTATCCCTTATGACGCGCAAATTGTTGTCAAGGATTTCCTTGGCGGCAGCGGTAAGCGTCGCTTTGTCGAATTCAAAATGGATGTCCTCAAGTATTATCTTCACCTCTTTTGCAGGCGCAGGAGGAGGAGGCGCTGGTTTCTCCTCCGGCACAGGTGGAGGCGGAGTGGGCGTTACCTCAGGCGCAGGCGGAGGAGGCGGCGGAGGTGGAGGCGGGGGCGGAGGTGGAGGCACCGCCTTCGGGGTCTTTCCGCCGAAGGTGAAGGTAATACCTGCCGTTGCCAGAACACTGCTGAACTGTGTCATGACTTCTCTGACATCGAACCTGGCGGCAATGCTGTCGGAAAAGAAATACTTGACGCCAATTCCCACATCTCCCATAAACTTATTACGGGTGCCGTCTTTTATGAAGGCGTCTCCTATGCCTGCGGTAACAAAGGGATTGAAAGCGCCATCCGGCATAATGTGATACAGGGCGTTGGCATGGTATAGCTCCGCTTTCGAGGCAAGATGGTCATAGATACCTTCCAACCCCCAGTTTTTCGTAAAATTGTATCCCAGACGGAGGCCGGCAGCCCCCTTGTCGGCCCTGTCCCCTGATGGGAAATAATAACCTACGTATGGGTTGACCTCGAAACTTCCCTCTTTTATTTCCGCATACAGCATCGCGGGAAGGACAAATACCGAAATGAAAACAAAAAGAAAAAATGCAAGTTTTTTCATACTCCCTCCTTCAAATGGTTGGCTTTTAAAAAAGCATATATCCAAAAAGGTGGCATGTCAACCGCGGGTGCTCAAAAAAATAACGGATATTTGCGGAGGGCTTTAAAGGTCTTCTGGGGCCCCGAGAGGAGTCAGTACTTTAGGATCTCGATGTAGTCCTGTATGTCCCGCTCCTCACGGCCTTTTGCCTTTAACTTCCTGAGACTAAGGTCTTCGATCGCCTTTTCCCTGTCGCCGCCGTACTCCAGTTTTACCGCCTCGGAAACAGCAGTCGACGCGTCGCCGTATCTACCCATTGCGTTAAGACAAAGAGCGAGCCTCCAGTATGCAAGGCTGAGACCCTGCGCTCTTTTGATCGCTTCCTTGTAAGATTGCAGGGCCGCACCGAAGTTGCCGAGACGGTAATATGAATTACCCATATTAATATATGCCATTTCCGCAGTCGGATAAAGCGGATTGGAAAGCGCCTTCCCGTAAAAAGATATCGCCTTTTCGAAGTTGCCCAGTTTCTCATAGCTGTAGCCCAAGCTGTTGAAGGCCTCCGAATAAAGCGGGTCTTCCTTCACCGCCTTTTCGAAATATGAGATCGCCTTGTCCGTCTCGTCTAGGTGAAGGAGATAGACTGTCCCTATTGCGAAGAGGATCTCCTTATTGTGCGGATCGAATTCATAGGCCTTATGGAATTCAACGAACGCCTGCTGGACCTTGTTTTCATTTAGATATAAGATGCCGAGCTTATGGTACGCCTCCGCCTTGTTCGTTCTGTCTGTCGTCGCGCAGGCAGCGGAAAGGCAGATAATAATTACAAGAAGAAAAATTTTCGATCTTATCAAACCATTTGCCTCCCGGCGCATAATTTTTTCACTGTTTTTAAGCTATCAGAAGGCCTGCCGTCAAGTAAAGAGAAATATACGACAACCTACTCTCAGTAAACACCCCAAAGGGTCAACTGCCCTTCTTCGGATAATCCGCCCTGAGCTGTCCGCAGGCCGCAAGGATGTCCTGTCCCTTGCTCTCCCTGATAAGGGCGGTAAGGTTGTTACCGGCAAGTACCTTTTGAAACGCAAGCACGGTCGTGTCCGCCGGACGCTTCAGTCCGCTTCCCGCATGAGGGTTCAGCGGTATTAGGTTTACCTTGCACCGGAGGCCCCTCACAAGTTCAACAAGCAGCCGGGCGTCCTCGACAGAATCGTTCACACCGCCTATCACGACATATTCGAAGGTTATCCTCCTCCCCGGTCCGAGAGGGAACCTCCTGCATGCCTCGATGAGGGACTTAAGGGGGTATCTCTTGTTCACCGGCATAATCTCATCCCTTACCCGGTCGGTCGAGGCGTTCAACGAAACCGCGAGATTCACTTCCGGCGCCTTATCGGCAAGAAGCGCTATCCCCGGGACAAGTCCGGCGGTCGAAAGGGTTATCCTCCTCTTGGATATGCCGATATATTCGGTGGTCCGCCAGAGCGCTTCCGCAACCTCACCGAGGTTCGCAAGCGGCTCTCCCATCCCCATCAAGACAATATTATTAATCTTTCTCGGAAGGATGAGCCTGTTCACCGCGATCACCTGGTCGACGATCTCGAAGGCCCTCAGGCTTCTGACCAGGCCGAGCTCCCCGGTAAGGCAAAATTTGCAGCCCATGGCGCAGCCGACCTGAGATGATATGCAAAGCGTCAGACGTGCGTCATCAGGGATAAGTACGCTTTCGATCGTTTCGCCGTCTTCGAGGGAGAAGAGGAACTTTTCCGTGCCGTCCGAAGACTTCAGCCTCCCGGCAAGTCGCAGGTTGCTTATATATGACAGACCACTTAGGGTGGACCTGAGTTCCTTCGAAAACTCGGTGATGCCGGCGATATCCGAAACATACTTCTGATAAATCCAGTGGATGAGTTGCCCCGCCCGGAAGCGGGGGAGACCGGCCTCTTCAATAAACCGATGGAGGCCGTCCTTCGGGAGAGATTTTAGATTAATTCTCTTTGCCATTCAGAAAGCTTCTATAGGATCTCCTCGATGGTGATATCGAACACCAGTTCCTTACCGGCGAGGGGTTGGTTACAATCCAGCGTGACCGTCTTATCGCCCATGCCGCTGATCGTCACCGTTACCGGCTGTCCGTCTGCGCGGAACATCTGGAACTGCCCGCCCACTGTCGGACTGAAGCCCTCGGGCAGCTTGGACCGGTCGTACTCGAAGACCCTTTCCTTATGGTAAGGGTAACCTTCTCCCGCGGCAATCCGTATCGTCTTTTTTTCTCCGGTGCTCATGCCGAGAACGCCCTTTTCGAGCCCCGGGAGAAATTCTCCGCTGCCTACCTTTATTTCGAGTGAGGCCCCGCCCCCTGACGTATCGAAAACCGTGCCGTCGGCAAGTTTGCCGACGAAATGTATCCTGATGGTATCTCCTTCTTTGACTGTGGTCATTTGCGACTCCTTTCAACGTGATTTTCTATTATAACCGATGAAAAGGCCATTTTCGGATATCCTCGCGGGCAAGTGCTATAATATTCCTTCAGGTCGCGGAAAATGCAAAAATACCAGTTCGTCATATTGTGCGCTTATCTCTTTGTCCAGGGGTTCGAATACTGGCTCAAATTCCTGAACCTGCGTCATATGAAAAAATACGGCATGCTCGTCCCGGAAGGGTTCGAAGGATATATCGATGAGTCGGTGCTCAGGAAGTCTCATGAATACACCATCGAGACGAGTTCGCTTTCTTTCATCGAGTCCATCTTCAGCAATATAGTCATAATAATCTTTCTTTACGGAGGGGTACTAAGCCTCTACAACCGCTGGGTCGGCTCCCTTGGCCTGCCGTTTGTAATGAAAGGCGCGGTATTTTTCCTTGTTTTGACCTTCGCCAATACATTGCTCACCATCCCCTTCAGCCTTTACTCGACGTTCCGGATAGAAAACAAATACGGGTTCAATACCATGACCTGGAAGCTCTGGGTCGCCGACCTGATCAAATCTCTCTTCCTGTCAACGGTCATTCTCGGGATCATATCGCTCGGCGGGCTTTCCATCGTACGGCAGAGCCCGGGGTACTGGTGGCTTTTCATATGGGGGTTCTTCTTCGCCCTCAGCATATTCCTTATGTATATATCCCCCTACGTAATCGAACCGCTCTTCAACAAGTTCACCCCTTTGGAAGGCGGTGAACTGGAAGAAAAGATCAGGGAGATGATGCGGAAGGTAGGCATCCGCGTAAGCCGCGTCTTCACTATCGACGCTTCGAAAAGAAGCCGCCATACAAACGCCTATTTCACCGGAATCGGAAGGGTGAAGAGGATCGTCCTGTTCGATACGCTGATGAAGATGATGGCGCAGAGCGAGATTCTTGCCGTACTTGCCCATGAAGCCGGACACTGGAAAAAGAAGCACGTATTAAAACGGATCGTTCTCTTCGAATTTCTGTCCCTGGCGGGCTCTTACCTGGCTTACGTGATACTTAATTCAGGGGTCCTTTCCGATATCTTCGGCCTAGAGGGCGAGACGTTCTTCGCAAACATAGTCATTCTCGGGTTTATCTTCGGCATAGCGGCCTTCCCATTCACGCCTCTGCTGAGCTATTTTTCGCGAAGGCACGAAGACGAAGCGGACCGTTTCGCAATTGAGTTGACGGGAGACCCCGGGAGCCTCGCAACATCTCTTATTAAGCTCTCGAAGGACAATCTCTCGAACCTTCATCCGCATCCGCTCTATGCGAAGTTCTATTACTCCCATCCGCCTATCGTCGAGCGGATACGAAAGATCAGGGGAGAAACTCTTTAGTGCAGGAATTTCCCCACAGCGTACTCTTTTTTCATTCTTTCATACAGCGCCCTATCCTTCATTCCCGGTAGTGCGAAATCGCCCTTGAGTTCCCATTTATCTTTGAACGGCCTGATTCCTTTAGGTGCCGGCCCGCCTCCGGCGCCTTTGAAATCCACTACCCTCAGGCCCCGGCCATCGGCGATTATCGTGTATTCTCCGTCTTCGACATCCTTGTAGGAACCCCCCGCATATTCCGTCACTATTTTTTGCGTGGTCGACGCGTGACAACCATCGCATGTCCGGGACCTCCCGGTCGCATGCGCGATCCTGTCGATGTTCATCCAGACCATGATATCGTGATCTTTATCATCCACATCCCGCGCGACCCCTGTGACGGCGTAAGAGTCATTCGAGAAATACCTCCGTTCGACCAAAGAATCGGGCCGGTCCCTGAACAGGAGCCGTCCGGAAAGTCTCACCTCGTCTGTCTTAATATTTCCCGAGGTATGAGGGACCAGATGAGCCGGAATCCATGTCCCCCCCGGGTTTTTTAACAACAACGGCGGTACGGCATCGACTATATAATCCTGTATCCTGGTGATAGGGTTTTCCTTGCCTTCGGGCCCTACCGCAGTCCAGAAATTGAAGGCATAACCTCCTATCAGAGGCGTGTGGCAGGCGGCACAGTCGAGATCCTTATGGATACCTTTCTTATGGGCCCCCGCGATCCCCGGATGACATTTCCCGCAATCAACCTCTCTCTTTATATCCCCATGGATACCAGTTTTTTTATTGGGCTCATGGCAATCAAGACACTCCAGTCCTTTCCTCATATGTATATCGGCGTTGTCCTCTAATATCTTCTTCCCCCCCGGAGCCGCCTGAGCAAACTCCGCCCTTAAATACCCGTCCCCCCGCCTCCTTTCGAGAGGGCCGGCATGGCAACTGAATGATCTGCCCCCTCCGTAGCACGAAAGAGATCCGGGCCTCTTCGAAAAAGTATGGGGCCCTTTCCGCGCATCACTTGCATCCTTCTTCTGGGGAATATAATGACAGTCAAGGCAACCCACATGGCACTGATTGCACGTCCTCTGCACATTGTGGGCATCTTTCTCAGAAACGGGCATTGTAGAATGGCTGTTGAAATAGCCCCTGTTTTCATCTGTGAAACTTTCCTGCGCGGGCTTTGAGAGAGGACCCACCCAAAGACCGCAGCTCTGGGGCCCGCTCTTCCCTGTCCACGTGATGTACTGGCTCTGCAGGTGTGCGCCCTTTTCGCCTCCCATGGGACTTTCAAGAAAACTCCGTACAAAGTCGGTGTGGCATTTCCCGCAGGTCTTTTCCGCTATGACAGGATTAAAGGCGAGCGTCTCGGGGTTCTTATCGTGCCAAATTATGAGCCTGAATTCAGGATTGTCCCGGAGCCTGCCGCCCGAGAAAATCTTGGGGCCCAACTGCGTTGCCCTGCTCAGCCCCCTCGGTTGAAGATCGGGCCAATCCTTCAGGGACGAGGCGTCCATCTTGTCTCTAGATACCACGTCCCAATTCCTTCCGACGGCCTTCACTGAAAGAAGGCCCTGATGGGCCTCCTCTTTTTGGGCAGCCGCCGGATTGCCCATGTGACAATCGGGACAATTTGCGGGCATATTCGACTGTGACAGAACTCCCTCGCGGGTAACAAAGAACTGGGGATAGCCGTAGGCCTTCATACTATCGGCGTTGCCATGACAATTCACACATGAATCCTCAGCGAACAAACCGTTCGTTGCCAGGAGAAAAGCAAAAACAGTGAGTAAAAAGATAGGCCTTCGCACCGTGCTACAGGTCCAAAAATAATTTATTTTCCTGTTAAGAACCATTTCGACAACATTTCATCATAATATAATGTATAAGTATACCCGTCGCCGCCCCTGACCTTGAAAAATCTTTTTCGCTCTCCGCCCTGAGGCGACTCTTCGGTCCACGACCTGATGATAGACGCGACTTCCACTTTGACTTCGTCGAGGAAAAAAGACCTCGGGCTCTCCTCCCCCTTGTAGCCGGAATATGCAGTTACCCTGATCTTTCTTCCCTTTGCTACTCTATGTTGAATACCGCAACTTCCTTTATGCCCGGCAGATATTGGCCGACGGGGACTAGTTTTTTGCCTTCGTTCACACATCCTATCACTATTGTCCAGAGCTGGTTTAACTCCTCCTTTTCCCTGTCGTTTTCAGGTGTGAACTTTAAAAGCGTGCCCTCGAGCTCCATCCTCATAATCGTTCCTCCGTAAATAGTTCGACTTATGATTACAGGTTATCATATCAAACGGCAATAGCAAGGGCAAAAAATGAGTTTGGATGAAAAGAAATGAGAGGCATAGGGATTTAAAGCCTTACCGCAACCCCTTTTGAGCGGAGATATTCCTTAGCCTCTTTGACGGTAAATTCCCTGAAGTGAAAGATGGACGCCGCAAGCACTGCATCCGCCTTGCCCTTGACAAGTCCGTCATAGAGGTGAGCAAGAGTTCCGGCGCCGCCCGAGGCGATGACCGGAATGGAAACTGTTTCGGATATAGTCCGCGTCAATTCGATGTCATAGCCGTCTTTGGTCCCGTCTTTGTCCATGCTTGTCAGCATAAACTCACCTGCCCCGAGCTCCTCCATCTTCTTTGCCCACTTGACCGCATCGATACGCTTCATCTTCCTGCCGCCGTGCGTCGAGATAGCCCACACCACCGCCTCGCCCCCCCCTGAGAAGGGGGGAATGGGAGGGGGTGGCAGCTCCAGGCGGACGTCTTTAAGGGCTGGGTCGTCCAACCAGTCCTCGCCTGTAAAGTCGGACATATCGGACGTTACCCTCTTGGCATCTATCGCCACTACAATGCACTGGCTCCCGAATTTCTCGGCCGCCCTGCTGATAAAGAAAGGGTCTTTCACCGCGGTCGTGTTGATCGAGACCTTATCGCATCCTGCGTTAAGGAGGTCCCGGATATCGTCGAGGGTCTTTATACCGCCGCCGACGGTCAGGGGCATGAAAACGTCCTCGGCGGTGCGTTCCACCACTTCGAGTATGATCTTCCGTTTTTCATGAGAGGCGGTGATATCGAGGAAAATCAGTTCATCGGCGCCCTGTTCGTCATAAAATTTCGCATTATCGACGGGGTCGCCGGCGTCCCGCAAGTTTACAAAACTGACGCCCTTGACCACGCGGCCGTCCTTAACATCGAGACAGGGGATAATGCGTTTGGCGAGCATCAGTTCTTGGCGTCCGCGGCCAATCGAATAGCCTCGCTCAGATCGAGCGAGCCGGCGTATATCGCCTTGCCCGTTATCGCCCCCCAAAGGCCCTTTATCTGCAAAAGCCCTTTTATGTCATCCAGCGTCGCGATGCCGCCCGAGGCGATCACCGGAATATTGACCGTACCGACCATCTCCTGCTGGGCCGGAATGTTAGGGCCGGTAAGCATACCGTCTCTCGAAATGTCCGTATAGACGATGCCGGCAACGCCGGCAGTCTCCACCCGCTTGGCAAGTTCCTTCGCCTCAACAGTGCTCACCTTTTCCCATCCCCTCACCGCCACTTTCCCGTCCTTCGCATCTATTCCGACAAATATCTTTCCCGGGAATTTATTGCAGGCCTCGACCACAAAGGCCGAGTCTTCTATGGCAGACGTCCCTATTATGACGCGGTCGATTCCAGCTGAAAGAAGTTTGGTTACGGCCGCAATGTCTCTTATCCCGCCGCCGACCTCCATCACCATCTTTACGGATTTTCTTATCTGCAGGATGCTCCCGAAGTTCTTCTGGCCTCCGCTGAAGGCGCCGTCAAGGTCAACGACATGAAGCACTTTGGCCCCGCCGGCCTCCCACCTCTTGGCGGTAAGGACAGGGTCTTTGGAATAGACGGTCACCGCTTCTTTCTTGCCCTGCCGGAGTCTCACACAGCACCCGTCTTTTAAATCTATTGCAGGAATAACAAACATAGTATTAATATAGCAGAAAAAATCTGCAATTCTCCAGGAGGTCTCATGAAGTCGCCGGTCTTGGCAATAATCCTGATATGAAAAAATGCGCGGGTATCGGCCTATTGGCGCTTTTTTTTGTCTTTTCCGCCCTCACCTATGCCTCGGGCTTCCGGGTGCCCGAAAGGCTGGTGTATGACCTCACATGGGCCGGAATAAAAACAGGGACTGCGACCCTCGAGGTCAGCAGTGAAAATGAAATAACGAGGATCGTCTCGACCGCCCGGTCGGCCGACTGGATTTCCATATTTTACACGGTGGACGACAAGATAGAGGCGGAACTCTCAATGCCCGGCCCCCGTGCGGTAATCGGCGCGCCCCGGAATTACAGGGTCAGGATCAGGGAAGGCAAACACAAAAGGAATAAAGAGGTCGTCTTCGACGGCGCCAATCACAAGGCCTCTTTTACAGACCACTTGACCGGCGAGAAAAAGGACATAGAGATACGGGACAACACCTTCGATCCGCTTTCCAGCTTTTACTATATCAGAACGCTGAAGGCTGAGGTGGGTAAATCCGTCTATGTGGATGTCCTTGACAGCAAGAAGCTGTGGAACGTAGAAGTCCGGGTCATCAGGAAGGAAAAAATCGGCACCAAAGTCGGGAACTTCGATACCATCGTCATAAAACCGCTTCTGAAGTCCGAAGGCATCTTCAACAAAAGAGGCGACATGTATATCTGGCTCACGGACGACGAGAAACGCGTCCCCGTCAAGATGCAGACTAAGGTGGCGGTGGGCAGGGTCACCGCAACACTTATGGGAGGTACTTATTAGGTCCATAAACAGGGTCAAATCCGCTGCGGAAGTCCTGGCGGCTTTCTTTGTCGACGTGGCTGCTATTGTCATCGTATTCCGTCTCGCAGTCCTTGTGAGGATCAGGATACTTCCTCTTTTTTATGCCGGTTTCCCTTCCAGTCTTTCTTTCAGGGGGCTCACCGACATCTGGTGGGTCTTCGCGGTCTGGATATTTCTCTTTTATTATGAGGGCCTCTATACAAAGAGGTTATCTTTCTGGGACGAGATAAGGGCGCTCTGGAAGGTGTCGTTCTTTTCGACGGTAGGTGTCTTTACCGTGCTGTCGGTCGGGAAGTTCGGCGATGTGATGTCACGCACCATAGTCGTCGTGATGGGGATCATCTCGTTTCTATTGCTTCCTCTGATCAGAATCATCGCCAAAAAGGCCCTCAGACGGTTCGGTCTCCTCAAGCGCAGGGTACTTATCCTCGGCGCCGGAGAGACAGGGAAACTGATTGTGAGGGCGCTGAGGAAAGAACCGAATTACGGCTATGAAATCCTGGGGTTCCTGGACGACGACCCCGAAAAACACGGGATGAGGATAGACGGCATAAAGGTCCACAGAGGCATAGACAGGGCCACGGAATATATAAAGGGATGCAATATCGAAGACCTCTTCATCGCCATGCCCGGGGCCGGCAAGGAGAGGCTCCAGGGTCTAATCAACAGCTTACAGCATAAGGTCGACCGCATTCTTTTCGTGCCGGACATATTCGGCATAGCGGTCACAGGGACGAACCTTCAGCATTTTTTCCATGAAGAGGCGTTCGCCTTAGAGATGAAGAACAACCTTTCGAACCTGTTCAATATCTTAGTCAAGAGGTGCTTCGACATCACGGTGAGCGTACTTTTGCTGCCTTTCCTTTCGCTTCCGATGGCGGCGATAGCAGCAATGATTCGGCTCGATTCGAAGGGTAAGGCGATGTTCTCTCAGGAGCGGGTAGGGAAAAAGGGAACTCTCTTCAGATGCTACAAATTCAGGACGATGTATGAAGACGCCGAGGAGAAACTCGACGCACTGTTGAACAAAGATCAGGAGACGAGAGAGGAGTGGGAAAAACATTGGAAACTCAACGATGACCCCAGGGTGACAAGGATAGGAAGGTTTCTGCGGACGACCTCCCTCGATGAACTGCCCCAGATATTAAACGTCCTCAAAGGCGAGATGAGCCTTGTCGGGCCGAGGCCCGTGACCAGGGATGAAATCGACTTACATTATAAAGACATGGCTGAGCTCTGTTTTTGCGTCCCGCCGGGCATAACAGGCCTCTGGCAGGTAAGCGGCAGAAGCAACACAAGTTATGATTACCGCATATCTCTTGACTCCTGGTATGTAAGAAACTGGAACCTCTGGCTCGATATCGTGATCCTCCTCAAGACTGTCCGGATCGTCATAAAAAGAGAAGGGGCGTACTGACCCCCTTTGTCTTCCCTCCTTCAATCCGGGACCGTCGTGGAATTTTTAGGCTCTTATCCAATATAATAAAAACGCGGACTTACACGGAATTTAGGGATATCGTGTTGCCGTCATTCCCGCGCAGGTGGGAATCCAGAGAACTCTCTTTTACAAGGAGCAATATATTTGGAAGAAAGCAGGCCTTTGGTTTCCATAATAGTCAGGACAAAAGACAGGCCCAAGCTTTTGAAAAGGGCGCTGCAGAGTATTTCCGCGCAGACCTACCGGCCGATAGAGGTCGTCCTTATAAATGACGGCGGCTGTGACCTCGATATCGAAGGGCTCAGGACAATCCTCAGCGAGGTTTCGCTCAACTACATAAAGCTCGAAAAAAATGCTGGCCGCGCACACGCCGGGAATGTCGGGATCGAGCACGCAAAAGGCGAATACGTAGGGTTTCTCGATGATGACGATGAGTTTTATCCGGATCATGTGCAGACCTTGGTATCTTTCCTTGAACAGAGCGAATATAAGGTTGCATATACCGATTCCATGATGGTTTATAAAGGATATGATCCTCAGACCTATAAAATGATAGAAGAAAGACGCGAACTCGTATTTTCTGAAGATTATGATTATGACAAGCTCGTTTTCGAAAATTACATTCCTTTTATGTGCGCATTGTTCAGAAAGGAAGTATTGATTAATTCGGGAGGACTCCGTTCCGATTTCGATCTCTATGAAGATTGGGATTTTCTAATCAGGATAGGAAATAAGTATCCCTTCCATCATATTAAGAGAACTACCGCTGACTACAATCAGTGGGATGTCGATTTGCAGATTTCGCAGAGGAACAAAAATATTGACCTTTTAAGGCAATCTTATTTGAAGGTGGTAAATAAACATTTTGACAAGATCACGCCATCTCGTATTCACAGCTACGTATCTGCATATTACCATACAAAATATCGTTTGAAAGAACTGACAAAAGAGTGCGAACTTTTAAAAGGTCCGGCAAGTGATAGGAGTAACCATATACTCTCTCTCGAAATGACAATAAAGGAGTTGCGCAGTCATATGGGCAGTCTTGAGGCTGCAATCGAGGAAAAAGATTGCAGTATAACCAACCTTGATATTCTGGTAAAAGAGAAAGATCAGCAGATGGCGGCCAGAGACCAGCAGATAGCGGCCAGAGACCAGCAGATAACTGCTAAGGACCAGCAGATAGTGGCCAGGGACCAGCAGATAACTGCTAAGGACCAGCAGATAGCGGCCGCAGAGAACGTACTAAACGAGAAAGAGACATATATACAGTTCATACAATCTGGACATGGATGGAAGCTCTTAACCAAATACTTCAGGCTCAGGGACAAACTCCTGCCGGTTGGGACAAAGAGAAGGCTTATTATGAAGCTGTTTCTTAAGACAGCTTTCTCCCCTAAAAATGTTTTTACGAATTTAAACAAAACAAATATCAAGAAATTTTTTTACTATTTAGATAAGGCTGATCCTTTAACTATAGAGAAAAAGGTTGAGCAGAAACTGTCCTATGAGGTTCCCGGTCAGGGGCCATCTGCGCGAGCTCATGACGGACAGCATTTCACTCCGATAGCAACGAGCAAAAACTATTTTGATTTCTTGTTCGATATGAACGCCGGCAAGAATGAGGATTATGTCCCGCTTGCATCTCCACCGTTACCTGAGACCGATATCAAGCTTATTGCTTTTTACCTCCCCCAATTTCATCCTATTCAGGAAAATGATGAGTGGTGGGGAA
>OBEQ012901815.1_pt1 | contig 18843 bp, 22 predicted proteins | sample 1670901 | NCBI WGS metagenome assembly OBEQ01 (sample SAMEA104232315, study PRJEB22302) | groundwater metagenome | biome: forest; feature: aquifer; material: groundwater | place: USA | collected 2011-08-07 | depth 5.4 m
ATTTTTTAGCCCAAGCTTAGCTCGTTGTACCGCACTAGTGAGAGTACGTAATGCTTCTGGCTGACCAATTACTGCAGCTTGTAATTCTAGTCCAAGGCGTTTGAGTAATTCTTTTTCACTTGCTTCAAGTTGGGTTATAGGGATACCAGTTTTGTCTGCAACTACTCTATGTAAATGGGAGGCAGTAAGGCTGAGAGCACCTTGGCTACGTGCAAAGCTTGCAGCTTCGTCTAATAGTGTAATTCCTGCTTGTGGGAGAGTGCCAAGCGTTGGAAAACGTTTGCACAGAGCAATGGTTTGTTCCAGGATTTGTAGAGGGGCTATTTCGTTCTCATTACTTATGCCGACAAGTTTAGTTGTTTCTTGTTCTAAGATGCTTATTATTTCAGTATCGCTTTGGAGTTTAAGTACCAAGTTTTCAAAGTTTTTAGCAAAGGCTGGGTCCTCTTTTGCCAGCCACTCATATTCATGAGGCAAAAAACTTGCAATCAGGGAAACTTTTCCAGATTGCATTGCTGGGTTCATCAATCTCACCAGATTTAAAAGAATCTGAGGTTTGTTAAATATCAGTTGCCCAAAATGATCAATTATCACTATGGACCGCGGCAGAGTTGCTATTGCTTCTTGGAATCGGCTAAAGAGTATCCCAGAGTTTCCGAGCTGGTATAAACTTGCGGCTTCTATTTCTATACATTGAAAAGCTTGGAAAGTAGAGTCTCCAGATATATAGTAGCTCCATCCCCGCACTAAGCTAGTTTTTCCAACTCCGCTTGATCCAATTAATGCAACGTGGCTCTGAGATTGCCTGCTCATTATTCTCGAGAGACGTGCCATTTCTTCTTCTCTTCCAACAAGCGTGGGAAGTCTTCTATGCATTGCTTCATGACGCAAATCAAAATAAGCTAATTTTTGAAAATCATTCATGGCTTACAAAGCGAGTTTAAGAGTAAGAGGTAAACTTTTAGGTTGAATAACAAGCTCTAAGTCATCAAAAAGTAATGCGTGAGGGGTAATGGTTTTTGATGCACGAACTATCTCAACCTTTTCTTTTTGCACAAAGGCTTTGATGGTTTGCCGTATGGTCACAGTTCTGCTATAAGTTTTAGTTTGTGGGTTGATGAGTGTAGGTACGGGTTTGGAAGCCTCAATTTCTACAAAGCCTTTTATTTCTGGAATACTGAGGTTTGGTGTTTGCTGCAAAGTATTCGAGGTTTCTTTTAGCCTTGTTTTCTGTACTATTAGGCTTGGGCTTTGAGTTGCGCTCTTTTTAATCTTTGGGAGCGTGTTTGCCATTATATCTGTATCTGTTTTTTCTTCCAAGAGAAGCCGAGAAGCTACTTTTTCTTTGAGTACTAAATTAATTGGCACAGACACATGTTCTTGCAGTGTGATCTGAATGGGCCTAACCTCTTTACGTACAGGAACGGCGTTGGAGTTTTTCTGTAAAAGCTGAGGAAGTCCTTGCTCATGTTCAGTATGTTTTTTGGTGCTTGCAAGATGGGTTTGTATAATTCGGATTGCTGGTGTTTTGGTAATATGGTTACTAACACCTTCGGGTCTTGCTCGGCTAAGATTTTTTGTTTCAATCTCGCGACTAAGTTGAAAGCTGTGTTGAGTGAGAAAAATGTCTGACCCGGCTCCGGTTTGCTCAGTTCTTTTTAAAGTAATACTTTTGTATAGAGGTGCATCTGCTGTAGGGCCTGGTACTTTCGGGATGGATTCTAATTTGAGATCTGCGTGTGCGCGTATTTCTAAGGTTTTAGAGAAAGTTTCAGTGAGTTTTTCACTCCGAGTAGGGTTTTCTGTTTTGGAAATTATTTTTTCATACGTTTTTGTTTCAGGTTTACTTCTCTCTCCTGTGTGCTTAGGAGATAGATGCGTTTCTGCAAGTGATTTATTTTTTTGAATTAGAGTGTGTTGTTCAATACTACTCTTTTTTTTAATTGCAGGTGAAGTAATGTGGATGGGTGTGGGTTGGGTCTCGGGCCCCCTCACCAGTAGAGGTATTTGTTGTGTATGAGCAACTCTGATAATCTCAGGAATCTGCAAGTGTTGAAGTGTCTCTTTTTTACTGTGTACCAGGCCACTGGAGTGTATATAGTTTTCTGACTGATGAGGTTTTGGTACAGATTTTTCGCGAGCTGTGGTTTGTGTTCTTGTAGTGTGTATAGGGGCAGGCGAGCGATCTTTGGTACTTACGCTCACCTGAGTCTCAGTTTTTTTGTTTTCTAATAATGAACCAGGTGAGACTGTTAAAATGGGTTCTTGTGGTCGAGTTTTTTTTTGAATTTCTGGCTTCTTTTTGGAAGTTTGTTCAAAGCATTCGAAAATAATTTGTCCGAGCTCGTTTGTGCGAATAAAAGTACCAAATATTTTTCCTTGGATAATATCTTGCTTGTGTTGACCTTTAACTGCTACGGTATTGCGAACTGTTTGGCCGACTATATCTTGTTTATAGTATTCTTTACCACTGTGTAAAGCAGCTAAAATAGCATTGTGCTCAGCTTTTCTAGACGCGTCTCCACCGCCTAAAACTTCATCCGTAAAACAATATTCTTTACCATCTGGGCCTGTTTTGTACCACTTACCGGTAGCTGCATCGATCCTATCTGTAATAAACCCATCTGCTGTACTGTCTTTGGTAGATTTCCAATTATCGCTGCCAGTTCTGGCCTTAATTTCTGTTAAGTAATCTTTTTTTTCTGCTTGTCTCTCTTTTGTTTTATGGGTCACTTCTGAACCCGCTTGAGTTGGTAACTCAAACTTTTCCTCTAAAGATTTTGTTTGGTTTTTCTGTATGTCTTGGTGTAACCTTGGAAGGTTGCCAAATGTGCTCGCAGTTTTTGTTTCAGGCCGTGGAGCAATAGCGAGTAGAGATGTTGCTGTAGTGTACTCTTGGTTGTTATATTGTGTTTCAGCATTTTTCATATAAATAAAAAAACCTCTTCCGAGGCAAGTGGCATAGATGTACTCAGAGAATCTGACTACATGTATAAGTTCCTGCTCGGGGTATAAAACATCCAATAAGGGTCTGACTTTACAGTTGCGGCACAGTGTCGGAATAGTAAGTGTGTTTACTTACATCACCGAACTTCCTTATTGTGTATAGAATGTAAAACTACTTCTCTATTGTTGTAACAAGCCAAAAACTCTGTGTCAACTTTTTAGCATTTTTGGTCTTTTTTCAAATTACATAGATTGTGGTAGTATCTGGCTTAAGGAGGACTCTATATGTGGATATATACTTATATTAGAGCAGATTTTGAAACTATTGATATGGGGCCGTATGCGAGTGAAGTTTTGGCTGAGCAAGACCGAGCAGACCATGCAAGCTTTGGTGCAATAACAGCAGGGCCATTTGAAAAGCCGGAGGATTATAAACTATTTAAAGGTGAAGAAAAGTTTGAAAAACTGGAGCCTACACTATTAGAGTAGTAGGGAGATATGTGTTTTGACCAAAGCTTGGGCTTTGGTCTATTTTATTCTTTAAACAGTTTTTCTAGGTCCGAAGTTTCGTTGATGTCTGTTGTTCTAATTAATCTAATAAAGAATTTTTTTGCAAGTTCTGTTAGCTCTGCTTCTATATCTGGATCTAGAGCATATGGAGAAGCCCAAATGCTTGATTGCCATTTTTTAAAACCAATCTGAGTAAGCCTGGCACGCAACACATTCCTCACAAAACGCTTTTTTTCTGGTATGTCGTATATAATTAGTTTCCAGATTCCGTCTTTTTTTGGAAACGCTTGAGCAAGTAATTTTTCACCTGAACGAGTAATTATTAGTGCAACTTCTCCTTCTCTGGTAGTTGGTTCAAGTAATCCCATATTTACTAAGCGGTAAATGGTATTATAAATAACTTTTTTTGAGTGCTGCTTTTTAAACTGATGATAAAATAGTTCAACTTTTCGTTCTGGTTGAGTAGCGATGGTTTTTAATATTTCTAGTGATAGAGCAGAGTGGTGTCGTGCCATAAGAGTTTAGAGTGACTAAGTACTGCTATTCTAGTTGATTCTTTTGGTTTTTGCTACTCGTATGTGTATTAAGTATATCTTTATGCTAGTATGTAAGTACTCATGCGTTAGTAATTGAAACAGAAATTGGTTGTGATAAAAAAAAGCTTTTATTTACTGATTACTCTACTGCTTACTGCAAGTCCACTTGCAAGTTTTGCTCATCAGACAGAAGCCCTGGTGTTAGCTGAAAATGCGGCACAAAGTAAGCAAGTACAAAGCTTTGTAAAGGTTATAGAGCCTTTACAGTCTTCTGTAGTACGTGTTTCAACAGTTCGAAAAGAGATTCAAGCGTCTTGTTTCGGGGCGGCTTTAGATGGTGTATTTTCGGTTCAGCCTGCAGCGAATCTGAATTTAAACCAACCTGCGCAGTGTCTGAGTATTTCTTTAGCTCCCGTTGCAATAAGCCAGGTACTTAAGGTAGTAACTCTTGCGAGTACAACAAAAGTAGTTGTACATACTGGCTCAATACTCACAACCTACCAGATAGCAAGCTCTGGTTCTAGTCCGCTGCTTCCTGCACTACCAGTGCAATCATTTGTTTTTGTGTTCGCTCTCTACATACTTGGAGCAGTAAGTATGGTTGTGTATAAACAAATTATTGTAGTACGGAAAGAAACTCTAACACTTTCTTTAGCAGAGCTACAAGTCTTACGTTGTTAAGTACTGTACTTCGAATAACCAATAAGTAGTTTTATTTTTACTATTTTAAAATTTTATTATGTCCGAACCAATTAAAGTTCACCGTCCAATGATGCAAAATAACGAAATGCAGCCGCAAGATTCTCGTGGCCAAGAGCCACGGGGGAATTCTAAAATCCCTTGGATAATTTTAGGAGTCATTGTAGTAGTATTAATTCTTGTAGCAATATTATTTAGAGACCGTTTGTTTAGCGGTTCTCAGCAGATGCAGAAAAATACTACAACCACAACAAATACTGCTGCTAATACAAGTAAAGCTTCTGGATACCAAGCAGTATTCTTAAGTAATGGTCAAGTATACTTTGGCAAAATGTCTCGCAGTGAAAGCCAGTTACCTATGTTAAAAGATATTTATTACCTGCAAGTAACCCAGCCACCATTGCAGGGTTCTCAGCAGCAAGGACAACAAAGCCAAGCACAGCCGCAGCTTTCTTTAGTAAAACTAGGGAATGAACTGCATGGTCCAGTAGACGAAATGGTGCTAAACCGAGATCACATCTTGTTCTGGGAAGATATGAAAGAAGATAGCAAAGTAGTGCAAGCAATTAAGGAATATAAAGCTAATCCACCAGCCACTGGTACTCAGCAAGCTCCAACAAAATAGGCATGTAAACCCCCGCAAAAAGCGGGGGTTTTAGTTTGACAGAATCTCTGTATATACTAGTATTAATAGCTTAGCTCGTATTATAGAGTTTTTAAACAAAGTACGGTACATTTAAGCTAGGCTACAAAGACAAGTACCTTAACAACTGAAGGTAAGGAGGAGTTATGTCAGGAAAAACTAACACATCAGGAGACCTGTATAGTGTCTTACAAGTAACCTCTCGGGCCGAGCCAGAAGTTGTGGAAGCTGCGTACCGAGCACTTATGAAAAAGTACGCACCCAGGCTTCCCACAGATAATGATGAGCAAGCTAAAGTAATAAACAACGCGCACGATGTCATTGGAAACCCAGATAAGCGCAGGGCATATGATGGAAGTAGATCTTCGGTTTCTGGAATTGTGGTTGGAAATTACCGCATTTTGGAACCAATTGCAGAGGGGTCAATTGGCGAAACCTATAAGGGTGAGCACGTTTTACTGCATGAGCCTGTATGCGTTAAGCACTGTTCTCGGATTTCACCTGTGGCAGAAGCAATTTTAATAGATGAGGCAAAAGCAGTATGGGACTTGCGCCATTATGCACTTCCAGCTATGAGAGATTTTCTGAGGCTAGAAGACGGTACAGTAGCCCTGGTTATGAGCTATGTACCTGGTCCAACCCTTGCTCAGATTATAGAAAAAAATGGCAAGCTTGATCCTGACCATGTGGCTTGGATTGCTGAGCGGATTCTCAATGCACTTAAGTATTTACACTACCAAGGAGTGGTGCATGGTGATCTAAAGCCACAAAACATTATAGTTCAACCAAAACAACACATGGCAGTATTAGTGGACTTTGGACTGGCTATGAAGAATTCTACAAAGAGTTCACGGAGTAGAGGATACACAGAATACTTTGCTCCGCCTGAACAGCAAGCCAGAGGAGTGCCGCTTTTGCCTGAAACAGATCTGTATAGCTTAGGTACTACTATGCTGTATGCGCTCAGTGGCAAGCTTGATCGTGTTAAAGCCAGGCAAATCCCGGCGGGTGTACCAGATCAGTTGGAAGACTTTATACGCGAGCTGCTCAGAGTAGAGGTATTAGAGCGGCCTAATTGGCTAAAACAAGACTTGTGCGAGACTATTGAAAAAGTCCGCGAACTTTCGTTTGGTTCTAAACATTCCAACATGAAACCAATCCCTAATTTTAGTTAGGGTAATGCACGGAGGTGTATATGTCAGAATCAGGTGATTATAGTCCAGGTCCCGCGTGGTCTGGCCACGATTTCAAAGATGCTCGGTCGTATTACGACAAACACGCTGGCAGAAGTTATGACGATGCTCGATCTTCGGGTAAAACGCTTAAAGATTTACTGCCCGAATCGCTTGAAACTAACTCTCCTTTCCCGCTCGTGATTGTGAGTGACCAAACAGGTTCAATGGGTAAGTGGCCAGCTGTAATGTTTTCTAAGTTGCCCTATTTGGACCATGAGGTACGAACAGAGTATTTAGGCGAAGATGCAGAAATTTGTTTTGGAGCTATTGGAGACGCACATTGCAGTGGTGAAGATGAAGAAGATTATCCTCTGCAAATGCGGCCCTTTAGCAAAGGAGCTAAGCATAAAAAGAGCTTTGATGAGCTGGTGATAGAAGGCGGCGGAGGTGGCCAAACTACTGAAACCTACGAACTCGCAGCGCTCTATTTGGCCAGAAATGTGCATATGCCAAACGCGCTTAATCCCATTGTTATATTTATTGGAGACGAAATGCCGTATGACAGCGTTTCAAAAAATATGGCAAAAAGTATTGCTCGGGTAACACTTGAGTCTGCCATGAGTACTAAGGATATTTTTGCAGAGCTTAAAGAAAAATTCTCTGTATATTTTATCCAAAAGCCCTATGATGCAGAGTCTATTGAACGGTTAGGTAGCACAAGCAAAAAAATCTATGCCAAATGGAAAACCCTTGTAGGAGAAGACCATATTGCGTTGCTGCCACAGGCCGATCGGGTAGTTGATGTTATCTTTGGGATTTTAGCCAAAGAATCGGATAAGATTGACTACTTTAAAAAAGAGATTGAGGGTAGGCAGCGGGCAGATCAAGTGGACACAGTCTATAAGTCACTTGATACTATTCATCGGTTCCCAAAAGACGCTTCTAGTACTCGTAAGCTTTTGGCGGCTGGCAGATCTACCATGCATAAGCCTTTGGGTGGTAAACCAGGCAAGAAACTTTTGCCTTAAGAGAGGAGTGGCTATGAGTAAGCTTGATTTACTTGTCACGCTATGGCCAAGTTTTCCTCACTTCTCACGCTTCTGTGGTGATACGAGGTTGTCGGGGATACGCCTCAATAGCGCCATGATTAGTAATCCGGAATTGCAAGCTGAGTTGGCGAATATCAAATTGCGCTCTCCCACAGTCCCGCTGTGGTTTGATGCAAAAGGCAGACAACCTCGGGTGGTAGGGGTAGAAGCAAAACCCGACCACTTGGAGTTATTGCTTAATCATCCAATAAGTGTGCAAACACCTGTACCAGTCTTGTTTAAGGCTGGTGCTGATAATGCGCTATTGGAGAGAGTAGCGGATAAGGGCTCTCGGCTCATATTTCACAGAGGCCCATATTACGAGGTAAAAGAAGGAGAGTCTATTCATATTAGACATCCTAGTTTCCAAATTCACGGACCTTTGTTTACTGATACAGAAAAAGAAAAATTGGCAAAAGTTAGGAAAGCAGGTTTTACCAAATATTTTCTTTCATATGTAGAAAAACAGAGAGACGTTGATGAATTTGGGGAACTCGTGGGTAAGGGCACTGAAATGTGGCTTAAAATAGAAACTCCAAAAGGACTACAATTTGTAGAAAAGGAGTTTCGTAAACGCGATAATCTAATCTTGGTAGCTGCTCGGGGTGATCTATATGTAGAATTGGAACGCCCTCACAGTATCATGGCGGCATTACGACAGATTATCGAGCGAGACTCTGAAGCCTGTGTCGCTTCTCGGCTTTTGCTTTCTGTGATTCATGAACCTGTGCCTTCGTGTGCCGACTTTCTAGAGCTTGCCTGGCTCTATGATATTGGCTACCGAAAAATGATGCTGTGCGATGAGTTGTGTCTCAAAGGAGACTTACTTGCCACAGCTATAAATGCATTCACTAGTTTTAAGGAGGCATATGTTCCTAAAACTGCATCTACTAATGGTAAGGTAGGCCCCTTTGCTAAAGCTGCTCAGTATATTAAGAGTAAGCTTTGATCTATAACTCGTGTCACAATTAGTGGCACGAGTTTTTTGTATATAAAAAAAGCCGATAGAAAATATCTACCGGCTTTTAAGGAGAAAATCTTGGGATGCACGAATGCACCAGTGGTGGTGCAAACCTATAGGATTCAGATCAGGATCAATCGCCTTACCGCACCGTTTGGCTTGCAAAAATCCAGCAAGATTCTGTAACTTCCTCCTTATGTTAGTGGTAGGCTCCCGGGAATATAGGTCTTCTGTTTCTTGCTCCAGAATATTCTCGCTCATATTTACTCTATACTCGTCGCCATTTTACGGTATAGAAGGATCTGTCAGCATCAGATTTGCTACTTTAAAACCAAATCAGCTTCCACAAGGCAAGTTCTGCCTTCGGACCACTATCCCGGTTTTGGACCGTTCACTTGCCTTGAGCTACAAAAGAAAAGCAATATGAGAAAATCTTTTCTTTCGACTATTTTTTAAGCAGCTGTGACATTTTTTATTCATAAGCTTGTCCTTTTCAGAGAAGCTATTCTAGTAGGCCGCGGATGGGACCCCTAGAATGTACCAGGTTGCTCGGTTCTGGTATACCTATCTGGGAATACAAAACTACTCCGCATAGTTTTTTATCTCATTCTATTATTTTAGAATCAGTGAGATGTCCCAGATTTAAACAGCTACTTTACGATGCATGCAGAAATAATAAACTGCATACAAAGGGGAACAGTAATTGTCCCCGATAGACTGGACGAAACTAATGCGGTTCGTCCGGTAAGTCGGAGAGGGAGAGACAGAAGCTTGTTCTGCTCTCCCTAAGTGTGTAAGTCCTCCGTTTGAATAGTAATGTTTTAGTTGCCCTGGATTCTTCTGACCAACAGGACGGTATCGGCTTCTTCCAGGTTGACTTCTTCGTTTGCAATTACGCCATTGACTCTGATCTCGTAGCCTGAACCCCGGATCTCTGCGCCAATAAGCGCGTCACGTACTGTCCGGCCGCCGTTAAGCACAATATCATTAATACGTCCCGGTAATGTGCCAACGCGCACCGTAATAGTGCTAAAGTTCTCTGCTGCATCTGCTCGCTGTCTAATATCTTCTCTGTCGCCTTTAGCCATATCTATCTCCTTGTAAACGGTTTATACTGCTTGGTTAGGGTTTAACTCTTAGCCAGAAATTTTGCCAAGAGTTGGAGGTAAAGGTTTAAAATCTTTGGGTGAGCATGTGCATGGGACGTAGGGAGAAAATAATTTCATTGTCCAATACATCATCTGCCCCGGTGTTAATCGCGAACCATCTAAGCATTTGCCAGACAGCAATTCCAGCTACTACTTCAGCGGTCGCGCCTACAGAGGTAGAGGCACCGCAGGCACTTACATCTGCTTCCTGTGTAGTATAGAGTGTAGCTTCCCACGATTTTATATGCCTGGGAGAGTAGGGGTTAATGGTATAGATTCTACCACAGTCTGGACCCATCCTGGTTTCAATCATGAGACTGGTATGAGGTTTAAATTTAATTGCCCCTTCCCAAATCTGCTTTCGTGAGTCCATGGTGTCAGTGAGTAAAAATACAACTTCCCCTAAAGGTTGTGTGCCACTGTGCCGTTCGGAGTGAATAGTAATGTCTGATTCTGCTTGCCGACGCACAATATCTTGTAGAGCTTCCACTTTAGCTAAGCCTACGTGTTCTGCGCCGTAGAGTTGGTTAGCGCGGTTGTGATCTTCAACAATGTCAAAGTCCCACACGTGCACATTTTCCACACCCAGCTTTTTTAGCTCCTGTACCACACGACATCCCGTAGCACCAGCACCAATAACATCTACACGTTTTTGACCAAATTGCGTTGGCATAAACACAGATAAATGACGAAGGGGGTTAAGCATAGTCTTTTTCTTCCTCTGTGCGATAAGCTTCATGAAGTCTTTCAATGATATCTTTGGGTAACACAGTTGCGTCGTACTCTCCAGACTCGAGATAGTAGCTCTGAACGGGTAGAGAGGGTAGGTCAAACACTTTATCCTCTATTTCTTTTTGCCACATCTCTCGTCTTGAATTATCAGGTGCTTGGCACACTGCCCATGGCGCGTCATTTATACGAAGCCCAAGCTCATAGAGGAAAAGCGTAAATTCCATGCGACCGTTTTTGTTAACAATGGCTCGAATAAAAAACTCGCAGCCATTATCTTCAAATTCTTCCATTTGCTGATCATCTTGCGGAGAAGCAGAAGTCTGCATATTCACGTGGGAGTGTCCCCAAAACCTGAGTTTGTTTGCCACTTCCAGGCCATCTGCTCTTTCTTCCAAAAGCTTTGTTCCCAGTTCTGCAACAGCGCCTGGAGGAATATGCGTGGAAGTGTTGTGTGTGTGTTGGGTAAGCAGAAAGATTTCTGTGATCATAAAGTCAAAGCCCAAGCGCTCAACTGTACCCAGCCACGAAACCTCTTTGTTTACTTCATCAGTAAGGATGTATATGTCTTCATACACTTCGGAAGTAAGCAAGATGCGTGGCATTTTGGACAAAAATTCTACTTCGACATTAAATGCGTGCGGAGTAAACCGTGTAGCAGCGCGATTGTGGTAGCTTTGGTAGTAACGTGTGGAGAATCTTCGAGATTTACTCATACTGCTCCTTTTTGTTTGCAGAAAGTTAAGATCAAGCACTGGCAGAACGGGTTGCAACTGGCCAGAGATGAATATCCTTTCCAGCTGAGTCTTCAACGTTCACAGATTCAATAAATGCAATTGCGATCATTGCTGCAGCTGCAAATTCGTAGTTGCCAATAAGCTGTGGAAAGATTGTTTGAGTATTACCCAAACAAGCTCTGCCATTCTCATAAATTACATGAGGTGCATTTCTCTCACTAATCTTGCGAGTGAGGTTAAACCACCGAACTAGCTCGCCAGAGCCAGTGGTAGAGATCTGGATTCGAAATTTGCCAATTTCATGTAAGATATTTGTCCGTGGGTCCCGGCAATTAAGTGTGTCAGTAAAGACATTAATACAGTCACTCGCAACTTCCACTTTAAGTACTTTGGGTACTTGGAGGAGCTTGTCGTATTCACGGCCGTACACCTCTTCTGATACTTGACCCACACTTTTGAGCTGCTGGAGCTTTTGTTTGCACCCATTTACTTCCCTAATGCGTCTGACAATTTGGTTTTCCAAGTCAATAACTTCTGCTTCACCTTTGGTAATGCCTTTTTCTGTTTCCTCAATATTTTTCTGGTGGCGTTTTGAACATTCCTTAATGTACGCAGTTCGAAATCTTGCCGCCTGTTCTGCTGCAATTCTTTGTTCTCGCTCGGCTTTTTCTTCTGGGGTGAGCGTTAGTTCTGCTACCACCTGTTCCAGGATTTTGCGAAAAATGTCTACTTCGCGGTGTGTGCCACGTCGGGCAATATCGTAGTGAATATAGAGGTTATTTTCTAAGAGCTCTGCTATAGGAAACCCTTCACTACTGTTAATGGCTATGCCCAGCCCTGATGGAGGGTAACACTCGCCGGTCCAGTCTAAGGGAATTCCCCACAAACTACCCTCCAGCCGAAGTGCGTTTCCTAAAAACTTTGGAGTAGCAAACACAATAATGTGAAAATCTCCATCAGTGTATGGGGTTTTTGTCAGGGCCCGCCCTTTATTATCGAGCCTGCACGGCTTTTGAATAACTGGCGAGAGGATTTCCCCAACTGCTTTAATAAGCTCTCTGCAGTTTTCCCCTAACCAGCCTAGAGCAGTAACTTCCAGTTGGGAAGACTGTTCTTCTGTTGTAGGAGTTTCGTCTGCAATTTGTAAAAAGGCTTTATAGATACCATGATAGCTTGTTGGCTCTTCACGAATCAGTGCTGCATTAAGTAAATGAAGCCCTCTCATCAGATCTGGTTCATCCATAACAAAACCATTCTCGCCGTCTATGGGCATTGAGAGGACTACAATACCCGACTGCTCAAGTGTTGCTTTTTGGGCGCTGCTTAAAGTCAGAAAGAAATTTTTCATGCTTTGCCTCCTTTGTCTGGCTCTACATCAACCGGTATTACAAGACAAAGTTTTGGGTTTTTGACATATATTTTTCTACATTTGAACTGTAGATTTTTAAAGTACAAAAGTTGAGCTTATAGCACAAAGCTACAAGCTCAACTGCTCAGAATAAGAAATAGTAGTATAAAAGTCAACTTGTATAAATTGTAATTTTATGTTGTAAAAAGCTATCTCATAGATGTGTATGGCCAAAATAAAAAATACCCAACAAAAATGTATGGGTATTTTTTATTAGGCTGTAATTGTCTTTACTAGTTGGTCAAAGCTTTCTGGAGCTTTAACCCCGAGTTCTGCAAGCATTTTACGGTTAATAGTAATACCTTGCTTTTTGAGTAATCCAGCAAATACGCTCCAAGAAATATTTTGCTCCCGTAGCGCGGCATTAGCGCGCACCAGCCAGAGTGCTCTAAAGTCGCGCTTGCGGTTACGGCGGTCACGGTAGGCATATGAGTCTGCGTGGAGTAGGGCTTCCCGGGCAGCAACAAAGTTAGTGGACCGGCGGTTATCAAAGCCTTTGGCTCGTTTAAGTAAATTTTTACGGCGTTTATGTGCGGCTACGCCTCGTTTAATTCTCGTCATAAAATCTTAAATAGTTTATGGTTTAAAGGTAGGGAATTCGAGTTGCAAGTTTTGGGTTTTGCGAAGAAAGGGTTTGATCCCGACGTTTGTTTTTTGTTACTTTGCCAGCTTCGCGTGAGTTAAAATGGTTCTGTCCAGCGGTACGGTGCAATAATTTTCCGGTAGTAGTTTTTCTAAACCGTTTTGCTGTTCCTTTATGAGTTTTTACTTTAGGCATCTTAAGATAATTAATTATTTGCTGGGAGCCAGGGTTTCGGTAATGGTGTTGCCCATTTTTCGTGCAGGCACTTCTACTCTGTGAGGAGCGGTCAAGAATGTTTTAAATGCTTTAATTTGGCCTTCTGCCAGTTCTGCATGTGCTTGTTCACGGCCGCGCATGCGTAGTTCCACTCGCACCAGGTTTCCGTCAAGTAAAAATCCATCTGCCTGTCGTGCTTTAACTTGCATATCATGTTGTCCAATCCGGACGCTTAGACGCAGAGTTTTAACTTCTACCTTTTTTGCGTTCTTTTTTTGCTGTTGAGCGAGTTTTTTTTGCTGATAACGGAACTTATCAAAGTCTATAAGTTTAACTACGGGTGGTTTTGCCAGAGGCGCAATTTCTACTAAATCTAAACCGTTTTCTTCTGCTAAACTCAGCGCTTCGGTCAGCTTTAAAATACCTATTTGCTCGCCTGAGTGGCTTATAACGCGTACCTCGGGTGCGGTAATTTGATGATTTCTACGTGCTTTTTGCACTAAATGTTATCTCTAAATTCTTTTTTAAAACTGATTTATTATAACTTTTTGCCTATTTTTTGTCAAAACACTATGCGCAGAGTAGTATTACTAGTATGTTTGAACCGTTTGTTACTATTTTGGGGCTTGTGTACCTGCTTAATCTTTTACCTGCATTCGCGCCTCCTACCTGGTTAGTGCTGTCGTATGTAGCGGTTGTGTACCATGTACCTGTGGTATGGCTTGCGCTTGTTGGAGCAGTTGCTGCGACTCTGGGAAGGCTGACTCTCGCACGTCTATCAAACATAATTATCCGCAAACATCTACTCACCAAAAGCCAGCAAGCAAATGTAGACGTAATCCGCCACGAGCTTGAACATAGAGCAACACTTACCTTTAGTGTGTTTTTGTTTTACGCGTTTAGTCCTTTTCCTTCTAACCAATTATTTATCGCATATGGGCTCACTGGCTTGCCACTTCGTATCATTGGTCTAGCTTTTTTCCTGGGTAGAATTGTAAGTTATTTGTTCTGGGCATTTACCGCTTCAGAGTTAGCACGCCACAATGTATACGTGAGACTTTCAGCAGGAAAATTTTTTAGCACCTATTTTATTATTGGTCAGTTGTTTGCTCTCTTTACTATATATGCTTTTACTAAAATTAACTGGAAGGCGTTGTTCGGGGAGAAGAAAATTCGTTGGTTAAAAAAATAAACAGCCCACCAGAGGTGAACTGTTGCTCGTATTATTCCCAAGGCAGAAAATACTTTGCGAGTGTAACTTCTTGTTGTCCTTGGTAATGTGATCCGTCACCATAGAGGCGTTTTGGTGAGCCCTTTAGCAGGTGGAACCTAAGCACTCCAATCTCTTCCCCATGAGAAAGAATCCGAGGCCGAGTTGAGAGATTATGAATTTCACACACAATGGTGCTCCCGGGTAGTCTTTGTTCTCTGCCTAGGCCAAAACCAGTATCAATAAACCCAGCCTTGTGCCAGCGCACGTCACCATGTTCCCTAGAAAAAGCAGACATCTCTGCGCAGCAGAGTAAGGGGATGCGAACTCGTTCTCTTGTGCGAGCAAGCAGAAATTCACCCGGTTCTAAAAAGAGGTTGCCCCGCGAATCGCGAGGTTTTTCTCTAAAATAGATATGCGGGTCCAAGCTTCTTTTTTTATTTAGGAAAATAGGCTTGCCTCCTTTTACACCCACGAGATTAGAAGGCCTACCCGCAAGGTCCAAGTGGAGCACTAAGCCTGTATCAGTAAAACTCGGGCTACTCTGTGGTCCCACCAGTGGTTCTAGCGCATGCAAAATTTCTAGTTCTCGCTTATGCAAATACTGCCGCTCACCTTCTACAAAACGTGCCTGTACCAGGGGAGTAAAAGCAGTGGGTCCAATCGGAAAGCTTTCTGGCATCACAATCGCGTATACGTTTCCCGAATAGCCAGAGGGGAGCACATCAAAACTTGCAGACCCTTTTCCTACAACATAAATATCGCAATCAATTCTGCCAAGACTACTTTTAGTATCAAACACTGCTTGTGTGTTCTTTGGCAGGTTAAAGCTTTGCTCCAAGCGGAACATGTAGGTATTCTGGGGAGTAAGAATAGTACTTACTCGATTACGATGAGAGAATTTTCCAACAATATTTCTTGTATAGTGGCGCAAAAATTCTTGAGGACTAAAAGACGCACCAAGGTTTGGGATGCCAGCAATTTCATAAATACTTGCACCCTTTGCTGGGCGCAAGTCTAGTGATCCCGGTTGTAAGTCGTTTTGGTGCAGGGGCAGAGCAAATTTTTCAGAAACAATCTGAAAATCAGCATAAATATTTCCAGCCATTATTATCTCCTTAATGTTGTTAGAACTTTTCAACTAATATCATACCGTACCCGTTTTTTGCTGGTTTAGCAAGCGATGTTAAGGCGAATCTTTGACATAAGAAAAAGGCTTACCATGCAAGGTAAGCCTTTAGAGTAAGCTCATTACTTTCGGTCTTTGAAGAGCTCATTAAGGTTTATAGTAACGCGTAGGCCACCTCCGACTTGTCCGTAGCGGTACTTTACAATTGGTTGCCATCTGAGCCACTCGGGCCCACCAGGTAATTTTAGACGAATATCTAATTTGTTTACTTGGCGTTGTAAGTGAAACAGGCCTGAGTTCCAGTAAAGATTTTGTCTTCTGATAACGAACTCACCAAGGCGATTTTTGCCTGCTATTTCTTCTACTGTTTGGTGAAAACCTGTTTGCAAGGGGAGGGAAAAGTCTATGCTTGGGGAGCGCTTGAGCTGTTCTGCCACAGAAAATTTTGGGGGTTTTTGTGGATCCCAGTTCATGTATGTGGGGGCTCGCTCCTGTACTGGTATTGGGGCTAGCTTTTCTCCTACCACCTGTGGGGTTTGTGCCAATGTAGCAGTAGCTAACAAAAGCACTAAGAGCAGTATGTATTTCATGTTAACCTCCTCCTGTGGTATGGGGATTGCAACTTGCCTCTACGACTCTAGTATATCACTAGAACCACTACCTCTCTTTATATATTGTCAATCAGTACTGCTTTGCCTGCGAGGCAATCTATAAGCAAGGCTTGTCCAGGTAAGGTTTCAGCAAAAGACGCTCTATTTTCCGCTTGCATTTGTTGTCGGAAATATTCCCCAAACTTTTTTGGCACACCAGCATGAGATACAAGAAAAATAGTCTCTGCTTCTGCCTCGTTTGCTTTTATTAGGCCAAGAATGCGAGCAAGTCCGGTTAGGGTGATATTATTTGGCCGTAGCTGCATAGAAGTGGTAACTTTTACGCATAGTATTTCCGAGAGAATGTTGCTGCTTGCCATAGCTCTGGGTAAATCTGAACTCAGGAGAATATATGGTTGAGGCAGATGTAATTGCACTAACTGGCTGCCGAGCTTGTGTATTTTTGCAACACCTGCTTTGAGCAGTTTGCCAGTTTCAGGGTCGTGTGCTCCGTGATGAATTAAGACTAGCTTTTGCATTTTTCTCATCCTTTCTAATTATGGCGCGAGGCTTCGAGCAAGCAAATTAAGTTCTATCATTCGCGTGCGTAATTCCAACAGTACTTCTTCTGGTCCTCCTCCTGGTAACCACACTTCTGTACCACTTTCTTGTCTGTATTTTTCTACCAGTCCTGCGTTCCATACTTTGTTAACCAAGCGGAAGATAAGTATTTCGGTAAGCCCAGGACCATGGGTAACTTGCTGGTTCATGTATTGCTCAAAAGCGTGCAGGACTACACTATCCTCTGTTGTAGATTCTGCGCCTGAGTAAGAAGGAAGTTCTGCTATATAGTCTATGCATTCTCTGTGGATATCCCCGGCAAGCTTAGTTGCAGTTGCGGCTACTTTAAAATCACGTACTTTTTTCTGTGTGTGTTCTTTTGACCTATGCCTCAGTACTAATCGCGTAATGGAAAAGATTGCTGCGTAGAGCTTTTTTGCATTCTGTTCAAACACAGCATCACCCGATCCGTTAAACAGGTTTAAATAGAACAAGCTAATATCCATCCAGTTAGCTCTACCGCCAAAGCCTTCTTTGCCCAACCGATTAAATTCAAACCAGAGTAATTTATTTTCTTTATATACGCTTCGGTAGCTTTGTAAGTACCTGTCTACTAACTTGGTGTTAAAGCTATTCTGGTTAGTTTGTTTTGCCAGGCGTTCAACAGCGGTAATAGTTTGGTTCACGTACACTTTAGTCCCGCTTGTATGCGGTGCTCGGGTAACCATCTGAATATAGTTTTGCACCCGCTTTAACCTTTGCTCCGGGGTCAGCTCTTTGCCAATAAAGTCTTGTTTCGTATTCATCTATTCCTCCCAATATATGTACAACCTTTTTAGAGTATAGTATAGTGTACTCTACTTAGTTTAATTTTGTAACTAGCAACTATAGCAAACATTACATAGGAGGACAATATGCGATTGCTACAGATACAGATTGGGATACTGGTCTTGTTACTTATTGGAATTGCAAGTACGTTTCCATTGGTGAAGCATAGAATTCATAAACGCCACTTTGTTGAAATCTATGCGATTACGTCTGGAGATAGCACAGAAGTTATTTCACAAAAGGTAAAGAATGAACTTGACCAGCAAGTGGTAGAAATGAATGCTCTTTCTCGGCAGATTGTTGAGCAGGGTGCGTCTGCTTTGGCCTCTGAAACTCAAGCCAACATTGATAAAATAAAACAACTTGAACAACAACTAAAAGATAAACAGTGGTACTACAGCTACTGTATAAAAATTGCTAAAGAGCAAGGAGTAGATGTTGGTAACCGGTAGGTACGTATGAAGACTAGGACAGAAATGTTCTAGTCTCTTTATAAAAAAAAGGATGATCGAAACTTCTCGATCATCCATTGTTGAGCAGAGGTAGCTATTACCAGTTAGCAACAGTAATACTTCCTATACCGGTAATTTTTTTTGCAGGCCTGTTTTTTATATTGCCAGTAACAATACTGCCTTGGCCAGAAACCCGTAGCTCTCCATTGTCTGCTTCTCCACGGTAGGTAATATTGCCTTGTCCGCTGATTTTCGCAATCAGGGTTGGAACTGTTCCTTTGGCAATAGAAATATTTCCTTGCCCACTAATTTTTAATTCAAGGTCCTCCAGAGACCTAACTTCTGTAATAGCAATATTGCTTTCGCCTGATATTTTTAGCTTGCCTCCCGAAATAAGACCAATTTGGTAATTGCCTTGTGCAGAAGCTGAGATATCAAGTGGAGCCTCAGTATTTCCGATAGACACGTCTCCTACAACTCCGGCGATATACATTCCTAAGTGTGGAGGCATGGTTATGGTAACTTTTGTATCCGGGAGAAGTGGCATGCTGCCAAATGAGATGGATCCAGTAATTATTACACTTCCGCTTACAGATCCACCCACACTTGTGCCGCCTCTTTCAAGGCTTGTTCCTGACCACATACTGATTCCGCCAGGTTCTTCTACGAAGTTGATCCCTTGAATATTTTTTTC